>ENA-OQJH01000874-OQJH01000874.1-human-gut-metagenome-genome-assembly--contig:-NODE-874-length-14599-cov-1.977957_pt1 | contig 14599 bp, 20 predicted proteins | sample MGYA00242597_ERZ504763 | MGnify/ENA primary metagenome ERZ504763 (study PRJEB26092, sample SAMD00036359) | human gut metagenome | host: Homo sapiens | study: EMG produced TPA metagenomics assembly of... | reverse complement strand
GAGGAAAGGACTTCGCTTGGTAGTACTATTTGAGCTAAAGATATTAATGCTGCTTCTGTCATATTACAAAAGTAATCACTTTAAAGAAAGCTACAAATAGTTACCCCCAAGAAATTGCGGGTGAGCCGTGAGAACTCATCTGCAATTCATAGTTATCCGTAGGAGTGGAACGCTGCCCAAACGAAATGACAAGTTTAGAGCCCAAGGGCGATAGGCAGCATAGGCATCCATCAATAACGACCCGGAGTCATCATCCGTCTCACTACCTTTCACCAAGTCGAGTCCCAACCGGAAACGCAATTTATCGTGATAGACACTTCCATCAAAACGTACACGGGCACGACGCACACGAAAACGGTTGTACATCTGATCCACATCTTCAAAGCGACGGCTTTCTACCGATGTTTGTACCATCGCTGACCGTCAGTTTATTGCCGCCTTGTGTTGTGAATCTTAAGCCATCCCCCATTTTATAGCGATGGAGGACTACTTTATTGTCGATATCTGATAAACTTTCATCGCTGGCTTCCACTATTTCGGCGTCATCACTACCTTCGTCTGTCTGTGCCATTACCGGAAGGAGCAAGAATAGCCTATCAGGAATAATAGATATTTTTCATATCCATGTTGTTTTAGTATTACATTTCAAAATTTCCCTTACGCATCACGACACCTTCGTGCATCATTTCCGCACCACGGGCATAGACACCTTGCAGTTTCCAATTGTCATCAAACAGCGTTATATCCGCATCCCATCCTTCCCGAAGTTCTCCTTTTCCTTTCAGCTTCATTGTACGGGCAGGGTTGGAAGTTATCAGGCGGAAAGCATCCGAAGGAGCAATGCCTCCGTCCACAATCAGCCGGATCACTTGCTCCAGGTTTCGATGTAACGGCGCCACAGTATAACTATCCTCACCGGTTATCGGATCCTTACGACGTACGCCGGCATTACCATCCGATGAGAAGTCATACGGTCAATAGATACTCCGGCATTCAATCCCTCCAGTACACTTTCATAAGGTTCACAATATTTTGTTCCTCCTGTGGAAATATCAATCACTTCCCCCCATACGGCAAATTCAATTCCTTGCAAGAATAAATCGTGTGTACGTCCCATGTGAGTAGGAGAAATATAGCTGATTAATGAAGGATACTCCCGTGCTATCTCTAACAATAGCTCAATTCCTCCGGGCAAAGCTCCCAAATGCACATGCATCACTCCGCCTTTGGCAGAAGTAAAACCTCCCAAGCGTACTTGCTGAATGATACGCATCAATTCGGTTTTAGTAGGATAGGAACTACGGTCGTCACTGATTGCTATCTTACAGCCAATCACTTTATCAATGAAAATCAAATCGTTGGCAATGCTATCTGTCAATGTGGGAGTGGGCAGTCCATAGTAACCGGTAAGCATATAAGCGGATATACCGTCCATGCACAGTGCTTTCGTTTTGGCATACAGTGCCGGTAATTGTTTCACGAAACCATCGGTTCCCAACAGTCCGACTACCGTAGTCGTTCCACAAGCCAGTAAACGGCTTAACGGTACTTCAGGGGCCAAAGAAAAGTAGCCGGTTTGTCCGCCTCCGCCAATGATATGTACGTGCTGGTCTATACAGCCGGGAGCAGCATTCATGCCTGCCCCATCGATCACTTCCACCTCTAATCCCGAATATCGATATGGGGTGCGATACAAGCAATCTTTTCACCACAAATAAGCAGGTCGTTTATCCCCCTGTCTTCAGGAGCATAAAGATGTATATTTTGAATCAGTTTGAACATCATAATCAGTATTACTTGTTAGATAAAAAAGTGAATAACTATCATAGCAATCAATGTGATTGACAACGGAATGATATTGCGTTTGGCCAAATCGGTAGCCGACACACCGGCAATCTCCGAAATGGCGATAATCACACCGGCAATAGGTGATGCCGCCCGTCCCATGCTCGATGCTAATTGCATAGGTAATATCATATCTACGGGAGTCATACCGACTTTGGTAGCAATTGACGGAACCAGCGGACCAAACGAGAAGAACGAAGCATTTCCACTTCCCATCAGGATAGCAGCCAGGAAAAGAATCAGGATAATGACAATCGAAACCAAAATGCCAGAGAATCCCAGACTGGTACATCCTTCAACCAACGCATCAATAAAGCCAAGGCTAATTAACCCCTTAGAGAAGATTTCTGCCGCAACAATCAGTGTCACCACATTGGTAAATACCTTACCCATCCCTTCCCAGAATGATTTCATAGTCATAAAAACAGCTTTAAAAGAACGAAGACGTATCAACTCAAACAACATGGAAACTGCCAGAGAGACAAACATAGCCGTAGTGGTATCCAATTCAATCGGAGGGTCGAACAGGTGTACATATTTCGAAAAGATGATTAACAGGAATAACGGCAACACTGGCAGAATCGCATAAATCAATGGAATATCCACCTTGAAATCTTTTGTATCCATCATTTCTGGTTGCGTACGTCCTGACTGGCGATCCTTGCGGTCAAAATAACGATTGGTGAGATAGTAAACAATCATTAGCAAAATAGTAAGCGGAATGGCCAGCGGAAGCTGGTGTTCAACAAAGTACAGCATATTATTTTGACCGACAAGTTCCGCCGCCCGGGCGGTATTGGCCGAACCGGGACCCATATCAAAAATAGTGCAGGCAGAAATAACCGATACTGCCGTCAGACGACTCACTCCCAAACCTACCAAAATAGGAAAGATAGAAGCAACCAGCAACAAACCAAGTCCTGTTGCGCTCGGTGTACAAATGAAAAGCATCTGCCGATAGGGATTACAATGGAAGCAGCGATATAGGGAAACTTCTTGAAAATAGCCAGCGGTTGCATAGACACATATACCAATGCATCACTAGCCTTGATCTTTTTCATGTAAGCTACATAACCTCCAATAGTCATAATCATCAAACCAACACGAAGCATGTTCGATGAAAAAGTTTCTTTTATAATCCGAAAGAGGTCGAAAACCGGCGTCCCCGTTGTTTCGGTCAGACTTAGCGAATGCATACCAAGCAACATGCTAAGTGCTAACATCAAAATCCCGGCTACCATCAATACTCCTTGCGGGTTATTCTTTTCATTAGCCAATAAGCTACCAATACAATTACCTGTAAGGCTATAAATGCACCTATATATATCATCATAGTATTCTTTATTTGAATTATTCTGCTTCTACACCTTTGTTTTTAGTAGTAGTCAAATTATTAAATATTGCGCTCGGAATCTTGAAGTTTGCACCAGGATTGCCACTTAAGTCGAGTTCTGTCAATTTAACCAGATTCGAAACATTGATTTCTGTCAATTTATTATTTTTCAGATTAAGAGTTTCCAGATTGGGGGTATATGAGAGATTAATGGTCGAAAGCGTACCATATCCACTTTTCGTACTACCATTACAATTCAAAATACGCAATTTAGGGTTACCACTCAAATCCAATGAACCGACTCCTGCCGTATTCACTTGTAGGACCTCTAAATTACTAAGTCCAGTAAGCGGAAGTGCCTCGGTAAACTTATTTGAGGTGGCAGTAAATTCAACCAATCCTGTAAAGAACTGCAAGCCATCTACAGAAGCTATAGGGGTCTCTGCCGTTTCAAGACCGGCTGTAACCAACTCACTGGTAGCGGCTGATGTTTTCGCTACATTTACCGCCGTAACAGTAGCCGCAATCGTCTTATCCAACTGATATTCATTGCCCTCTTTCACAACCAGCCCTTGTGGCAATTTACCAGCATCTGTTGAAAGATAATAAAGATACTCTCCAAAAGCCTTATCCGGGATTGTGAACAATTCACCGTCTTCACCTCCTCCACCTTCGGAATCAGCCACCACTCCGACAGCAGTAGTCAACTGGGTCATTAAATCCTCCGGAATAGCAAAAGGAGCAGCCGGGTTATTGCTCAAATCAAGTTCTTTCAATGCTGCATAGTTTGAAGGAAGAATAAAGCCATTCTCCTGAAGATTTTGGTTCTTTAAATAAATATGTTCTATCACATTATTATTTGCAAAGCTAATTGTAGAAAGTTTGGTAGATGTATCACCGGCCGAATTTCCACCATAGCGAAAGCGAATAAGTTTTGTATTCTGCGACAAGTCCAGTGCTGCAACAGAGTTATTATTCATCTCAACCGTTTCCAGCTCGGTCAATGCAGTCAGATCCATACGCTCCACCGAATTGGAAGTAATCTTCAATGTCTTTAGAGCGGTAAAGAACTGCAAACCGTCCATATCTACAATCTTCACTGCAGCTGTAGCCAATCCCGCATTCTCCAGTTTAGCTACCTGCGCATCGTTTTTTACCAGATAGAGATTTTCTACGGTAGCAGCTTTTTGGGTGTTCAGGTAGAATTTGCCATTTTCCGCAACAGCCATTTCATAAGGAAGCTTGTTTTCGTCTGTACGGCTACAGTTATAAACAAGGTATTCTCCCAACGCACGATCTTTAATTTCATAAAGGTCTTGCTCACCACCTCCCTGTATATCTTCCACATCATTAGTGGTACAAGATGAGAGTCCTCCAAGCAATAATGCCATGCAAAACATTGCAGTAGTCATCGGTTTGTTCATTCGCATCATAATTTCAAAAGTATTGGTTTTGAGCGTAAAAGTAACATTAACGAGTAAACGAAAAGATTAATACAGACCTTAACAAAAGATTAATATTGCAAATAAAGCGCCTTTTTTTGTATTTTCTTCTCTCTACTGATGAATATAACTCTAAAAATGGGAAAATACTCCGCTTGTTGCCCAAATTATTATCTACCTTTGCAGCGATTATCATATCAAGAAAAAGAAGATGGAAACGTCCAGCAAAAAAAGAATTATTATTCTATCCGCTACCGGTATCTTGCTTACCGGCCTCATTTGTCTCTTTATATCCCGCAATATTATTTTATGCCATATCGTTGACAAACGGACTACACGTATCGAACAGGCATACGGACTGCAGATTCATTATCAGAAGTTACAAATGGAAGGCTGCAATAAGGTGGTTTTACAAGGACTTTCTATTATTCCCAACCAACGGGATACCCTGCTGACATTGCAATCTGTCAACGTAAAACTAAGTTTTTGGAAGTTGCTAAAAGGAGAAGTCGAAGTACGCAATGTCCATATGGATGGGCTGGCAATAAACTTTATCAAATATGATTCCCTAGCCAACTATGACTTCCTGTTCCTTAAACGACAACAAGAGACAGAGTCAAAGCCCGCCATAGAGAGCAACTATGCCAACCGCATCGACCGGGTATTGAACCTCATTTACGGTTTTCTGCCCGAAAACGGCCAACTCAACCAAATAAAAATAACCGAACGCAAAGATAGTAACTTCGTTGCAGTCAACATCCCCTCCTTTGTTATTAAGGATAATCATTTTCAATCAACCATTCAGATAAAAGAAGATACACTGCCTCAACAACAATGGCAAGCATCGGGTGAACTGAACAGAAGAGACTATACATTAAAAGCAGCTCTCTTTGCTCCGGAGAAAAAGAAAATCTCACTACCTTATATTACCCGCCGTTTTGGAGCAGAAGTCACTTTCGACACATTATCTTATAGCATGACTAAAGATAAACGTGCGACCGCCCAACTGCTCCTCAAAGGAAAAGCAAGAGTGAACGGGCTGGACGTATTTCATAAAGCCTCTCTCCTGAAATCATTCATCTCGATCGCGGACAACTCTGTTACGAGATGAACATAAACGGACACTCATTTGAATTGGACAGTACCACCATTGTTGACTTCAACAAGCTCCAGTTCCATCCTTATTTACGGGTCGAGAAGGAGAAGGGAAACTGGCATTTCACTGCAGCAGTCAACAAATCCTGGTTTCCGGCAGACGATCTGTTCAGTTCTCTGCCGAAAGGATTATTCAGTAATCTGGAAGGCATCAAGACAAGTGGTGAGCTGGCTTATCATTTTCTGTTAGACATTGATTTTGCGCAACTGGATAGTCTCAAACTGGAATCTGAATTGAAAGAAAAAGATTTCCATATCATAAGCTATGGAGCTACTTCACTCTCCAAAATGTCCGGTGAGTTCATTTACACAGCTTATGAGAATGGAGTGCCGGTACGAACCTTCCCTATCGGCCCTTCATGCAATCACTTTACACCCTTAGACAGCATTTCCCCCATTCTAAGAATGTCTGTCATGCAAAGCGAAGATGGAGCATTCTTTTATCATCGCGGTTTCCTGCCCGATGCCTTACGGGAAGCACTGATTTACGACCTGCAAGTGAAACGCTTTGCACGCGGAGGAAGTACGATCACCATGCAACTGGTAAAGAATGTATTCCTGAACCGTAACAAGAACTTTGCGCGTAAACTGGAAGAAGCATTGATTGTGTGGCTGATAGAGAATGAAAGACTAACTTCCAAAGAACGTATGTACGAAGTATATCTGAATATTGTAGAATGGGGACCGCTCGTTTATGGTATTCAGGAAGCGTCTGCTTATTATTTCAAGAAACGCCCTTCGCAACTGACCACGGAAGAAAGTATTTTCCTGGCTTCCATTATCCCGAAACCCAAGCATTTCCGCAGTTCTTTGCAGAAGGCGGACAATTAAAGGAGAATATGGAAGGTTACTACAAACTGATTGCAAAACGTCTTGCACAGCAAGGAGTAATAAGTGAAATCGAGGCGGATAGTATCCGCCCCGATATCCAAGTTACGGGCGACGCCGGAATAGTCTAGCCGGTGAAAACCGGAGTCTAGTTCTCCTACCGCTGAGGAGCAATGAGATTGATATAAATAATAAAGGAATAGGTTATCTTCTTGAACTGCTGTTTCTTTCAGAAGAACGGGAAGAGCTTTGAGTGCTATTACTTCTCGTACTTCCGGAAGAAGAGCGTCTTTCTGTTTGTCCGCTGGAAACATTGCTCCGGGTAGAGCTACCGCTGCTTCGAGTAGAACTCGAACTACCGCTACTACGGCTAGAGGTAGTACTACTGCGACGGCTGGTAGTATTTTCACTACTGCGACTGGAATTACTACGACTGGAGCTAGAACTGCCACGATTGGAACTAGAACTGCCACGACCGGAGCTACCACGACTGGAAGAACTATTGTTTCTATCAGAACTGTTATTTCTATTATAGGAACCACTACTATCGTTTCGCCTACTTGAACTTTCCCTTGAACTACTACTTGTTTTTCCACTTTCACGGTTGGAACCGCTACTTGTCGAACTTCCGCTTGTCGGTCTGCGATTAGAGCTTGAAGAACCGGAACTTGTTTCCGGACGGCGACCGGAATTACGATCTCCTTCTACTCTGTTTGTATTCCCGTTTCTATCAGGAACAACCTCTTTATTCGGCCTCCCATTTCCGGACGGTGTAGACGGTCTGACAGAAGTTGAAGGTCTATCTCCTGATTCCGGACGAGGGCGAGTAGACGTACCAGGTCGCGTTGTCGTTCCGGGACGAGACGTATCAGGACGAGTAGATGTACTTGGACGAGATGTTCCAGGTCGTGTTGCCGATGAACCCGGACGGGAAGAATTACCCGGACGTGTCGGTGCATTATGCGGACGAGTGGAAGTATTCGGACGGAACCGGACAGAACCGAAGTCCGAACGACGATAAGAGTGATATACTCTCTGATCTCTCACCCGGTGCGGTGCAGAGTAATGGTTGAAATTAGTATATCTTCCCCGATAGTAGCTTGTATGGTGAAAGTGCGGACGATAATGCGCTCCACAATAAGTACGGTAATGATAAGGCACACCAAAATAGAACAAGCTACGGTTCGGGTAATTGATGTACACCCTGAAACTCCATTTCCCTCCGGTTACATAAATCGGCCGATAGAAATACTCGGCACCGAGAAACCGGCGATACTGCGCATCACTCAATACCCAGCGAAGATCATCGTTACGGATATCCAAAGCTTCATAATAATCATCCAATGCCCATTCGTAACCACGTGCTACGTAATCCATTATATTACGGACAGAATAAATAAAGTCGTAATTAATCTCATACGCATCATTATATTGCTGTGTACTCAAACTCAATTCATACGCCATCTTATCGGTAAGAAAACGTGTCTCCTTACGTACCTTGCTGGTGCTCATTCCAGCCATTACGGTCATATTGGCAGTCAGACCGACCGCAAAGAGTAAAAAAAGTATTCGTTTCATAATTCAATCTCCTATCATTTATTATTCCGATAATATTCCTCAATAAACATGCGTAACATATCTCTATAACCGTACAGTTAATAGTATCAACGCCGACCATACCCTATCACAAAATCATTCATCTTGTCCTTGCTGGAAGTAAATGTCAGGGTATTAATCACTGTAAAGAAAGCTTCTTTATCTACAATGCGGGGATACATTATCTTCATAATTTCCATCCGGTCATCGTCAAATGTATAAAGTTTGGTCAGTTGGAGACATTGGGCAGAAGTAAAATCAGAACCGGCCAATGCAGCATTAAGCAACTTATACGATCATCTTTAAAAGGCTCCTTCTTCATCTCATTATAAAACGTTTGAAAGAGCTGATCGTTCATGACCCTGTTGTAACCATATCCCGGGCGGTGTTCTCCTTGTCCCGGACGATGTCCCCCCTGTCCGGGGCGGTCGGGTCTTTCCGGATGCATGTTATCACGTCCGTCTACCCATATCTCTTTCACTCCCCTACCATCGAAATAAACATAGTCTTTATACAATTTTTCTCCTTTCCATACTCGCTCTCCCGGACGGGTAAAGCGGGTGGCATATACTTCAACAGTATAATGTCCGGGATTCAAATTGGCTATAAAGCAGGTAGTAGTAGCAAACTGATTTGGTTTCCTCCCAAGTAAACAAGTATCGGAGTGTTCCCACCGTCGATACGGATTCCGTTAACAGACTGCGCTTGTAAGGAAAGGGCAGCGAACAGGATGCAGAAACTTATTATAATCTTACGCATAACTTATCTCGTTTTTATTATTTATATCTTTAATCTGATACCACAAAATAGGGTGAGGAAACTCCCCACCCCAATGATTCTCTCTATTCGTATGTAGGGAAATCCCTATTCTGTTTAGGAATCCGCCAAAACAATGCCATCCTCGTGCAAGGTAATCAGACGTTTCTTATACAAGTCGCCCACTCCTTTCTTAAAGGTTTTCTTGCTGACACCAAACGTATCGTAGATATCTTCCGCAGGACTTTTATCATTCAAGTTAATTTGTCCCCCGTGCTCTTTGATATAGTCTAGCAGCGTTTTCGAAAAATCGTCAATCTTTTCAAAACCGGGTTTCTGAAGAATCAAATCTACTTACCATCTTCACGCACCTGTTTCACAAAAGCTTTCATTTCCATCCCTGTCTCCAACGGACAGAATATTTCATTTTCATACAACAAACCGCTATACATATCATCTATAATTGCCTTAAAGCCTAAGTCCGTCTTCTGCCAGATAAGAATATTCACCTCTGCTCCCGGAGCATATTCCGGCTTTTCTTTCGACAGATAACGTTCCACTTTTGCTGAAGCCACAATACGGTAACTCTCTTCATCCACATGTGCATGAACCACGTATTTCCGTCCAACCTGCATTTTCATCTTCTGCTCACGGAACGGCACAAATAGGTCTTTCATCAATCCCCAGTTCAGGAAAGCTCCGTATTGATTTACCCAGGAGACTTCCAGACAAGCAAACTGTCCGACCTGCACTAACGGGTCAGTGTCGTAGCAATCAGCCTCTCATCCATATCCAGGTAAAGAAACACATTCAAAAAATCTCCTATCTTACAATCCTCGGGCACATAGCGTAGCAACAAAACCTCACCTTCTTCCCCACCATCGAGATATACGCCGAAATCGACTTCCTTCACGACTTCAAGCTGGTTGAACTTTCCTAATTCGATGCTCATATTCTTATCTATTTATTATATAGAATACAAAGATAATCTATTTTGAATAGATCTCTCAATCAGTCAGCTATAACTTTTCGTTATCGAGAAAAACTATTTGCAATGAACAATCTGCGTTCTAATATGTTAACTTTGTAGCGACAAAAAGAAAGAGTAAATTATTCACCTTTTTAAACATATAAAATTATGGAATTTCTAACCAACGAGAAACTTACGATTGTGGGAGCTGCCGGAATGATCGGCTCCAACATGGCACAAACAGCATGATGATGAAACTCACTCCGAATATTTGTCTCTATGATCCATTCGCACCAGCTTTGGAAGGAGTAGCTGAAGAACTGTATCATTGCGGTTTTGAAGGTGTCAACCTTACCTATACTTCCGATATCAAGGAAGCGCTGACCGGAGCTTCTTATATTGTTTCTTCCGGTGGAGCAGCCCGTAAGGCAGGTATGACCCGCGAAGATCTGTTGAAAGGAAATGCAGAGATTGCCGCTCAATTCGGAAAAGACGTTCGTCAATATTGCCCGAACGTAAAACATATCGTTGTCATCTTTAATCCTGCAGACATCACCGGCTTGATTACTTTGTTGTATTCAGGTTTGAAACCTTCACAAGTTTCTACATTGGCTGCGTTGGATAGCACCCGCCTGCAAAACGAACTGGTGAAATACTTCCATATCCCCGCTTCCGACATTCAGAATTGCCGTACGTATGGCGGTCATGGAGAACAAATGGCTGTATTTGCATCTACCACCAAAATAAAAGGAGAACCCCTGACCGATTTCATCGGTACTACCCGCCTTCCGTTGACGGAATGGGAAGCACTGAAAGTACGTGTCATCCAGGGTGGAAAACATATCATCGACCTGCGCGCCGTTCTTCTTTCCAAAGCCCGGCTTATCTGTCTATCGAAATGATTGCTGCTGCTATGGGCGGACAGCCATTCCGCTGGCCTGCCGGAACGTATGTTCCAATGGCAAATTCGACCATATCATGATGGCGATGGAAACTTCAATTACTAAAGACGGCGTTACTTATAAAGAAATAGCCGGAACTCCTGCCGAACAGGAAGAATTAGAAAAGAGCTACGAACACTTATGTAAACTTCGTGACGAAGTGATTGAAATGGGAATCATCCCAGCCATCAAGGACTGGCATGCTTTGAATCCCAATATTGACTAATCAAACAATATTAGCGAAAGCAGAAGGCCGAAACCTGACGATCTTTTTATCGTTCCGGGTTTCGGCCTTTTTTATTTCATTGCCAATGTCATTCCCACGGAAGAACATTCCTGACAAATCCCTTTAAGGACATAATTAATGCTATGCAAAGTAAATCCTTCAGGCAAATCAATCACCGGGATATGGGTACCTTCCAGGCAGAATGTACGATGACATTTCTCACAATAAAAATGCGAATGTAAATCCTGTACCACACAATTGCAAGAGTTGTCGCAAACGGCATACTTCAACGAGCCGCTTCCATCGTCTATGCTATGTATGAGGTGATGAGACAAGAAGAGAGCGATGGTACGGGATTATGTCGATTTATCAACTGTGTCGAGCAATGTTTCGAGGTCAAGCAATGACACTGCACGCTCTGCCTGCATCATCTCTTTTATCACCAAGAGCCTTATTGCAGTTGGCTTAATGTCTCTTCTGACCAGCTTATCCAAATAAATATCTTCTTCCATCTTTCTCCTATTTTATCATTTTCTGTATTCTGACGGCGTTCATAATAGCAAGCAACGCAACGCCTACGTCTGCGAAGACAGCTTCCCAAAGAGTAGCGATTCCACCGGCTCCCAAAATCAATACAAGCAATTTCACTCCAAATGCCAGTGATACATTCTGCCAATGATTCTTCGTGTCAACTTTCCTACTTTGATAGCTTCGGCTACTTTCGACGGCTGATCTGTCTGTATCACGACATCGGCTGTTTCAATGGCTGCATCACTGCCCAATCCTCCCATAGCAATACCGACATGACTCAAAGCAAGCACCGGTGCGTCATTCATTCCATCGCCGACAAATGCAATCCGGTTTGCCTCATCCTGACGCAATTCTTCCAGGTGTTTCACTTTCCCTTCCGGCAGCAAGTCGCCATAGGCTTTCGATATGCCGAGCTTCTCCGCAAAGTTAGTAACAATACTCTGTTTATCACCGGATAATATCTGTATGTTTTCAATATTTAAAGCTTTTAAGCGGTCAATAGCTACCTTTGCATCTTCTTTCAAGCATCAGCCAACAACAGATAACCGGCATAACGGTTTCCAACAGCACAGACTACAATGGTATCTGTTATCTTCAACAATTCTTGCGGAAAGGATATATCAAACTTGGACAGTAACCGGCAATTACCAACCAGAACCGGTATTCCGCCTACCGTTGCTTCCAATCCGAAGCCGGCATATTCTTTCGTATCGGTAACGGTTACGCGTTCTATGTTTTGTTCTTTTGCGTAGTTTACAACAGCCTTGGCAATCGGATGTGTGCTATCACTTTCTACCGAAGCAATCAGTTTCACTAATTCTTCTTCCGAAATATCGCCTGCACTTTTACAAGCCTGCACATCAAAGGTTCCTTTTGTCAGGGTTCCTGTTTTATCGAATACCACCGTATTGATTTTGGTGCTAGCATCCAGATAATTACCGCCTTTGAATAAAATACCCAATCGGGATGCCGCTCCGATACCACCAAAATAGCCTAATGGAATACTAACCACCAATGCGCATGGACATGAAATCACCAAAAAGACCAAAGCTCTGTATAACCAATCATTAAATGTGAATACAAATGCAGGATTGATAAGTGAATAGACCAATGGAGACAATACAATTAATACGGCCAGTATGATAACAATCGGTGTGTAAACACGGGCAAACTTGCGAATAAACAATTCTGCCGGAGCTTTACGTTCGGCGGCATTCTGAACAAGTTCCAATATTCGGGCGAGTGCGCTCTTGTCAAAAGGTCTCGTCACTTCAAGTCGGATTACCTTGTCGGTTACAATCATTCCGGCAAGCACTTCCTCCCCTTTCCGAATATTACGAGGCGCGCTTTCGCCCGTTAATGCAGCTGTATTAAAAGCGGCAACCTCATTCTGCATGGTTCCATCGAGTGGTACTCGCTCACCTGCCTTTATTTCTATGATTTCACCGACTTTTATCTTTTTAGGACTTTCAAGAACAAGATTACCCTCTCTAAGTACCAGTGCTTTCTCGGGTCTTACATCCAATAAGGCTCCGATATTACGTTTGGCCTTATCTACCGCTTTATCCTGAAACAGTTCTCCTACTGTATAAAATAACATCACGGCCACTCCTTCCGGATATTCGCCAATATAGAAAGCCCCCAGAGTAGCAATAACCATTAGAGTAAACTCACTGAAATAGTCTTTTTCCCTGATACTTTCCCAGGCTTCTTTCATCACCGGAATCCCTACCGGAAGATAGGCTACGATATACCATATCAAAGAAACATATCCTTCACGGAAGAATGCTAAATCGAGAGCATTCATTATTATTCCACCTGCCAGCAGCAGGAGAGAGAATATCACTTTCCCATATTCATGGAATACCGAAACCTTTACATCAACCTTTTTTTCTGCTGCGCATGAGTGAGCGCCACAACTACAATGTCCCATAACATTCATCATTTAGTTGATGCAAAGGTAGCAAATGATTTATGCAACAAAGTTGCATAAATCGGTTTTAGCACCTTTCAATGTCAGCAATATCGCAACAGCCATTTCCAAACCGGCACGACTTCTATATCCAACTCATTCCCTGAAATTGTCCTTTCTTCATCCCAAGTAATGATATCGGTCTTTCAACCAGCTGAATCTTACTAATTTCTTGCTGACGCTCGGCTATAATTGCTTTATTATTCGTTTTTCCATAAAATATGCTCTTTATATTGCACAAATATAGCAAAAACATGCTTAATATATTAAGCAAGACTTCTTTTTCTTTCCAACTGTAGCTACTATTTTCTTTAGTTGTCAACTGCTACTTATCCTTTACAGGACGAACTTTGACAGGACAGAAGAAGATTACATATAAATTTGATGATTCTTATTGTCAACCAAAGTTTTTTCCCGATAGTATAATGATTATCACCGGTTTACATGCTGACAATAAGCCATGACAATAGGCTGACAATAAAAAATCAGAACTTTTATTGTCAGCCTGTTCCATTTTATAAGCACCTGAAGGACATCATCGCCTGCAGTAACCATACCATCCACATAGAAAGCAGCTTTTTAAAATGAATCCCCCTATTAAATGAATGTTATATAGCCGGTATCTTTCACTTAACAAGTAGGTATTGTTCCATTAAAGCATCAGTATTGTTAACTCTCCACGCTGTGACGAGATCTTTCCACAGCCGTGGTAGGAACTCGTCACGGCTGTGGGAAGAAGTTACCACGGCCGTGACAAAGTAAAGATAGCGGTACTTTAGTAGAACTATACTGGCACTCTAGGGCAACTACATAGGCACGTTAATGGAACTATATAGGTAGATATCACTTTGGGAGGCTGTTACTAAAATGCGACGTTACTTCAGAACATGCTTCTAAAGCTATTATTTATCAAGTCATAAAAGGATCATAAGAGATAAAATAAGGCTGACAGTAAAAGTAGATAATATTTTATTGTCAGCCTATTATCAGCATTCTTATTGTCA
>ENA-OQJH01000873-OQJH01000873.1-human-gut-metagenome-genome-assembly--contig:-NODE-873-length-14604-cov-1.644609_pt1 | contig 14604 bp, 18 predicted proteins | sample MGYA00242597_ERZ504763 | MGnify/ENA primary metagenome ERZ504763 (study PRJEB26092, sample SAMD00036359) | human gut metagenome | host: Homo sapiens | study: EMG produced TPA metagenomics assembly of... | reverse complement strand
CATTAACTTCCCGTTTCCAGGCGGGGAACTGTCGTTTCCGGCATTAGAAATTACAGTTTCCACGGCAGGAAACGAGAGTTTCTAAGGCGGAAACGACAGTTTCTACGTAAGGATACTGTCGTTTCCCCGTAGAGACACCACAAATTATCCATAGAGTCGCCCCAATTATCCCATAGCTTTGCATAAAGGAATCAAGCTTTTTCTTTGATTATATAACGTGTTGCAGATACTTTATCTGCAACCTATCTGCCGCAGGTATCTGCCACGTTCCAACTATTTATCAATTAGCGCATTACACGCTTTTCGTTGCAGGTGGCAGATGTTTTTATGTTTTTCAACTTATAGTATGAGGATTACGCGTCAAAATTAGGGTCACAACCGTAAGTCATAAACCAAATTCACCTCTGCGTCCTCCGTGTCCTCTGTGGTGAAAAGAATCAAAACTGCACCGACATGAGTTAAATGCTCTTTCATTTTATTCCCCGCCTCACCCTATATCTCTTTTATATAGAAAAAGTGGGGATATCGTCTTTAATAACGTATCCCCACTCTAAACCTAGTTAATGTACTCTTTCTCATTTCTCAATTCTGTACCCCCATGAAAGCATTTCATTACGACCTACTTCACTAAGGATTTTTCTAACTAAAGAACTCATTTTCTTTGCCATAATCTTTAAAACTTTAAATTACTAATTCCTGAAAACTAAAAAATAAAACTTACTTGTTTGGTTTAGCATTAATTGTCGAATATCCCCAAACATGTACATCGGCTTCGCCGATCTTTCTAAACAATCTTTTTAAACTTTTCATTTTGTTATCCTCTTAATTACATGTTTTATAACACAAAAAATACGGCCTTTGTTTATACATTGACCTAAAAAAGAGAGAAATTTATGTTTTATAGCATATTTCTTGATTTGCATCAATTAATTTATTTGTTATGAAATAAATTGTAATATAGCCTGCAACAAATATGACAAAAAGGCACGGATGAGATTTCATCCGTGCCTTCGCTATAAATACCTATTATATAATAGGAGAATATTTACATTATAAAGAATACGCTTATTTCAGTGGAGTTTGTTCTAAAGTAGCCACCAGGAAGTCGTAGAACTTCCGTACAGTAGGAATCAATGCTCTTTCGTCCGGTGAGTGCGGTGAACGCAAAGTCGGGCCAAAAGAAATCATATCCAATCCCGGAATAATAGCACCGATAATACCACATTCCAAGCCTGCGTGGATTACTTTCACTGCAGGTTCTACCCAAATTGCTGCTTATAAGAGGCTTTCATCGCATGCAAAATCGGAGAATTAACATCAGGCTGCCAACCGGAATATCCACCAGTCATTTCCACCTTCATACCTGCCATAGAGAAACAAGACTCCAAGCTGGTAGTCAGATATTCCTTCATGCTATCACTCGAGCTGCGAGCCAGAATCTTAATGGCTGCTTTTCCTCCACCAATCGTAATAATAGCAAGATTGGAAGAAGTCTCTACCGTATCCGGAACAGTAGGAATCATACGGGTCACACCGTTCTGACAAGCAAAGATTGCATCAATCAGATTGTCCTGAATCTCTTCAGCACTTGACCCGCAGGAAGTTCCACACGTTCGGCCGTAAAGCTGATCGGTGTTTCAATTGCCGAATATTCTTCATTGAACAGATCTTCGCAGTATTTCACCAAGCCCAATAGCTCTTCTTCATTTTCAGCCGGAATGGTAATAACCGCATGTGCTTCACGTGGAATAGCATTACGCATATTACCACCTTCCCAGCTAGCCAAACGGGCTTCATAGCTGGCAACCGCTTCACGAACGAAACGAACCAGCAACTTATTGGCATTAGCGCGTCCTTCATTGATTTCCAATCCCGAATGTCCGCCACGTAATCCTTTCAATGTAACTTTCACTGCTACATCTCCTTCTTCGGGAGCTACTTCTTTATATTCTAAAGTTGCAGTTACATCCATACCTCCGGCACAACCAATATACAATTCGCCTTCATCTTCCGAATCCAGATTCAAAAGAATCTCTCCGTTCAGTGTACCCGGTTTCAAGCCGAATGCACCGTACATGCCGGTTTCTTCGTCTTTCGTGATAAGAGCTTCCAAAGGACCGTGTTTCAGGTCTTTTGCTTCCAACACGGCCATAATAGCAGCTACACCCAGTCCGTTGTCTGCGCCCAAAGTAGTGCCTTTTGCTTTTACCCAGTCACCGTCTATAAAAGTTTCAATCGGATCTTTTTCAAAATCGTGTACAGTATCGTTGTTCTTCTGCGGAACCATATCCATGTGCGCCTGAAGAATCACACCTTTCCGGTTTTCCATACCCGGAGTGGCGGGTTTACGGATAATCACATTACCTGCTTCGTCTACAAAAGACTCCAGCCCCAGCTCTTTTCCGAAACCTAAAAGAAATGCTGTAATCTTTTCCATGTGTCCTGACGGACGGGGAATCTGTGTCAACGAATAAAAATGCTTCCACACGTTCTGTGGAGCTAAAGAAAGAATGGTACTCATAATAAATATTTTAAAACTATTTTAAATCTGATAATTAAACAGTGCCAAGTTATGGAAAAGTTTTCAGATGACAAAGGAGGTTGGCAAAAACATGTAAGAATATACACTTTTAGCTAATTTACGCCCGATGTCTATTGGTGAACGGCAGAGCAGCCAAGCCGTACACACCCAATAAAACAACCAAAAAGGTTTGAATACCGTGTACAATCAGGGCAAATATTCCGGCATCCGTCACGTTTACTCCATAAAGATCATCATAGAATGATGGCAAAATGCCAGGGTCCCGCTCCGTTAGGGTAGCACAATTACGGCAAACGTGCCGCCGACAAACATGACCAATGCCGCAAGATACCCAAATGTGCCGTAAAGGAAAGCAGTAGAATGTAAAATAGAAATGGAGAAGTAACAAGCCCAAATAGCCAGTGTATAAAAAATAAAGAGAGGAATGTTGCGCACGCCTTTTAAAGACATAATTCCTTCCCATATATTCAATACAAATCCTTTCACCCGTTCATAGAAGAACAACGTTTTTCTTAAATAATAAAGAAGTATCACCACACCAATAAAACAAAACAGAATGATATAAAACCACACTGAAGTCAACAGGTGGACTAATGAAGGGATTTTCGTTCCGGTCTGCTGAAGGAAAGTGACGAATATCGGTAATTGGAGCAATACAGTGATGCCTGTGATGAGGAGAATAGTCAACGTATCGACCAACCGCTCCGTAACGACTGTTCCAACGACTTGGCAAACGAGACATTATCATATTTCGCCAACACTCCGCAACGGCTCACCTCCCCGATCCGGGGAACCACCAGACTGGCAGCGTATGAAATGAAGATAGCATTCACGCAATCGCTCTTTTTCGGGAAAGCGTCCAACGGTTCCAATGTTTGTCTCCACCGCCAACCACGAAAGACTTGTGCAAACACTCCGAACAATAACGAGAAGAGCATCCACCACCAATTTGTACCGTGTAACAACACATCGCCCGCTTTTGTAAAATCAAAGTCGCGATATACCCAGAATAAGATAAAGCCGCCTAAAACAACCGGTAACATCAGTTTCAGCGTCTTTTTTAATAGTTTCTTCATCCTTAATTCTTCATTAGCTTCGCTGACACATCATTTATTTTTTAATAAATAGTGGTACGTTCTTCATTTAAAAGAATTACCTTTGTCAGCTGCAAAAGTAATTATTTAGTTGGTAAATGAAATTAGTAAAGCCTAAAAAGTTTCTCGGACAACACTTTCTGAAAGATCTGAAAGTTGCGCAAGATATTGCCGATACAGTCGATACCTTCCCCGAACTGCCTATTTTAGAGGTGGGACCGGGTATGGGAGTATTGACCCAGTTTCTAGTAAAGAAAGACCGATTGGTAAAGGTCGTAGAAGTTGACTATGAGTCGGTTGCTTATCTTCGCGAAGCCTATCCGTCATTGGAAGACACATCATCGAGGATGACTTCTTGAAAATGAATCTTCACCGGTTGTTCGACGGGAAGCCTTTCGTACTGACTGGTAATTACCCGTATAATATTTCCAGCCAAATCTTTTTCAAGATGCTGGACAACAAAGATATCGTCCCCTGTTGCACGGGAATGATTCAAAAAGAGGTAGCCGAACGTATTGCAGCCGGACCGGGCAGCAAGACATACGGTATCCTTAGCGTATTGATACAGGCATGGTATAAGTGGAATATTGTTCACTGTCAGCGAACACGTGTTCAATCCGCCTCCCAAGTGAAAAGTGCTGTTATCCGTATGACACGCAACGAGACTAAAGAGTTGGGATGCGACGAAAAACTGTTCAAGCAAGTAGTGAAAACGACCTTCAACCAGCGACGGAAAACATTGCGCAACTCCATCAAACCTATTTTAGGCAAAGATTGTCCGCTCACGGAGGACATCTTATTTAATAAACGCCCGGAACAACTATCGGTAGCCGAATTATCGATCTGACCAATAAAGTGGAAGAAGCATTAAAGACAGCCGGCAACGCCCAATAATTGGCGGGCAACAGTGAGCAGAGAACTGGATTTTGTAATTCGTAATTTGTAATTGACAACGATGAACGAGGAATACATTGACAACGTTAAACACCTTATTGAGCAAAAAGACGCCGACAAGGTAAAAGGTCTTCTCATCGACCTCCATCCGGCCGACATCGCCGAATTGTGCAATGACCTGAATGCGGAAGAGGCTAAGTTCGTCTATCGCCTGCTCGATAACGAAATTGCCGCCGACGTGCTTGTCGAAATGGACGAAGATGCTCGTAAAGAGCTGCTCGAAATGCTCCTTCGGAGACAATCGCCAAACGCTTCGTTGACTACATGGACACGGATGATGCCGTAGACCTGATGCGTGAACTCGATGAAGACAAGCAGGAAGAGGTTCTTTCGCACATCGAGGACATCGAACAGGCAGGAGACATCGTCGACTTGTTGAAATACGACGAAAATACCGCCGGTGGTTTGATGGGTACGGAAATGGTACTCGTCAACGAAAACTGGAGTATGCCCGAATGTCTGAAAGAGATGCGGCAACAGGCGGAAGAGCTGGACGAAATCTATTATGTATATGTCATTGACGATGACGAACGTCTGCGAGGTATCTTCCCGCTCAAAAAGATGATTACTTCCCCTTCTGTGTCCAAAGTGAAACACGTGATGCAGAAAGATCCGATTTCGGTACACGTAGATACTCCCATTGACGAGGTAGTACAGGCGATTGAGAAGTATGACTTGGTGGCTATCCCCGTTGTCGACAGTATCGGTCGGCTTGTGGGACAAATCACCGTCGACGACGTCATGGATGAAGTCCGTGAGCAGTCGGAACGTGACTACCAGTTGGCATCCGGTCTTTCGCAGGACGTAGAAACGGACGATAATGTATTGAGACAGACCACTGCCCGCCTCCCCTGGTTATTAATCGGTATGATCGGCGGAATCGGCAACTCTATGATATTGGGTAATTTCGACTCCACCTTTGCTGCCCATCCCGAAATGGCACTGTACATCCCGCTAATCGGTGGTACAGGAGGAAATGTCGGAACACAATCTTCGGCAATCATCGTACAGGGTTTGGCAAACAGCTCGCTGGACGCTAAAAATACCTTCAAGCAGATAACCAAGGAATCGGTAGTAGCTTTAATTAATGCCACTATTATCTCCTTATTAGTATACACCTACAACTTATCAGGTTCGGCGCAACGGCTACGGTCACCTATTCCGTATCCATCAGCTGTTTGCCGTGGTAATGTTCGCTTCTATTTTCGGGACACTGGTACCGATGACGCTGGAGAAGTTCAAAATCGATCCAGCCATTGCAACAGGTCCGTTTATAGCCATTACAAATGACATCATCGGAATGATGTTGTACATGGGAATAACCGTTTTATTGTCATAAAAACACGATAAACAAAAAAAAATAAGCAAAATAGTATGAAGTAATCGTTTTATTTCATTAATTTGTGACCCAAAACTAATATACAATGATGGACGCTCATGACACTAATCAACCCTTGAACCAAGGGGAATTAGAAGAAGAAAAGAAAACAGTCGAGGTTTCTGAAGCTATTACAGAGACTCCGGCTGAAGATGTTACTGCCGAAGTTCAACCTGAAGCAGCTCCTAAACCTGCCACTAAGGAAGATGTACTAAACCAGCTAAAAGAGCTTGCGCAAGACGCTGAAAATGCGAACAAGCAGGAAATTGACAATCTGAAACAATCATTCTACAAGTTACATAATGCCGAGTTGGAAGCTGCTAAGGTACAGTTTACAGACAACGGTGGAAACATTGAAGATTTTGTTGCCGAAGAGGACCCGACGGAAGAAGAATTCAAACGCCTGATGGGGGTTATCAAGGAAAAACGCAGCAAACAGGTTGCCGAGCTGGAACGCCAAAAGGAAGAAAACCTGCAAGTGAAACTTTCCATTATTGAAGAACTGAAAGAATTGGTGGAATCCGGAGATGACGCCAACAAATCTTATACGGAGTTCAAGAAGCTGCAACAGCAATGGAATGATACGAAACTGGTGCCGCAAGGTAAAGTGAATGAACTTTGGAAAAACTATCAATTATATGTAGAGAAGTTCTACGATTTATTGAAACTGAACAATGAATTCCGCGAATATGACTTCAAAAAGAATCTGGAAATCAAAACGCATCTCTGCGAAGCTGCTGAAAAGTTGGCTGACGAGGAAGATGTTGTTTCCGCTTTCCACCAACTTCAGAAGTTGCATCAGGAGTTCCGCGATACAGGTCCGGTAGCCAAAGAACTACGTGATGAAATCTGGAATCGGTTTAAAGCAGCTTCTACCGCTGTCAACCGCCGCCATCAGCAGCACTTCGAATCGCTGAAAGAAGCCGAACAGCATAATTTGGATCAAAAGACCGTCATCTGCGAAATCGTTGAAGCGATTGAGTATGATGAACTGAAAACATTCTCTGCCTGGGAAAACAAGACCCAGGAAGTGATTGCCTTGCAAAACAAATGGAAAACTATCGGTTTGCGCCCCAAAAGATGAATGTGAAGATCTTCGAGCGTTTCCGCCATGCCTGCGATGATTTCTTCAAGAAGAAAGGAGAATTCTTCAAAAGTCTGAAAGAAGGAATGAACGAGAATCTGGAAAAGAAAAAAGCGCTCTGCGAAAAAGCGGAAGCCTTGAAAGATAGTACAGACTGGAAAGTAACTGCCGATACACTGACCAAACTTCAAAAAGAATGGAAGACCATCGGACCTGTTGCCAAGAAACACTCGGATGCTATCTGGAAACGGTTTATCACAGCTTGCGACTACTTCTTCGAACAAAAGAACAAAGCTACTTCTTCACAACGTTCTGTAGAAACAGAGAATATGGAAAAGAAGAAAGCGTTGATCGAGAAGTTATCCGCTATTGATGAAAGCATGGATACCGAAGAAGCAAGTACCTTGGTTCGGGATTTAATGAAAGAGTGGAACTCTATCGGTCATGTGCCGTTCAAAGAAAAAGATAAGTTGTACAAGCAGTATCACGGAATCATCGATCAGCTATTCGACCGCTTTAACATCAATGCTTCCAACAAGAAGTTAAGTAACTTCCGTTCGAATATCAGCAATATCCAGGGAAGCGGTACTCAATCTCTGTACAGAGAACGCGAAAAGCTGGTACGCACTTATGAGAATATGAAGAATGAGCTTCAGACTTATGAGAACAATCTGGGCTTCCTGACTTCTACTTCTAAGAAAGGCAGCAACCTGTTGACTGAATTGAACCGCAAGGTAGATAAGTTGAAAGCAGACTTGGAACTGGTATTACAAAAGATCAAAGTAATCGATGAATCAATAAAAGCAGAAGAATAAGAGTTCTGCCCGATTTAGAAAAATTAGAAACAGGTTTTATACTCACTTGAGCTATAAAACCTGTTTTTCTTTTCTACTAAACAAGACGACAGCCAGTTTAAGGATTTATTCTTTATCAATCAACTTCACGGTTTTTCATAAGATTAGCGTTTTTCGGACTATCAACGTGCATTCGTGTCACCGAATTTGCCACCGAGGAACTGTTTTTAAAACTTCCAGTGACCTATTATGTGACCTCTTGATGTTGAGAAGTTTAGAGACACAACTGTTAAACATGCAAAAAGCCGTTATTACTAAGTAATAACGGCTTTTAGCTTATTTTGTCTTATAAATTGTTGGGCTACCTGCCCTCAAACTTTAATTCCTTTATAGTCTCATTCATAATGAATTAACAGCTTCCTATTTTCGTGATGTCACCGAATTAGACACCGACTTTGGCAAAAACCCTCTTTTAATATCCCATTGAGGATTCAAGTTTTGTAATACAAAGGTATCGTTTTTTATCGGATAAACCTAATTAAAGTGACAAATAATGATAAATATCGCATTTAATTTATTAACTTCACAGCGTAAAAAATATAAATTATGACAAAATAAAAGGTATCAGAATTCTTATATTAAAGGCTTAAAAAGAAATGTTATCAATAACACTATAGCAGGAATCGTTATAGCAGGAATAATATTCATTATACACTGATAGGAGGCTGCGAAACAACCGGAAATAACTCATCAAAAAACTCTCATTGACAGTCTGCAAATAAACACGAATGATGAAATTAATGACTGGGACACAGACACCACCATCTACCATACAACCACTAAACCAACTAAATAAAACATTTTTCTTGCTAAATAATCAACCTATAAGTATTATCTCGTTACTTTTGCGTATCTTTGTCTTACTATAAAACAAGGAGATATGACATTTGACGACATTACTGGAGACAGAAAATTATGGGCTGTACACTTTGAAGGCGAGGATGATAACGAATTTTATAAGGTGTTCAACAACTGGGCCGACGTGGTTTGGCTACGCACTTTCTTCAAGGAGAACATTGACGACTTGAACGCCTATTTTAAAATAACGGATATAAAAGAAGCTATCAGCGATACGATTGAAGATAGTGAACGCCTTCGATACATCATAATGGACATCTCCCCGGAAACCGATTTAAGCAAAATATTCCGCCCGCTGGACAACAACCAGGCTTCGGATGTGATGTTGCAAAAAGAAAAGGCCCGGTTAAAACGTAAATACGGTCACTCGTCATGGCTTCGGCTATACGCTATCAAATTGATTCAAGGCAACTACATCATCACCGGAGGCGCCATCAAGCTGACGGCTACGATGCAGGAAAGAGAGCACACCAGGCAGGAACTTGTGAAAATAGACAGGGTTCGACGCTACTTACTTGAAGAAGGAATCATTGACGACGAAGGGTTTATAGAGTATATTAGTGAATTATAATTTGGGAGGAATGATATGGAAAATCGTATGAAATCTATCGCACAAAGCTTGAAGAACATGCTTCTCCAACGCCTTCGAAATGGCGTGAGCTGTTTGACTTCCTTGAAACAAACAAGTCTTGGCTCCGACATTCGCAAAATATTGCCATGCTGATGCTGGACAGGATGGAAGAATTAGGAATGAGCCAAAAGCAATTGGCTGAAAAAATGAATTGCAGCCCGCAATACATTTCAAAGGTGTTGAGAGGACGGGAGAACCTTTCACTCGAAACTTTGACCAAGATTGAAAACGCACTGGAAATCTCGATTATCAAAGAGGAACCGATGGCTGTATAACTCACCCCGGCTGCAGTAGGAAAGATTTGCTATCAGATTTTTCCGGATCAGCTACTGCAGCTCGGGAATAGTGCTAGCAAATGTTTCGTCCTGGAAGAAGCCGGCTGCCGGATTCTGCTAGCAGTTGGCAGGGGATAACAGGTTGATGAAGCCGGGATCCTGCCAGGTATGTGCTAGCAAACTGGAAAAAAGTCATGCTTGAAACTTTTTCGTCTGATTGCTCACCGTGCCGCCGTGTGGTTCGTGGCAATGCGTGCAGCGGGAATACCGCCGCCCACACAGCCCCGCTCCCCACAGCAGCACTCCGTCAGTGTTTAATCGGAACATTCCTTCACCGGCAGCGTTTCTCGGACGTCAATGTTTCTGTGCACCGTGCCGCTTTCCTTGCTTTCCCGTAGCCGTCGGACTGGCGCAAAGAAAGCCGCCCTCTGACAGTGTTTCTATGGAACATTCTTTGGGGGAAGTCTTTTGAAAGTTACTCCGGTGTATAACAGTCGAGGCTTGCCAAGTGGGTGATTACAGAAGTTACTTCCTCCTGACGCATACGGCTTCGGCTCCCGCTCACACCCCGGCAAAGCCGGACTACAAGCGACAACCTATGCGGCGGAAACCCTTGCGGAACGGTAGCCCATGCGGTACGGGTGACCGTTGAGAAGCCCGGGCGGTTTCGCTCCGCCCGGCACTAACGCCGGGACTAAGGCGAGAATCCGCTACCTCTCTTCGTCTGACTATAGGAACGGGCTGTTAGTCAGGAGTGCAGCCCTGCGGTGCGGGGTTCCCGTGTTTACGGTTGAGCGGGTTTGCATTGTGGAAGTAAGCGCCCTTCGCCGTCCTTCGGGCGCGTGCTGAGTGATGTGCGTGCGCCGTGACAGCAATTGTTTTCCTTCCGCCTTCCTTTTTGGGGGACACCCAAAAGAGACCGGCAGAAAAACAAAGGGGTAGCGATATTCAACATAACGGGTCATTATGCCCGCACGCCTTGCCATTCAGCAAGTCGGGTGCATAATGCGTGGTTATGTTTAATATGGATTGTTTTATTTTTCCGCCCCCAGGCGAAAAAAAGCCATGCGGAGTGGAAACGCCACCACTATGGCGGCAAGCCGCCACCCCGACCACCGCCCCTTAGTTACTTCTGCCAGTCCCGAGCCGTGCGGTTTTCTGACCTGTTGCGGGTGTTTGTGCTTCCTGCGGGTTGCGCCTGGCGGCGTGCCCGGCTGACTGTTTACGCCTTTCGGAACATTGGAAATTCCCGCGGTCGCTTCGCCGTCCGCTCCATGAAGCGGGGCGAAGCGCCCCGCCGAAAAGTGCAAATAACAAATCCGTGACAATCGGGCAAATGTCACAAAATAAAATAGTAAAAAACGTAAGTTCTCAAAACTTATATTAAACAGAATAGAAATGAAAGAATCACATACAGGTATTGGTATCTGCCGTTGCTACCAATGCCGAATGAAAAAAAAGAACTGCAGCACATCGGGACGTAAATCGCTCAAACGGGCAATCAACAAGTTTCGCCGCAAGCAATTGAAGTTAGACAAAGTAACCAGGCACAATCACTTCGGCGGATATTGGGCCTAAGACTAATACATGCTTTTATCCGCCCCATACTGCACAGGAACCACATTTTTCCTTTTTCTATTCTACCTCTCCAAGGGCATGGGATGAACGGCAGACAAGAAATTTCAGATAAAAATACCGCACGACGTAGGAGCGCAGGATATTTTTATCTGAAATAGCGTAGCGGTTCTTGACTGACGGGCGGCCGTGACCTATCTTTGTAGAAGAAAAGAGGAAAAATACGCTGTAAAACAGCAAACTTATCATTTATCCTTTCCCGTCACTTTATAGATAATTGCGTTTCTGTCTGTGTCATTCTATTTATTTACGGATAGAACCATACGGGAATAAAACGTAAAAACCCCGAAAACAGTCGGAACGGAAGTAAAAACGTACTTGAAACCCTTCGTGATGTTTTCAAAAATTCATCAGACGTTTTTTTATTTCGTCAGACGTTTTTCGAAAAACTCCTGATGTTTTCTATGAGACTTTCAGAAGCATATTCCGTTCACCAAATACCCGCAAATGAAAAGCCCGGTGAAATGATTTCTCATTCATCGGGCTTTTTCCTTGGTTTGTTTGCGATGTACGAAACGAGGATAATGCGCTAGCAGGCGTTTTCTTCGTTACCGGTCATTGTTTAAGCTGCCGGGTCTGGAGCTTCTCCGCCGCCTTCGTCAGGTTTCGGATTTGGTTTCTCATCTCTCCTTCGCCATCTTCGTTCGCTGCGCTTGCTCCTGCCTTGGAGAAAGAATACATTGAAACGGCTTCCTTGATTTCAGCAGAAGGAACATAGATAACACGTGCTTTTTTCACACTGCTTGCTCCACACTTGCTGGCATCCTCGGTGCCTTTACCGGAAACGGAAGGACGGAATGAACCGAGATCTCCCAGGCGGACGGGTGAACCGTTTGCGAGGTTGCGCTTGATAACGACCATCAATGCGTCAAGAACTGCCTTGATGTCAGAGCCGGTCAGTGTACAACGGTCTGCGATCTGGTCAACGATTTGTTTTTGTTTCATTTCTGGAGCGAGCACTACCTGCGCATAGTATTTTGCTGCAGCGGCTTTGTCCTGCGGGTTCTTGCGCAAAGCGGGTTTGATTGTAATTGCCATGTTAATTAGTGTTTTAATGATTAATAATGTTGCAAATCTACATATACGTGCGTGGGCGTGCGGACGTATGTTCTTATCTGTGATGATACGTGTTTCATCATACGATTATGTACATGAAAAAAGGGCTGCGGTTTGTATTCCGCAGCCCTCAAAATAGGGGTTTTCACTCCGATCGTAAAGTTTACTCCTTAATCGTTTCTCCTTTCATTGTCTTTCACGGGACTGTCGGCCCCGGTGAGCCAAACAAAAATTTTACCGATAACTTTCAATACCTTCAACGTCGTTCTCCAAAATGGTTTCATAATGACCTCCTTTTTAATTGTTTCCCGCAAAGGTAGAAGAGAGCGATGAACGGTTAATGTTAACGATTAGTGGCTGCGCTTTCGTGCGTATATCTACGTGTTCATCACTCACCGTTAACCGCTAAATACCCGTATTCGACGGAGACACAGAAGCAGGGGCATTGTTTGATGTACTCGCAGGGTTCTATGGTACCGTTGTGGTTGAGGTCGGGCGAGAGGTCGCGGTGACCGCAAATCTTTGCTCCCGGATAGGTGAGCAGCAGGAAGCGGAGAAGGGTTTCAAGGCTTTGTTTTTGTGCGTCGGTGCGGGTGTCGGCGGCACGTCCGGAAGCGTCCAGGCCTCCTTCGTAGGCAACTCCTATCGACGGGGTGTTGTAGCCTTTGGCGTGGGCGCGACATGGGTGATGTCGCGCATGTGATGTATCGTTCCGTCTTTGGTGATGTAATAGTGATAGCCACATTCGGCAAAGCCTTGACGTTTGTGCATGGAGTCGAGGGCTTCCGGGGTGAGGTTGCTTGTGCAACGGGATGCGGTGCAGTGTACCACAATCAGGGTGATGTTTCTTTGTTTAATCATTGTTTTTTGTGGGTGATTATGTGGATGATTTTTAGTTGTGTATTCTTGTTCTACCCCCCTTCCGTCCCCCTTTGGGGGAGACGCTTGTCGGGGGAAGTGCTCTTCCCCCTTGCCGCAGGGCGTTCCCCTAGCAAAGAGGGTTCGGGCTGTAGCCGTAGGAGCTGCTGCGCTAGGGCTTAAAAGGGTGAGCCGAAAGAGATGGTTATCAGTTCCTTTTGTTTGGGGGTGAGGATGCGGTTACTTAACTGGTAGTTTGTTTCCTGCAATGCTTCGAGTAGTTCGGAATCGTCCTTTATCCACTGTTTGAGGCGGATAGAAGCGGATGCAGGTGCAATATTCGGGAAATAGAGAACGGCCAATTCTTTGAAACCGTAGCTACGGTTGGTTAAACTTTGGCAGTTGTTTTGTTGGTGCATGTTGGTATACATAATTATAGTGTTGGTTTACAGATGTAAAGATAGGCTTTTTAGTGGCTGGTTGTCACCTGTATACTTGGTAGATATAGTTATATATGTTTGTTGGCAGAGGAAATTTGTGATATTTGGGCAATTGTCACGAATTTCTTTTGTCCGTAACTTTTCGGCGGGGCGTCTGCCCCGCTTCGTGAAGCGGACGGCGAAGCCGACCGCCGGGATCTCCGATATTCTGCAAAGACTGTCCGCAGGGTGCAAACAGTCAGCCGAGCACGCCGCAAGGCGAAGTCCGCAGGAACAGGAAACCCGCAAGATGTCGGAAACTGCAGGGAACCGGGATAGGCAGGGGTAACTAAGGGGTGGTGGTCGGGGTGGGCGGCTTGCCGCCACAGTGGTGGCGTTTACATTCCGCAGGGCGCAGTCCGCAAGGGTGAACATTAAACGGAGTAACTTTATGCCCGTTCCTGAAACAACAGAAAAGCCCGCAAACAGCAGGAATATTTGGAAGATGCTGTTATGTTGAATTAAAGCACAAAATCCGGAACGGTTTTGTGACTAATTAAACATAATTGCTCTTCCGGATTTCCTGCGCAAAAGCTGCACTTCATCAGAAAAACCGGAAGAACACGGCGCAAGCAGCATCACGTCTGCACGGCGGCGAAGCTTTCGACGCCTCTAGTTCAAACGGACAAACCCGCTCAATCATAAAACACGGGAACCCCGCACCGCACGGCTGCACTCCTGACTAACAGCCCGTTCCTATAGTCAGACGAAGAGAGGTAGCGGATTCTCGCCTTAGTCCCGGCGTTAGTGCCGGGCGGAGCGAAACCGCACCGGGCATCGCAGCTGTCACCCGTGCCGCAAGGCTTACATTCCGCTAAGGATATCATCCGAAAGGGTCCCCATCGCATAGGGTGCTGCTTCCTTTGCTGTATTCGGCAAGTGAGGGAGCGGCAACCGGAGCCGGAT
>ENA-OQJH01000872-OQJH01000872.1-human-gut-metagenome-genome-assembly--contig:-NODE-872-length-14609-cov-2.934263_pt1 | contig 14609 bp, 19 predicted proteins | sample MGYA00242597_ERZ504763 | MGnify/ENA primary metagenome ERZ504763 (study PRJEB26092, sample SAMD00036359) | human gut metagenome | host: Homo sapiens | study: EMG produced TPA metagenomics assembly of... | reverse complement strand
TTGACAGTATAGCACCGCAAAACGCTGAAAATAGCACAGTTGCTAACTCGTTACCACTGTTTCTCAAATACTCAGTTAAATGTTTATTCTTCAAACGGTTATATTAAACCGTTGAAAATCTAAAATAGAAGATAACGGGAGAATAAAAGTATCCTTATTGTTTGGACAAGATGCCTTGATTGTTTTCCGAAACAGTCAAGGCATCTTTTTCAAGTTTAACTCGTCATTATCAAGAGGATTTGCTACATTTGCAACTTGTTGAAATGAGAACCAAATAATAAAAAACGATATGAACGAAGATTTTAGAGAGGATTTGAAGAAAGCCTGTGAAGTGATGCAGAAGGGAGGAGTGATTCTTTATCCTACTGATACTATTTGGGGAATAGGTTGTGATGCAACTAATCCGAAGGCGGTAAAACGAGTTTATGATATAAAGAAGCGTGCTGATAGTAAAGCGATGCTTGTATTGGTGGACAGTACGGTAAAAGTAAATTTTTATGTTAGTGATGTACCTGCGGTAGCTTGGGATTTGATTGAGTTTGCCACAAAACCATTGACTATTATTTATGATGGGGCACGTAATCTGGCAGAGAATTTGCTGGCTGAGGATGGCAGTGTTGGTATTCGTGTTACGGCTGAGGAATTCTCCAAACAACTTTGTTTCCGATTTCGTAAAGCTATTGTGTCGACTTCTGCCAATATCAGCGGTCAGCCTTCACCTGCCAACTTCAGTGAAATCAGTGAAGAAGTAAAACAAGCTGTAGACTATATTGTGGAGTATAGACAAGATGAAGTGGGGCATCCCAAACCATCCAGCATTATCAAACTGGGTAAAGGGGAGAAGTGAAGATATTAGAGAGTAAAAAAGGAATGGACGCAATTATAGATGAAAATAAGAAAAGTTGGTTACAGCGCTTTATCTTATGGCGCGAAAAGAAGATAAGAGAGAAACACTTTATTCTTATATTAAGTTTTCTTGCTGGTATTTTTACGGCATTGGCCGCGTGGTTTTTGAAGTTTCTAGTAGAATGGATCAAGGAATTTCTGACTGAAAATTTTGATTCTACAGGAGTCAACTGGTTGTATTTGGTGTATCCGGTTTTTGGAATCTTTCTTACCGGATTGTTCATTCGTTACATTGTGAAAGATGACATCAGTCATGGGGTGACGAAAATATTATATGCCATATCCCGTCGTCAAAGCCGCATCAAGCGGCATAATACATGGTCGTCTGTGATAGCTAGTGCCATTACTATCGGTTTTGGTGGTTCCGTAGGTGCAGAGGCTCCGATTGTGTTGACCGGATCGGCTATCGGTTCTAATTTGGGAAGTGTATTCAAGATGGAGCATAAAACTCTGATGCTGTTGGTGGGGTGTGGTGCGGCAGGTGCTGTGGCCGGTATTTTTAAGGCTCCTATTGCAGGCTTGGTTTTTACTTTGGAAGTCTTGATGATTGATTTGACGATGGCATCATTGTTGCCTCTTCTTGTTTCCTGTGTCACGGCAGCTACTGTTTCTTATATTCTTACCGGTCCTGATGCCATGTTCAAGTTCCATATGGATGAACCGTTTTTGATGGAGCGCATTCCTTCGGCAATTCTGTTAGGCATTGCGTGCGGATTGGTTTCTTTGTATTTTACGCGGGCTATGAATTCTGTGGAGAATATATTTCGTCGATATAATAATCCGTATATCAAGCTGGCTATAGGCGGTGCAATGCTGAGCATATTGATTTTCTTATTTCCTCCATTATATGGTGAAGGGTATGATACTATTAATTTATTGCTGAATGGCGTAACCAATCATGACTGGAATACAGTAATGAATAACTCTATCTTTTATGGGTTCGATAATTTGTTACTAGTCTATTTGGCCATGATTGTACTTTTCAAAGTCTTTGCTTCCAGTGCAACGAATGGCGGTGGTGGTTGTGGGGGTATTTTTGCTCCCAGTTTGTTCTTGGGGTGTATCACCGGGTTCATCTTCGCTCATTTTTGTAATGAACTGCATATAGGTCCTTATATTCCGGAGAAAAATTTTGCTTTGTTGGGAATGGCGGGATTGATGTCGGGAGTAATGCATGCTCCGCTGACAGGTATTTTTCTGATTGCAGAATTGACTGGTGGGTATGATTTGTTCCTTCCGCTGATGATGGTATCTGTCAGTTCTTATCTTACCATTATGATATTCGAGCCACATAGTATTTATTCTATGCGTTTGGCTAAGAAAGGTGAATTGATAACACATCATAAAGACAAGGCCGTATTGACTTTGATGAATATTGACAGTGTGGTTGAAACTGATTTTGAGAAAGTGCGTCCTGATATGGATTTAGGTGAAATGGTTAAAGTCATTTCGCAGGCTAAACGCAATTTGTTTCCGGTAGTGGATGTCAATGGAGAACTTTTGGGCATTGTGGTATTGGATGATATCCGTAATATTATGTTCCGTCAGGAATTATACCATCGTTTCAAGGTAGAAAAATTTATGATTTCTCCTCCGGCACGGATCAATGTTACTGATTCAATGGAAGAAGTGATGAAGAAGTTTGATGATACAAAGGCCTGGAACCTGCCTGTGATTGATGAAGAGGGAAAATACAAAGGGTTTGTTTCCAAGTCGAAAATATTTAATTCGTACCGGCAGGTATTGGTTGATTTCTCTGAAGATTAAATAATGTAAGTATATGGAAAAGAAAGATTTGCGGATCGTATATATGGGTACTCCCGATTTTGCGGTGGAGAGCCTGAAAAGATTGGTTGAAGGAGGCTACAATGTAGTAGGTGTGATAACTATGCCCGACAAACCGATGGGACGACATGGCAGTGTGCTACAACCTAGTCCGGTGAAAGAATATGCTGTTTCTCAAGGTCTGAGGGTACTTCAGCCGGAGAAATTGAAGGATGAGGCTTTTGTAGAGGAACTCCGGTCTTTACAAGCCGATTTACAAATTGTAGTTGCTTTCCGTATGCTTCCCGAAATAGTATGGAATATGCCGCGTTTGGGCACATTTAACTTGCATGCATCTTTATTACCTCAATATAGAGGAGCTGCTCCTATTAATTGGGCGGTGATAAACGGAGATACGGAAACTGGTATTACGACTTCTTCTTGAAACATGAGATAGATACCGGTGAGATTATCCAGCAGGTGCGTGTTCCTATTGCTGATACGGATAATGTGGAAATAGTACATGATAAGCTGATGTATTTGGGGGGAGATTTGGTTTTGGAAACCGTGGATGCTATTTTGGATGGAAGTGTGAAACCTGTTCCTCAGGAAAATTTGATCCGGCAGGAAACGGAATTGCGCCCGGCGCCGAAAATATTTAAAGAGACCTGCCGTATAGACTGGAATAAAGGTGTGAAGCAGATTTATGACTTATTCGTGGGCTATCTCCTTATCCGGCTGCATGGACCGAGCTTTGTGTGGCTGATGGAACACGTCAGGTTTTGAAAATATATGAAACGGAGAAAGTTTTTGTTTCCCATGAGATGAATATAGGCGATATCCGTACGGATATGAAGACTTATTTTCAGGTGGCTGTAAAGATGGTTTTATTAATGTGCTTATTTTGCAGCTGGCAGGAAAGAAACGTATGAATGTGGCTGATTTTTGAGAGGCTACAGAACTTCGGATAATAATAAGGTGGAATAATGATACGTTAGTATGTGTGTTGCTGATGTATTAACGGTATAATCTTAGTACACTATAAGTCGGTATAAATGATAAAGGCTGTATCGAAAGATTTTCGGATACAGCCTTTTCGTTACAATAAGACAGACAAGGAGTTGTTAAGAATCATTTAATTTTTGTGTTGGATATATCTTTCTGTATGAACGGAAAGTTTGTAGATTTACTTTTATTATAACTTACTGTAACGGTTTCTTCGCCATTGTTAATGGTATTCATTTTTATTTTAAATCCTTGTAGCTTACCCTCTTTATATCCGGGAACATCCAATAAAGGGAAGGATACATAACCAGGACTCGGATATTCCTGTCTGTCACCTTCGGCATTGTGGCGTAATTCTACGGCCATATATCCGTTTGCGTCAGGAACGGTTCCTTCTGTGGCTACAAGGCTGATCCGATGTTTGATATTAGAGTTGAAACCTAATATTTGGAACATAAGGGTCAGGTGTGTCTTACCCATAATGGGAGTGATGAGGTTGATTCCATCATGTCCGTAAATATCTTCATCGTTTTCTTTTAGTGTATCCATTGGTTTGGTTAAGATCTTCTGCAAGTAATCTATAGAAATAAAAGGTCCTTTCTTACTTGCATCTCCGGTCGGATTGGCTGCATTTATATAGGTATAAAAAATACGTTGTCCCGGATTATTTGTTTCAAAACGTGTTAATTTATCGGGATTCACTACGTATGCGATTCCATCATTATCGCTTTCTATCACTGCTTCACCGGGTACTTCACTGGGAGTTACTACGGTTGCTAAAGCGGCGTTAAAAGGCATTTCTGCTTGTATGTCGTAGATGTCATCATCATAGTCATTCAGGCAAGACTGAGTAAATGGAATCAGCATTACCATAATTATTACAAGAACTGTCGCTTTATATTTTCTCATATTTTCTGTTTCTAGAATTGTTTCTATCGCTTAAATGCGAAGATAGTAAGTTTACTGCTTGTAAAAATGTTAAATCTGCTTAAGCAAAAATTTTATTCTTCCGGATGCAGTATTTTTGCAGTCTTATCATTTATTCAATAAAGAAGTGTCACAAACAATGAATGAAACAGAATTGGTGGAACGTTGCGGCAAGGGCGATAACCTTGCACGCAAGCAATTGTATGAGCGTTATGCCGGGCAATTGATGGCCATTTGTGTTCGTTATACAGGTGATAGGGAAGTGGCACAGGATGTCTTACATGATGGATTTTTGAATATATTTCGTTCATTCAGTCAGTTTACTTATAAAGGAGAGGGGTCATTGAAAGCATGGCTGGCACGTATTATGGTAAATGAAGCACTGGCTATCTTCGCAAGAAAGCTTCTACAAATCAGGAAGTGATAGTCGAAGAGTTACCCGATGTGATAGATGGAGATGAGGATGATTTGAGCAAATACCCCAATCTGTTTTAATGCAATTCATTAAAGAACTTCCGGATGGATATAGAACGGTCTTTAATTTATATGTATTAGAAGAAAAGGGACATAAGGAGATTGCTGAAATGCTAGGAATTACAGAACATACTTCATCATCTCAATTATACAGAGCCAAAACCTTATTGATGAAAAAATAAATGATTATAGAAAGAGGATATAGGAATGAAAGAAAAAGATAAATGGATAAAAAATTTCCGCACCCGGATGGAGGGCTATTCGAACCGGCTCCTGCTGATCTTTGGGAACAGTTGGAAAAGGAGCTGGATACGGTTCCGAAAGTAATTCCGATGTGGCGCCGCTGGCAGGCTGCAGCAGCTGTTGCTTTGTTAGTGGTTGTGTCTTCATTGACTGTATGGTTTTGGCAGTCACCTTCAGCAAACTATTTGGAGCAACAATCGGCAGGTTGAATGTAATGCACGAACCCGATGAGTTGGTGCCGGGATCAATCACTCCTGAGCAACCTATGGCCTTGGTAGTTCCTGCTGCCCGTTCTGAGGAAAAGAAACATGTAAAAGTTGTTCGGTCTGTTACGGCAAAGGCGTTAGCCGCCGAACAGGAGGTTTTGCTAAATAAAGAGGTAGAAGAGATACAGATAGAGGAAAATTATATTGAAGAGCAAAAAGAGGAATCTGTTATAGTGGAACAAAAACAACAGAAACAGGCCGGCAGATCTTCCTATTCGGCTGCCAAAACGAATTACGCTTATGTGGCTCCTCATAGAAAGAAGGACAGAAACTGGTCGATAGGACTTTCTACCGGTAATGGAACCTTTTCATCCTCGACTAGTATGGATGGATATTTGCCTTTGCCTAATGGTGCAAGGAACGCAACAATGAATAGTGCTTATGGAGTGGAAACAAGGGCTGAAATTGATAAGCTGGTTCAGTTCAATAACTTGTCGGAAGGACAGAATGCGCAGTCTGATATAAAATATCGTATGCCTGTTACTTTTGGAGCTTCCCTTCGTTTTGATTTAAGTGATGATTGGGCTGTAGAAACTGGGGTGACTTATACCCAGCTTTCATCCGAAACACGTTCGGGAACTCAAAAAAACAATTATGGCTGGGAAGAGAAACTGCATTATGTGGGTATTCCTTTGAAAGTGAACCGGAATATATGGAGTAACAAGCGGTTTGAAGTGTATGCTTCGGCAGGTGGAGCGGTAGAAAAATGTGTATCTGGAAAGCGAAGCATTATCGGCAGTGTTTCTACATCAAATGCAGGAAAAGATGAACAATTTTCGGGAGGGGAAGAAGATGTCAAAGTGAAACCTTTGCAATGGTCTTTGTCCGCAGCGGCAGGTGCGCAGTTTAAGATTACAGAGAAATTGGGTATTTATGCGGAGCCGGGAGTTGTTTATTACTTTGATGACGGCAGTAATGTAAATACGATTCGCAAAGAACATCCTTTTAATTTTAATATACAGTTGGGTGTGCGGTTTACTTTGCCGAAATAAAATGAATTTTTTCACTGTTCTTATATAAAATATGGTTATCTTTGTTCTGTATAAAAAGAATAAGAACAGTGAACCATGAATAGACCTCTGATATCCCCTTCTTTATTGTCTGCCAATTTTGCTAATCTACAGGCAGACATAGAACAAATAAATCGTAGTGATGCCGACTGGTTGCATATTGATATAATGGATGGTGTGTTTGTACCGAATATTTCTTTTGGTTTTCCTGTATTGAAATATGTAGCCGAGTTGTGTGAAAAACCTTTGGATGTACATTTGATGATTGTTAATCCCGAGAAATTCATTAAAGAAGTGAAAGATTTGGGAACAATGATGATGAATGTGCATTATGAAGCTTGTGTACATTTGCATAGAGTGGTGCAACAAATAAAGGATGCCGGAATGAAAGCGGCTGTCACATTGAATCCGTCTACTCCTGTGGCTATGTTGGTCGATATTATCCGTGACGTGGATATGGTGTTGCTGATGAGTGTGAATCCCGGTTTTGGTGGTCAGAAATTTATTGTACATACTTTGGATAAGGTGAGGGAATTACGTGAATTGATAACGCATACAGGTTCACGGGCTTTGATAGAGGTTGACGGGGGGGTGAACCTGGAGACTGGCAGACAGCTTGTAGAGGCTGGTGCAGACGTGTTAGTGGCAGGAAATGCTGTGTTCAAAGCTCCTGATATGTCAGACATGATACATCGGCTGAAATCTCTTTGAGCTTAAAATCAAAGTGCGAAATATAGCGGCTGTAAAGCCTTGTTCCATGTTCCGGTTGACTATACCTCTAGTCGCCGGAATTTTTGTATCCGATCATTTTTTTCAAGGTGCCTTGCCTGTGCTTGTTTTTGGCATGGGAATATTGGGGTGCTTGATTGGTTTGATTGTATTGGTGAAATGGCAAGGCTACCTTTCCCGATGGTTATTTGGAGGCATGTTTTTTATGTTTCTATTTTGCATAGGGGCATTGTTGGTACAGCAAAAATGGCAACAGGTGGACTATGAATGGTCATCAGGGAAGAATATGTATCAAGGGGTGATAGTAGATGTTCCGCAAGAAAAGGCAAAAACATATCTCTGTAAATTGCGGATAGGTAAAGAAGTGTCTGAAAGGGGGATGGTTCCTGTTAATCGCATGATACTAGTCTATATTATGAAAGATAGTCTTTCTGTAAATTTACGATGTGGAGACCATTTGAACTTTTATACACGTATCTCGACTTCTGAAAGAGAGGTGATTCCGGGAGAATTTGATTATGCAGCTTATCTTTTCAGGCAGCAAATTAGCGGAACAGCCGTAATCTTTCCAGGGTATTGGCAATGGACAGGCAAGAAATCGGCATTGACATGGAAACAGCGGGCAGGTGTATGGAGAGAGAAAATACTGGACAGTTATCGGAAGTGGGGATTCTCGGGAGATGAATTTGCCGTATTGTCGGCTTTGACTGTTGGCTATAAAGAGGAACTGAGTGAGGATTTACGTGAAACTTATCAAGTGGCGGGAGTGAGCCATATCTTGGCTTTGTCAGGAATGCATATAGCTGTTTTGTGGGGATTATTGTGTTGGATATTGCGTCCGCTGGATAGAAGTTGTTTGCTGCGATGGGTAAAGTGTGGCATTATTGTGTTGTTGTTATGGACATTTGCTTTTTTAGTGGGGTTGCCCCCTCGGTTATACGGGCGGTGGTAATGTGTATGTTAATGACAGTGGCACGTGCGGCAGGAGAACGGACTTTGTCATTGAATACTTTGGCTATAGCGGCATTCTTTATGCTGCTTTATAATCCTTTTTATCTTTTTGATACCGGGTTCCAGCTATCATTTCTGGCTGTATTTTCAATTTTGTTTATTTATCCTGTCATTTTTCGGTGCTGGCGGGTGCATCACCCTGTACCTCGTTATATTTGGGGGATAGTGGCGGTTTCGCTGGCGGCACAGTTAGGGACAGCTCCTGTGGTTATTTATAAATTCGCTTATTTTCCTGTTTGTTTTTTACCGGCCAATTTGATAGTGGCACCTTTAGTATTTGTTATAATTTATGGATCGGTAGCAAGTTTTGTGTTGTCTCCTTTTACGGTATTGCATATATGGGTGGTAAAAGGATTGAACGGGGTGTTGTGGTTGCTGAATAACAGTATGCAATGGGTGGGGGATTTGCCTATATCACATTCCGGCGATATACATTTGTCTTTGTTTCAGGTTGGTATTCTTTATGTATTATTATTTGTGTTATTATCTTATCTGTTATCTCCTTCACGGAAATTGTTGATTACTGTTTTGTGTGGAATCAATTTTTTTATAGGATTTTCAGGTTGTCTATATTATATGAAAGAGGAGTCTTTTCAGTTAACCCTGCTCATTCGCAAGTAAAAGTTTGTCCTCAAAAAGATGTTTGGCAACAGGATAGCATTTATCATTATAAAGGTCTGAATATATGTGTTTTGGTTGATAACCGCTGGCGGAGCAGATCGGTTGATTGTTTGTTGGATATTGATTATATGTACTTGTGTAAAGGTTTTAAAGGAAAAATTGCCCCATTACAAAAAATATTTAAAATTAGGAAGGTCATACTGGATGCTTCGCTCGGTGGGTATAGATTGAATTTGTTAAAGGACGAGTGTAGAGGTTTGGGATTGGATTATATTGATATATCTCCGAAAGGTTCTTACCATATTCTTCTGTGAATAAAGAATTAATTTGTAAATTTGCCATTTCAAAAGAAAAAGATTGAATATGTTATCAAAAGTAATTGCACAGGCTAATATAGACCATGCCGAAAAATGGTTTGAAAGAGCTGATAAAATAGTTATTGTTACCCATGTGTCACCGGATGGTGATGCCATTGGCTCCTCATTAGGATTATGGCATTTTTTAGAATCACAGGAAAAAACGGTGAATGTCATTGTTCCCAATGCTTTTCCGGATTTTTTGAGATGGATGCCGGGAGCCAAGGATATAATCCGGTACGATAAATATACTGAATTTGCCAATAAGCTGCTGAATGAGGCAGATGTGATCTGTTGTCTGGATTTCAATGCTTTGTCTCGTATTGATGCGATGGCGGATGCTGTGGCTCAGTCGCCGGCACGTAAAATGATGATTGACCATCATCTTAATCCGGAAGCCTTTTGTAAAATCATTATTTCTCATCCTGAAATATCTTCTACATCGGAATTGGTTTTCCGGTTGATATGCCGTCTGGGGTATTTTGAGGATATCACCAAAGAAGGTGCTGAATGTATTTATACGGGGATGATGACCGATACAGGTGGCTTTACTTATAATTCTAATGACCGTGAAATTTATTTCATTATTAGTGAACTGCTTTCAAAAGGCATTGATAAGGATGAGATTTATCGTAAAGTTTATAATACATATTCTGAGGGACGTTTACGCCTGATGGGATATGTGCTGTACGACAAGATGCAAGTATTCCCTCAGTTCAATTCGGCATTGATTTGGCTGACAAAAGAGGAACAAAGTAAATTCCAGTATGTAAAAGGAGATACGGAAGGGTTTGTGAATATTCCACTTTCCATAAAGAATATTATTTTCTCCGTATTCTTGCGTGAGGATACGGAAAAGAATATGATAAAGGTATCTCTGCGTTCTGTAGGTGCTTTCCCTTGTAATAAAGTGGCTGCCGAATTTTTAATGGAGGTGGTCATCTGAATGCATCCGGTGGGGAGTTTTATGGAACAATGGATGAAGCCATCGACCTGTTTAAACAGGCTTTGGTGAAGTACGAGGAGTTGCTTCTGGTAAAAAAATAGTTATTTTAGTATAATTGCATACAAACAATATAAAAGTTAGGGGCTTATTTATTAATTTTGCCCGAAAATAACAGAACTTAGAATGAAGAAATTAGGTATATTGTTCGCATCTGTGTTTCTTTTAGGGCTGGTCTTCCAGTCTTGCAATAATGGAAAGACCTATGCTGAAATGAAAGAAGAAGAGAGAGAAGCTATCAAGCGATTTATTGAACGGGAAGATATCAATGTGATCAGCTTTGAACAGTTCCAGGAACAGGATTCTACGACCAATGTGGATGAAAACCAGTTTGTCCTTTTCTCGGAAACAGGTGTTTATATGCAGATTGTGGAAGAGGGAAACGGAGAGCGTTTGAAAGACGGTCGTTATGAGATTCTGGTCCGGTATGTGGAGGAACAGATTACTTCGGATGGAATAGATTCTTTGTCTTGGAATACAGACTATGAGGATTCTCGAATGGTTTATCCGGATGCTATGATGCTGACAAAAAGTGGAAAATCTTTTTCTGCTACATTCACCTCCGGTATAATGTATACAGTTTGGGGTACACCTTATGTACCTTCAGGATGGTTGATTCCATTCAATTACATAAAGGTCGGCAGGGAGATTTCCGGTCGTTCTAAGGTCAGACTGATTGTACCTCACAGTGAAGGACAATCTGACGCTTCTGCTTCTGTCTATCCTTGTTACTATGAAATAACTTATCAATTAGCACGATGACATTAATTAAATCAATATCCGGAATTCGTGGAACCATTGGAGGACACGTGGGGGAAGGTTTGAACCCGCTGGATATAGTGAAATTACATCAGCTTATGCAACGCTGATACGTAAAACAACTACAGTAAAGAGCAATAAAATTGTAGTAGGACGTGACGCACGTATCTCCGGCGAAATGGTGAAGAACGTGGTATGCGGTACTTTAATGGGAATGGGGTTTGATGTGGTGAATATCGGACTGGCATCTACACCGACTACAGAATTGGCTGTAACCATGGAAGGAGCGTGTGGTGGTATTATTTTGACTGCCAGCCACAATCCCAGACAATGGAATGCTTTAAGTTGCTGAATGAGCATGGAGAATTTCTGAATAAAGAAGAAGGAAATGAAGTGCTGCGTATAGCAGAAGCGGAAGCGTTTGAATTTGCCGATATCGACCACATCGGAAGTTATCGCGAAGACAATACCTACAATCAGAAACATATAGATAGTGTTTTGGCTTTGAAATTGGTAGACGTGGATGCTATCCGTAAGGCCAATTTCCGTGTAGCTATAGATTGCGTTAATTCAGTTGGCGGTATTATTCTTCCTGAATTGTTGGAACGATTGGGAGTGAAGCATGTAGAAAAGCTCTATTGTGAAGCGACGGTGATTTTCAGCATAATCCGGAACCCTTGGAAAAAGAACCTGGGGGATATTATGGGGTTGATGGCCAAAGGCGGTTGTGACGTGGCTTTTGTTGTAGACCCGGATGTTGACCGTCTGGCTATGATCTGTGAGGATGGAAAAATGTATGGCGAAGAATATACATTGGTGACCGTGGCAGACTATGTATTGAAACATACTCCCGGAAATACCGTTTCTAACTTGAGTTCTACCCGTGCTTTGCGCGATGTAACCCGTAAATATGGTTGCGAATACAATGCTTCGGCTGTAGGGGAAGTGAATGTGGTTACCAAGATGAAAGCGACTCATGCAGTGATTGGAGGTGAAGGAAATGGTGGAGTAATCTATCCTGAAAGCCATTACGGACGTGATGCATTGGTGGGAATTGCTTTATTCCTGAGCCATTTGGCACACGAAGGAAGAAGTCAGTGAACTGCGTGCTACTTATCCTCCTTATTTCATTGCCAAGAATCGCATTGATCTGACTCCGGAAACGGATGTGGACGCTATTGGCCAAATAAAGGAACTGTATAAGGATGAAGAGATAAACGACATAGACGGTGTGAAAATCGATTTCCCAGACAAGTGGGTACATTTGCGTAAGAGTAATACTGAACCTATTATCCGTGTTTATTCTGAGGCTGCAACCATGGAAGCGGCAGATGAAATAGGCCAGAAGATAATGGATGTGGTTTATAGCTTGGCGAAATAAATACATTATTAATAGATAAATTAGCCGTATTGAATGAGATTATATTTCGTTTGATACGGCATTGTTTTTTTATCAGATAGAAATAAATACTATGAGAAAAAGCCTTTTATTTGTTTGGGCCTGTATGGGGCTGGTTTGTTTGGTGAGTGCTTGTAAGACATCGGTTAAAAGTAAAGAATGGAAGCTGGTATGGGTGGAGATTGATCAAAAAACAGTTTTGACGAATCGGTATGGACTAAGATACCTCGCGGAACATCCGATTGGAACAACTATATGTCTTATTATGATTCATGTTATGCTATGCAGGATGGGAATCTGATACTTCGTGGAATAGCCAATCATACTCAGAAGAATGATACGGCTCCTTATCTGACCGGTGGTGTATATACCAAAGGAAAGAAACTGTTTACGGGCGGAAGAGTAGAAGTATGTGCCAGGTTGCAAGCCGCTAAGGGGGCATGGCCGGCTATATGGATGCTTCCCGAAAAAGCGGAGTGGCCCAAAGGAGGTGAGATTGATATTATGGAACGGTTGAATCATGATCGTATTGCTTATCAGACTACCCATTCTTACTATACACATGTCTTAGGTATAAAGGATAATCCGCCTCACGGAGGTATTAATAAGATAAATCCTGAGGAATACAATATCTATTCGGTAGATATTTATCCGGATAGCCTGGTGTTTGCTGTCAATCATCGTCATACCTATACTTATCCGCGCATTGATACGGACAAGGAAGGGCAGTTCCCTTTCTATCAACCTTACTATTTATTGATAGATATGCAGTTGGGCGGTTCATGGGTTGGCGCTGTGGACCCGAAAGAATTACCTGTGGAAATGTGGGTGGACTGGGTGAAGTATTACGAGAAACGCTGAATGCTGTTTGTCGGGAAACGGGGGGCTGTTCAATGTTGAACAGCCCCCCGTTCTGTTTAATTATAAGGTAAATAGGCCTGGATGTAACATCATCAAAGAAAAATGTTACAGGCGGAGCACGTCTGTTCTGCCTGTAAAGATGCGTGTATCATTGTGATTACAGGAATCATAAAGCTTTGTGTACTTTTGTTTCGTCTGGAATAAGATTCTAAAGATTGGAGCAGGGACAACATTTTGTTTAGCTCATTTTTGTTTTCAATAGGCATAAAGTAATTCCAGCCAATGGATGGAATTACTTTTTATGGAAGATATTTTAATGTAATAACCATGAATACACAAAGTCAAAAAGTTTCGATGGCCGAGAAAATCGGTTACAGCCTGGGGGATTGCTCGGCTAATCTGGTCTTCCAGATGATGATGATTTATCAGACAAAGTTTTATACGGACATATTCGGTCTGGAAGGTGCCATTGCCGGTACGGTGATGTTGGTGGCGCGTATCACGGATGCCTTTGTCGATCCTACAGTGGGGTTATTGAGTGACCGCACCAAGACACGTTTCGGGAAATATCGTCCGTGGGTGCTTTGGACTGCGTTGCCTTTCATGGTTTTCTATGTGTTGGCTTTCTATAATCCGGCATTGAAGATAAAGGGCTGGTAGCATTGTAGCTACGCTGTCTTATACCTTGCTGATGAGCCTTTATTCTTTTAACAATACGCCGTATGCTTCTTTGGGCGGAGTGATGTCCGCTGATATAAAGGAACGTACCAGTATCACTTCCATTCGTTTTGTGGCGGCTACCATTGCCCAGTTTGTGGTGCAGGGACTTACGCTCCCTTTGGTAAGCAAGTTTTCGGATGGTGGAGACAAAGCGCATGGCTGGTTATGTACCATCTCTTTGTTCGCTTGTATCGGGTTCGTTTTTCTGGTCATTACTTTCTTTTCAACTCGTGAGCGCATAGAGCCGCCTGCCAGTCAAAAGACAGATACGCGTCAGGATATAAAGGATGTGTTTGGAAGCGTTCCTTGGCGGGCTATGTTCATACTTACGCTTTTCATTTTTATTACGCTTGCCATGTGGGGTAGTGCCATGAACTATTATTTTGAGAATTATGTGGATGCCGGAGCATTGTATGCCTTTCTTGACCGTCTGGGACTGGTGGCAATGGAAACGGATGGCAGCGCGGGGTATGCTGTGTTGAATGCTTTCGGGCTGGTAGTCAATTCTTCCGATAAGGCATACGAGGTAGGATTGGAGTGTTTAATATGTTGGGA
>ENA-OQJH01000871-OQJH01000871.1-human-gut-metagenome-genome-assembly--contig:-NODE-871-length-14617-cov-5.086473_pt1 | contig 14617 bp, 23 predicted proteins | sample MGYA00242597_ERZ504763 | MGnify/ENA primary metagenome ERZ504763 (study PRJEB26092, sample SAMD00036359) | human gut metagenome | host: Homo sapiens | study: EMG produced TPA metagenomics assembly of... | reverse complement strand
CCGCGCTGTCCGGGATGACATTGGAGGCCGCGCTGCCTGGAAGCGGCCGGTGGTGAACACGCCAAGCTGTGGGCATCCAGCTCCCGGCTGTTGATCTCCTGCAGGGCAATGTGGATGTGTGCCGCCGCGTGATGGGTCGATGCACTTTTCCGGCATGGAACCGTGGCCGCCCTTGCCGTGGACGATGATGTGATACTGCTCACAGCTTGCCATGGTGATACCGCCGCAGGCAGGCACCAGCACCACACCGGCGGGGATGGGCATTCCACCCAGCACATGGAACATGACTGCCGCATCCACGCTGGGGTTTTCCAGCAGGCCGTTGGCGATCATATCGGGCGAGCCTGGAAGATCTCCTCGGCGGGCTGGAACTCCAGCTTGACGGTGCCCTCGATCTCGTCCTCGTGCTCCTTGAGCAACTGGGCAGCACCCAGCATCATTGCCGTGTGCATATCGTGGCCGCAGCCGTGCATCTTGCCCGGCACCTCGGAAGCGTAATCCACGCCGGATTCCTCCTGAATGGGCAGGGCATCCATATCGCCCCGCAGCAGGATGGTCTTGCCGGGCTTTTTGCCGCCTGCCAGCGCAATGACACCGGCCTTGCCGCAGTCCTTGGGCTCGTAGCCCATCTCGGTCAGGGCCTTTTTCACCAGTGCCTTGGTCTGGGTCAGATCAAAGCCCACCTCCGGGTGACGGTGCAGGGTGCGCCGCCACTCCACCAGCTGGGGTTCCAGCGCCTGGGCACGGCCCAGCAGTTCTTTTGCAGTCAACATTTCAGTCAGCTCCCATTCTGTTTGATTTTCAGCCTGCATGGACAGCCTGTTCAATGGAATTTTCCACCAGACTGTTCAGACTCATATTGTGGGCCATTGCAAAAATGACCGCCTGCTTGTGCAATTCCGGGGAAATGCGGACATTGAAGCTCCCCTTATAGGCACGTTCTGGTTCGGTGTGTTTTTCCTCGCACAATGCCAGATAATCATCCACTGCACCGTGGAAATCATTTACCAGCTCTGCAGCGGTGCTGCCCTCGTAAGAGATCAGAGCCCGGATCCCCATGACCTTGCCATAAAACAGGCCATCTTCCTCCGAGAACTCCACACTGCCAACATAGCCCTTGTACTCCATCGTGTTATTCACAGAAGTCCCTCCTGTTCCAGAATTTGAATCAATTGCTTGACCTGATATTCCAGCAGTTCTTTTCGGGGATGGGGTTTATGCATCAAGATCGGTGGATACTGTTCCGATACGAACACAATGCGGGAACCGCTGGTACGGCCCTTGTTGGAGCGCTCATACCCAAAATATCGCAGCAGGCTTTCGGCATCATCAAAGGTAAAAGTCTTTGGCTTGGCTTTCAGCCGCTCGATCAGCTTTTCTTTCTGCCCCATATCCTCATCCTACTTCCAGTATAGCACGTTTTTCTTTATTTGCAACTATTTTTAGTTGCTAGCTCAGTTTTCCCCGCTGGTACCTCCTTCGGGGTGATACTGGGCGCAGGTGCATTTTTTCCACTTAAGGCCGCTGCCGCAGGGGCAGGGGTCATTGCGGCCGATCTTGATGACCCGGACAGGCTGGCCCTTGGGGGCACCCTTGACACCGGGCGCGCCGTTGCCGGGCACAAAGCCCTCACCGGTGGGCTTGGCCACCTGCTCCCGTTTGGGGGCTGCACCGGCCTGCCGCACCTCGATGGTCAGCAGCATCTTGATGCTGGACTCCCGGATGGAATCCACCATCTGGTCGAACATATCAAAGCCCTCGATGCGGTACTCCACCACGGGATCCTTCTGGCCGTAGCCGCGCAGGGAAATGCCCTGACGCAGCTGGTCCATGTTGTCGATGTGATCCATCCACATCCGGTCCACGCACTTGAGCAGGCAGATGCGCTCCAGCTCACGCATGACCGGTGCGCCGTACCGCACTTCCTTGGCCTGCAGGATCTGCATTCCGCGGTCGTAGAGCAGATCGGCGATGCCTTCTGGGAGAGGCTGTCGTAATCGGCCACAGTGTAGTGGAAGTCGCATCGGTGGTCAGCCAGCCTGATAGTGGCGGCGCAGGGCACCAAAGTCCCACTCGTCCTTCACATCTCCGGCCAGGAACTGCTTGCAGCTGGAATCAATGTTCTCCCGCAGCATGTTGTGCATCTCATTGCTGATATCCTCACCGTCCAGCACTTTGCGGCGCTGGCCATAGATGATCTCGCGCTGCTGGTTCATCACGTCGTCGTACTTCAGCACGTTCTTACGGATCTCAAAGTTCCGGCCTTCCAGCTTCTTCTGGGCGCTTTCCAACGTGCTGGTAATCATCCGGTTCTCAATGGGGGTATCCTCGTCCAGCTTGAGGGTATCCATCAGGCTGGAAACGCGGTCACCGCCGAACAGGCGCATCAGGTCATCTTCCAGGCTCAGGTAGAAACGGGAAGCGCCGGGGTCGCCCTGACGGCCTGCACGGCCGCGCAGCTGGTTATCGATGCGGCGGCTCTCGTGCCGCTCCGTACCGATGATGAACAGACCACCGGCCTTGCGCACTTCCTCTGCCTCGGCGCTGATGGCCGGCTTGTACTGGGCATACAGCTCCTCAAATCGTTTCCGCACCGCCAGGATCTTTTCATCGTTGGTGTCGCCGTGGCCGTCGGCTTCAGTCAGCAGGAGCTCCACCGCATTCGGGTCGGCATCCTGCGGCTTTTCGGGGTCGAGCAGGTTCTCACAGAAGTGCTCCCTGCGCATCTGGGCCTTGGCCATGAACTCGGCGTTGCCGCCCAGCATGATATCGGTACCACGGCCTGCCATGTTGGTGGCAATGGTGATGGCACCCTTTTTGCCGGCCTGCGCCACGATCTCGGCTTCACGCTCATGGTTCTTGGCGTTCAGGACATTGAAATCGCGGGTGTACTTCTGCAGCATTTTGGCCAGCGTCTCGCTCTTTTCCACGCTGACGGTACCCACCAGAACCGGCTGGCCGTTCTTGTGGCATTCCAGCACCTGCTCGATGACAGCCTTGTACTTGCCGTTGACGGTCTTGTAGACCGCGTCCGGGTAATCCTTGCGGATGTTGGGGCGGTTGGTGGGCACGGTAACGATGTTCAGGCCGTAGATCTCGGTGAACTCGGTGGCCTCCGTCTTGGCGGTACCGGTCATACCGGACAGCTTCTTGTACATGCGGAAGTAGTTCTGGAAGGTAATGGTCGCCAGCGTCTTGCTCTCGGCGGCGATCTTCACGCCCTCCTTGGCCTCAATGGCCTGATGCAGGCCCTCGTTGTAGCGGCGGCCGATCATCAGGCGGCCGGTGAACTCGTCCACAATGATGACCTCGCCGTTCTTCACGACATAGTCGATATCCTTCTGCATCACACCGTAAGCCTTGATGGCCTGATCGATGTGGTGGGCCAGGGTCATATTCTCCGCGGCAGCCAGGTTCTCGACCTTAAAGTATTCCTCGGCCTTCTGGATGCCCTTGGCGGTCAGGGTGCAGGTCTTGTGCTTTTCGTCCACGACATAATCGCCGTCGGTCTGCTCATCGGCCTCCACCTTATCTTCCAGCTCGACCACCACGCTCTTGTGCAGGGTGCGGACGAAGCGATCCACCTGGGTGTACAGGCTGGAGGAATCCTCGCCCTTGCCGGAGATGATCAGAGGGGTGCGGGCCTCATCGATCAGGATGGAGTCCACCTCATCGACGATGGCAAAGGCGTGGCCGCGCTGCACCATGTTGTCCTTATAGGTCACCATGTTGTCGCGCAGGTAGTCGAAACCGTACTCATTGTTGGTGCCGTAGGTGATATCGGCGTTGTAGGCACGGCGGCGGGCATCGCCATCGATGCCCTGCACGATCAGGCCGACATTCAGGCCCAGCCAGCGGTAGAGCTTGCCCATCCACTCGCTGTCGCGCTTGGCCAGGTAATCGTTGACGGTGACGATGTGCACGCCCTCGCCGGTCAGGGCGTTCAGGTAGGCGGGCAGGGTGGCCACCAGGGTCTTGCCTTCACCGGTCTGCATCTCGGCAATGGAGCCGCGGTGCAGGGCAATGCCGCCCATGATCTGCACAGGGAAGTGCTTCATGCCCAGCACACGCCAGGCAGCTTCGCGGCAGACAGCAAAGGCATCGGGCAGGATATCATCCAACGTCTCGCCGTTTGCCAGCCGCTCTTTCAGGGCCGGGGTCTGCGCCTGCAGCTCGGCATCGGACATCGGCTGATACTTTGTTTCCAGTGCCAGCACCTTTTTGGTAATGGGATTGATCTTTTTCAGCTCCCGGTCAGAGAAGCTGCCAAAGAGTTTTTCAGCAAGGGACATTGTTACACCTCATCTATCAAAAATCGGGGCGGCAGGCCGCCCAACAGCGGAAAAACCACATACTGTTTATATGATACACCAAAGCTGAAAACCCGTCAAACCCGATGGGTGGATTTTATCCGTTTTTTGGGTGAACTTTCTGTTAATTTAGAAAAAACGACCCTCTCCGTCATTGCTGTGCCATGCCGCTTGCCGTGTTGCGGCGCGCGGCGGCGTGACAGAGAGGGTCATTCTTATACCAATGTCGCCCCCGGGCGGGGAACGTGCTCCGTCAGCAGGGCGTGCAGCTGTTCCGGCAGGGCGTAGAAATTGCCGTTGGTATATTCCCACGCCCCGACCGCAGCGAGAGCCGCCAGCAGAGCCAGCACCAGCAGCGTCATGCACACCCGGCGCAGGGGATGCCGCCCGGCTGAGGGCCGGGCAGAGCATCCTTTTTCGCAGCCCTGCGGGCAGGCAGGAAGCCTGTCCCCTCAGCCTGCGGTTTGTTCGCCGCCGTGCGCCGGATGATATCCAGCAGCCAGAGGGCAGGGTTCTCCCCCGCCGGGACGGTGCGCAGAAAGCAGCCCTTCCTGCAGCTGAGCACCAGCACACAATCATTTTCCCGCTCGGCACAGGCGGCAGAGAGATCTGCCCCCACCACGCGGCGGGCAGCCTGAGCCCGGGCCAGTGCCTGCCGGAGCGGGTCAGTGTAGTCTTTGGGCAGGCGGGCACGGGCACGCTTTTCGATCAGCGGCTGGTCTTGGGGTTGGCATAGCTCACCGCGCCAAAATCAAAGACCCTCTCGGCCCCGGGCAGGTTCTCAAGCCGGGCTTCCAGCAGGGCACCGGCGGCAGCATCCGCGCAGATGAGCAGCTTATCGTGCCGTTCCAGCGCCTCCACCACGGCAGCAGGCAGAGTGGTCTCCCCTGCTCCGTACAGGTCTGCCGAAACGCTTGCCGCAGGGCCTGCGCGGCCTTTTTCAGCCGGAAGGCTCTGCGCCTGCAGGGCCACCAGCGTTTCCGCGCCCCGGCTCTTCCACTGGGCCGCGGCCCGCCACTGGGGCGGAAAGTTTTCCACCGTTTTGCCCACCGCTGTGGACTGCGCACCGAACAGCCGCAGTACACACCCGGTCTCCTGTTGCTGTGTCACCCTGCATTCCCCCTGCCTTTTAGTGGCCCAGGAACACCTCGTTCAGCTTGTCCAGCGCTTCGGCGCTGTGCTGTGCGTTCCGGGCAAGGGGCTCTGTGCCTGCGGGAACTTTTCCCTGTGCCAGCCGCAGGGCCAGCTCCAGGGCGGCCTGCGCGGCACGGGCACGCACCAGCGCACGGTCGGGCCGGGAGACAGACAGCTTTTCAGATACACCGTCTCCCCCGGGCCGCGCCCAGATACACCGTGCCCACCGGGCGGAGGGCATCTCCGCCGGTCGGCCCGGCCACACCGGTCACGCTGATGCCGATCTCAGCACCGGCAGCCTGCGCGGCCCCCAGCGCCATCTGGGCGGCCACGGGGGCCGACACCACATTGTACTTTGCAATGACATCCGGTTCCACGCCCACCAGCCTTGCCTTGGCGGCCTCCCAATAGGTCACAAAGCCGTAGCCGAACACTTCACTGGAGCCCGGCACCGAGGTGATGCGCTGTGCGATCAGCCCGCCGGTGCAGCTCTCGGCGGTGGAGATGGTGAGCCCCTTTTCCTTTAAGGTGCGCACCAGTGTCTCCTCCAGCCCGGCCACATCCTCATCATACACCGCATCGCCCAGCAGATCATAGAACTTTTTGGCATATTCCCGGCACATTTTTTCGCCTTCCGCATCGGAAGCAGCCCGGGCGGTGATGCGGATCTCGCACTCGCCGGTCTTGCAGTAGATGGCAGCAGTCGGGTTGGCGTTTTCCAGCAGATCACGCACCTGATATTCCAGGCTGCTCTCGCCGCCCAGCACCCGCAGGGTGACAGAGTGCAGGGTGCAGTTCTGGCGCTTCATCAGCAGGGGGCGGACGCTCTCGTTCCACATGGCCTTCATCTCACTGGGCACGCCCGGCATCAGGACAGCACAGCGGCCCTCCTGCTCAAACCATGCACCGGGGGCAGTGCCGTGGTGGTTGATGATCTTATGCCCCTTTACAGGCACCATGGCCTGCTTGCGGTTATTGGGGGTGGTCACCCGGCCGGAGCGGGCAAAATAACCGGTGATCTTCTCCCACTCGTTCTCGTCAAAGACCAGCGTATCGCCATAGCAGGCGGCAACGGTCTCCTTGGTCAGGTCGTCTGCCGTGGGGCCCAGACCGCCGGTGAACACCAGCAGGTCACAGCGGTTCTTTGCCTCGTTGACAAAGTCCGCCAGCCGCCCCTGATTGTCGCCGATGGTGCTCTCCCGCTGGACCGTAATGCCCAGCTCAGCAAGCTCCCGGCTCAGGTACTGGGCATTGGTGTTGAGGATGTTGCCGAGCAGCAGCTCGGTGCCCACACTGATGATCTCCGCTGTCATGCCGCTCACCCCTCAAACTCGATCTCGTCCGTAATGCGGATGCGGATCCGCTCGGTGTTCTCAGCAGCTTCGGCCTCCAGCTCTGCCAGACCGGGCATGGCGGCTTCGGCCTCCAGGATCTCCGCCAGCTCGGGGCGGATCTTCGGGTGCGGCGGGGTGAAGATGGTGCAGCAGTCCTCATAGGGCAGGATGCTGGTCTCGTAGGTGCCAATGTGGCGGGAGGTCTCGATGATCTCGGTCTTGTCCATGCCGATCAGCGGGCGCAGGATGGCAGATCCTGGGCGGCATCGGTGCACTGCAGGGCCTTGACGGTCTGGCTTGCCACCTGAGCCAGACTCTCGCCGGTGATGAGGGCCTCACAGCCCTGTCTGGTGGCAATCCGATTGGCAATGCGCATCATACTGCGGCGCATCAGCACCGTGAACAGCACATCGGGGGCATTGTCCCGGATATACTCCTGCGGCTTGGTGTAGGGCACCACAAACAGGTTGGAGCTGCCGGTATAGGGGGTGATCTTTTGGGCCAGAGTTTTAACTTTCAGTTTTGCGCGCTCAGAAGTATACGGAGGGGACGCAAAATGGATGTGATCCAGGGCCAGACCGCGCTTTGCCATCCGGTAAGCAGCCACCGGGCTGTCGATGCCGCCGGAGAGCATATTCAGGCACGGCCGGAGGTTCCCACGGGCAGGCCGCCCTCTCCGGGTATTTTCGGGCCATGAATATACGCACCGTAATCGCGAATCTCTACAATGACCTTAAACTGGGGGTTCTTCACATCCACCGCAGGTAGTTGTGCAGCCCCAGCAGGTAAGCGCCCAGCTCCCGCATCAGCTCAGGGCTGGTCATAGGGTAGGTCTTATCGGAACGGCGGGCCTCCACCTTGAAGGTCTTGATGCCGTGCAGGCTGTCGCCCAGATACTCCTCCGCAGTCCGGCAGATGGTATCAAAGTCCTTTTCGCAGACCACGGCACGGCTCAGTGCCGCCAGACCGAACACGGTGCGCACCGGTCAAAGGCCAGATCCATGTCCACGTCCTCTTCCTCGGGTTCCATATAAAAAGTAGACTGGGTGCAGTACACCTTGAACTTGCCCACGGTCTTGAGCCGGTAGCGCAGGATCTTCATCATGGCCGACTCAAACTGGTTGCGGTTCAGGCCCTTCAGGGACATCTCGCCCTGATAGCCCATAATAATTTCACGCATAGAGTTCTCCTTAATTATAGCTGGCTCACCCTCTCCGTCAGCGCTGACGCGCTGCCACCTCCCCAAAGTGGGAGCTTGGCATTCCACGCAAAGTTTCCGGTTTTGTCAAGAGCTCCCCCTTTGGGGGAGCTGGACGCGGAGCGGCCTGAGAGGGTGAGGATGCTTTCCTTTTTTACTTTTTGATTCTCTGTAAGTGCTTCATGCCGTCTTCAAAGGCGTTGAGGAACGCGTCCACATCCTCGGGGGTGTTGTCCGCACAGAAGGACACGCGGATGGCCGTATCAATGGCCAGCGGGTCCCTGCCCATGGCGGCAAGGGTATGGCTGGGCTGGCCCCGGCCGCAGGCACTGGCCGAGGAGACATAGACCTGCTGCTGTGCCAGATGGGCCAGCATGGTCTCGCTCTTGATGCAGTTCTCGCTGAAGTTCAGCACCTCGGGCACCGCATTGTCCGGGCTGTTGATGACCACCTCCGGAAAGGCTTTCAGCCCTTCCCGCAGGCGCAGGTTCAGGGCGCGCACAGCAGCATCCCGGCTCTTCATGGTCTTGTTCAGGCGGGTGCCGCGGCAGCAAGGCCCAGCGCATAGGGCAGGTTCTCGGTGCCGGGGCGCTTCTCCCGCTCCTGCTCACCGCCCAGATAGGGAGCCTGGAACGCCTGATACAGGCTGTCGCTCAGGTAGAGCGCACCAATGCCTTGGGTGCATGGATCTTGTGGCCGCTGACAGCCAGCGTGTCGATGTTCGCCAGCTTGATGGGCACCCGCATCCAAGCCTGCACGGCATCCACATGGACGATGGTGCGGCTGTTGCGGCGCTTGACCTCGGCGGCCAGACGCTCCACATCGTTCCGGGTGCCGACCTCGTTGTTGACCATCATGCAGGCCACAAGGATGGTGTTTTTGTCCACATGGTCCAGCATCTGGTCGATGTCCAGCGTGCCGTCCGGGCCGGGGTCCACCACGGTCACATCATAGCCCATGGCGGCCAGACGCTCCAGCGGCTTCTGCACGCTGGGGTGCTCAAAGCCGGACACCACGATGCCCTTGCCGAACCTGCGGGTCAGGGCCGCGCCCAGCAGGGCCATGTTGTTGCTCTCGCTGCCGCAGGAGGTAAAATAGAGCTCCCGGCTCTTGCAGCCCAGGGTGCGGGCCACGGCGGCGCGGGCGGCGTTCAGGCTTCCTCGCTCCGGGCACCGGGGGCATACAGACTGGACGGGTTGGCCCAGTGCTCCCGCATGGCCTTGTTGATGACATCCGCCACTTCCGGGGCCACGATGGTGGTGGCGGCGTTGTCAGATAATGCAATTCAGGGTTTTGCAGCATAAATTTTGATTCCTGCTTTCTCAGTTACGCCAGCGGCACCCGCCGCCGACAGGATTTCATACTAAACCATGATAATTATACCACAAAGCATCTGCCGCCGTAAAGTAGCACGGCCCACTTGCACGGCCCCGCCGGGTGCTGTATAATGAGGGTAACGAACACAAAGAAAGCCGGGTGTTTTTATGGCCGATTATCAGGAATACCGCCGCCGCATCCTGCGCAAGCGCTGGCGCAGGACTTTTGCCGTTGCCGGGCTGCTGGTGCTGCTCATCCTGCTCAGCGCCGTAGGCTGCTGTGGAAGCACCTCCACCGGGAGCAGAGCCCTGCCGCCGTGCAGGGCCCGACCATCTTCCAGCAGGAGCTGCAGAGCAGCGAGTGGAACACCATCAGCTACACGCCCGCGCGGCGGCTGACCGTGCAGACCACCTCTGCCGGGTCCACCGCCATGGATTTCCGGCTGGCCGCGCTGGACCGCACCACCGCCGTGGACCGCAGTTATTTTGCCAACGTCTGTTTTCTGGGCGACAGCCTGACGCAGGGGATGCAGATCTATTCCAGCGGCCTGCCGGAGGCCTCTTTCTGCGCCTACCGGGGCGCAGGCCCCAGCGTCGTGGTCAACGGCACCACCTGCAAGCGCTCCGATGGCGGCACAGAGGTCCCCATGGAGGTGCTGACAGCCCGGCAGCCCCCGGTGCTGTATATCCTGCTGGGCACCAACGTGCTCAACCGGGACGGGGATTATTCCAGCTTCCTCACCTACTACCGGCTCATGCTGGATATGATCTCCCAGGCCTTGCCCAACACGCAGATCTACGTGCAGTCCATTACGCCTGTCCGGCCCGAGGTGCGCAGCAGCCATCCCGGCCTGTACAAAGAGCGGCTGTGCGAGATCAACAATGAGCTGGCTGCCATTGCGCTGGAAAAAAACTGCGCTTTCCTCAACCTGTGGGAAGCCCTTGCCGACGACAACGGCGACCTGAAAGCCGAGTACGCGCAGCCTGACGGCATCCACATCAAGCCCGAAGGCTACCCCGCCTGGGTAGAATATCTCGCCACCCACACCGTGGGCCAACAGACGGCTTAAGCTGAATACTCCCATAGAAAAACCGCCCTTCCGGTATCAAACCGGAAGGGCGGTTTTGTCATACAAACAGGAACGGGGAATGCGGCATCAGAACAGCCCCGTGATCTTACCCTCGGCATCCACGTCGATATTGACGGCGGCGGGCTTCTTGGGCAGGCCGGGCATGGTCATAATGTTGCCGCAGATGACCACCACGAAACCGGCACCGGCGGCAAGGCGGACTTCCCGCACCTCCATGGTAAAGCCGGTGGGCGCACCGGTCAGCTTGGCGTTATCGCTGAAACTGTACTGGGTCTTGGCGATGCAGACCGGCAGGTCGCCGTAGCCAGTTCGGTCAGTTCGGCCAGCGTCTTGGAAGCGGCGGCGCTGAAATTCACACCATCGGCACGGTAGATCTTTTTGGCGATGGCTTCCACCTTCTGCTTCAGGGGCATCTCCAGCGGGTAGACGTACTGGATGGGACGATCCTCCATGACCTCCAGCACCTTCTCGGCCAGAGCCTTACCGCCCTCGCCGCCCTTGGCGAACACCTCGCTCAGGACGCAGGGCACGCCCTGCTCGGCGCAGACCTGCTCAACGTATGCCTGCTCCTCCGGGGTGTCGGTGGGGAAAGCATTGATGGCCACCACCACAGGCAGGCCAAAGCCGTTCTTCAGGTTGTCGATGTGGCGCACAAGGTTGGAGGCACCAGCCTTGACCGCTTCGAGATTCGGCTGGTTCAGGTCAGCCTTGGCAACGCCGCCGTGGCTCTTGAGGCACGGACAGTGGCCACCAGCACGCAGGCGCTGGGGGCGATGCCGGCATAGCGGCACTTGATATCCAGGAACTTCTCGGCACCCAGGTCCGCACCGAAGCCCGCCTCCGTGATGACGTAATCGGCCAGTGAGAGGCTGAGCTTGGTGGCCATGACGCTGTTGCAGCCGTGGGCAATGTTGGCAAAGGGGCCGCCGTGGATGATGGCGGGGTTATTTTCCAGCGTCTGAACGAGGTTCGGGTCAAGGGCATCCTTGAGCAGCGCGGTCATGGCACCGGCGGCACCGATGTCGCCAGCCGTGACGGGCTTGCCCTCGTAGGTGTAGGCGCAGACGATCTTCGACAGCCGCTCCTTCAGGTCGGAGATGCTGGTGGCCAGGCAGAAGATCGCCATGACCTCGCTGGCAACGGTGATATCAAAGCCGTCCTCACGGGGGGTACCGTTCACCTTGCCGCCCAGACCATCCACGATGAAGCGGAGCTGGCGGTCGTTCATATCCATGCAGCGCTTCCAGGTGATGCGGCGGGGATCGATGTTCAGGGGGTTGCCCTGCTGGATGCTGTTGTCGATCATGGCAGCCAGCAGGTTGTTTGCGGTGCCGATGGCATGCAGGTCACCGGTAAAGTGGAGGTTGATATCCTCCATGGGCACCACCTGGCATAACCGCCGCCGGCCGCGCCGCCCTTGACACCGAACACGGGGCCAAGGCTGGGCTCACGCAGGCAGAGCATGGTCTTTTTGCCCAGAGCGTTCATGCATCGCCAGGCCCACCGCTGGTGGTGGTTTTGCCCTCGCCTGCCGGGGTGGGGCTGATGGCCGTGACCAGAACCATCTTGCCCTGCCTGGATGCCTTGTGGATGAGGCGGTGGTTGATCTTGGCCTTGTAGCGGCCATAGGGGATCACGTCCTCATCGGCAAGGCCCAGCGAGGCAGCGATCTCGGTGATGGGCTTCATTTTGGCTTCCTGTGCGATCTCGATATCAGACTTCATGCTCAAATCCTCCCTGAAATGCAAAAAAGGACAGCTTTGCGCACCAATAGCGCAAGGCTGCCCAGACGGTCGGCGTAACAAAACCCGGTTTTGTCTGCACTGTGGTGCTCCACAACGTTCCGTCAGCAGGCAAACCCGTTCTTCTGGGTCAAAGATATCACATCTGCCGTGGTTTGTCAAGCAGAAACTGTCCGCAAAGAAAAATCTGCCTGTACGGCCCCTGCGGCTTGCATCCATCCTGCCAGATGTGTTATACTAAAGTGTATCAAACGATAGGGAGCTTTCACGATGCCATTTACACCGAAACTGACTTATAAAGGCAAGCCCCTCTCCGTAAGGACAACGAGCTGTATTACGGCCGTATGACCGACCCCTATGTGCTGCGGATGCAGATCCTGAGCACCAAATCCGTGGGCGGCATGGATGTGGCCGATAAGGTACACATTCAGGTCTTTTCCACCAACGACAGCCTGGCCCCTGAGGCCCGCGTGTTCCGCCAGACCACCAAGAATGGCCTGTACAACGCACTGGACATTGGCAGCATCTGGCTGCAGAAGGCAAACGAGACCCGCTGAACGGCATAAAAAAGGACCGTCTCCCGCTGAGGAGACGGTCCTTTTTGTTGTGCTTTACTCTTCGGTCACTTCAAAGTCCAGGGGCTTGCCGCAGCCGGGGCACTTGGGTGCGCCATCCAGCAGGTCGTCCTCCTCAAACACAGTGGTCTGACCACAGGCGGGGCAGGTCACCTCGTACTGCACGGGGCCTTCTTCCTGCTCCTCGCCGTCATCCTCCAGCGCGACCTCAAAGGTCACGCCGCAGTGGGCGCAGTTTGCTTCGCCCGCGTCCAGATCGTCCTCGCTGACGTAAACGGTCTCGCCGCAGTTGGGGCAGGCCACCTCATAGAACGGCTCACTGGCGATATCATCGTCATTGTCGTCCTCTTCGGTATCCTCTTCCTCTTCTTCGGGCTCCTCGTCATCCTCATCGTCCTCATAGAGGTCGGCTTCCAGATCCTCCAGCTCCTCGCTCAGGTCGTTGATCTGGTCGTAGGCGCGGGTCACATCTTCATCGATGCCGTCCACAGCCTCTGCCAGTTCGCCCAGCAGCTCGCTCATGGCCTTGATGACCTTGCCCTCTTTGGTGGTCTCGTCGATGCCCAGGCCCTCGATCAGGCCCCGCAGGTATGCAGCCTTTTCCTTCATAAGAATGACCTCCTATCTTAATCAAAAAACCGGGCACACGGTTGCCCGCTGCCCGGTCTGTCGGTAAATTAGACGCGCTCCATATACTCGCCGGTGCGGGTATCGATGCGGATGTGGTCGCCCTCGTTGATGAACAGAGGAACGCGGATCTCAGCACCGGTCTCGACAGTAGCGGGCTTCAGGGTGTTGGTGGCGGTGTTGCCCTTGACACCCGGCTCGGTCTGGGTAACTTCCAGCTCGATGAAGTTGGGGATCTCGACGCTGAAGACCTTGCCTTATAGCTCAGCAGCTTGCACAGCTCGTTCTCCTTGCAGAACTTGAAGTTATCGGGCACATCGGAAGCGTTGACAGGGATATCGTCGTAGGTCTCGTTGTCCATGAAGTGGTACAGATCGCCATCCTCATAGCTGTAAGTCACGTCCTTGCGCTCGATGAAAGCCTGAGGGAACTTTGCGGTCGGGTTGTAGCTGGTCTCAACCACAGAGCCGGTGATCACGTTCTTGGTCTTGGTACGGACAAAGGCAGCGCCCTTGCCGGGCTTCACGTGCTGGAACTCAACGACCTGAAGAACCTGGCCGTCCTGCTCAAAGGTCACGCCGTTGCGAAACTCGCCTGCAGAAATCATAGGAATTCCTCCATTAGTAAAATCTCATTGATGCTTAACGCATATCTCTATTTATTTTACTCAATCCCGCATGGTTTGGCAAGGGGTTTGAGCAAAAAAGACGATAAAATCAGAAAAAAAAAACACGGACCAAACCTCTCCGTCATCCCTTCGGGATGCCACCTCCCCTAGTAGGGGAGGCCTTGGCAGCCGGGTGAAGCTTTCTCTTTATGCCAAAGGCTCCCCTACAAGGGGAGCTGGCGGGCGCAAGCCCGACTGAGAGGTTGTACAAAGACAAGCCTCAAAAAATCGCTTCATTGTTTTCGCATCCTCTGCCTGCGTACCGGCGCTCTCACAGATGATGACCGGCGCAAGCCCACGCTCGGCCAGCAGCTCCATCAGGGCTGGGGTTCGGGGCCAAACTGAGTCTCGGCAAAGGTCCAGTGCCGCTTTTCACCGCCCTTGGAATACTCGATGCGGGAAAGTGGACATGGAACTGCCGGGCCCGCTCATCCCCCAGCGCCTCCCCGATGCGGTCAAGGATAGCGGCATAATCCGCCTTGGATCGGATGCCGCCCAGCGTCCGGGCGTTGAGGTGGCCGAAGTCGATGCAGGGGGTGATGCGTCTGTCCACCCGCAGAGGGCCAGCACCTCTTCCAGCGTCGCCCAGCTGGCCGATCTTTCCCATGGTCTCAGGGCAGAGG
>ENA-OQJH01000870-OQJH01000870.1-human-gut-metagenome-genome-assembly--contig:-NODE-870-length-14627-cov-1.914138_pt1 | contig 14627 bp, 20 predicted proteins | sample MGYA00242597_ERZ504763 | MGnify/ENA primary metagenome ERZ504763 (study PRJEB26092, sample SAMD00036359) | human gut metagenome | host: Homo sapiens | study: EMG produced TPA metagenomics assembly of... | reverse complement strand
GTTACGTAACGAAGAATGAATTGATCCATGGCAGGCAGCAGCACTTCTGTAACGGTCAAAACGAAGCAGCAGGCAGCAATACAGGAAATAATAACACAGGAAACAACGTTCAGATCACTCCTGCAAACTCTACCACAGGTTCCTCTGACAACAGTACTTCCAACTCCTCTTCTGATGATCAGAAAGTAACAGGCGTAAATGGAGGCCCGGGAGTAAAGAAGGACTCTGCAAATAATGGAAACAATGATAAGGTAGTAACAGGTCAGGCACCAGGCTGATGAAATAACTATTTAAATCCGCTTTTGGCAGAATGGGAAATCTGCTTCAAAGGCGGATTTTTTTGCGTATTCCCGCATAAAATAAACAGATACCATTCATCAGGTGAACCGTGCATAACAGGTATATAAAATATTTCGTCTTTCTTCTGTTTACAGCAGATCTGGTCTTATCCGCTATTTTCCTGAAAAATGATCACAGGGATATAGAAAAAATATTTTCACTTCCTGCACTTTCAAAAGTTGCCGGCCAGCCCGGGTATATAGCCCTCACTTTTGATGATGGTCCGGACCGGAAATGTACCCCGCTTCTTTTAGACGGACTGAAAGAACGGGGAGTCCATGCTACCTTTTTTCTTATGGGAAGCAATATAGAAGGAAAAGAAGATATTGTAAAGCGTATGAGCGAAGAAGGACATCTTATTGGCAATCACAGTTATGAACATATCCAGCTGACAAAAGCGGGACCGGAGGCAGTCTGTGAAGCAGTAGAACATACCCAGGAACAGATCGAAGCCATTACCGGAAAGCGCCCGGAGTATATACGTCCGCCCTATGGTGACTGGAACGAAGAACTGGAAGAAGAGATTGGAATGAGCCCGGTCCTCTGGTCTGTAGACTCTTTAGACTGGAAACTAAAAGATAAAGGAAAGATCGTCCGGCGGGTCTGAAAGATGTAAAAGATGGGGATATTATATTAATGCATGATATATTTCCTTCCTCTGTAGAGGCAGCCCTGGAGCTGATCGATATACTGCAGAAGGAAGGTTATGTTTTGTAACGGCTGATGAATTGTTGATCGAATGAGATCAAAGAAAAATGGAGAAATTAAATGGATCTATTTGATTATATGAGAGAAAATACGATGGAGAAGGAGTCTCCTCTGGCTTCCAGACTTCGTCCGCGCACACTGGATGAGGTAGTGGGGCAGCAGCATATCATTGGAAAGATAAGCTGCTCTACCGGGCGATCAAGGCGGATAAACTGGATCTGTGATCTTCTATGGACCTCCGGGAACAGGAAAGACCACCCTTGCCAAGGTGATCGCAAACACCACTCAGGCAGATTTTAAGCAGATCAATGCCACTGTGGCGGGTAAAAAAGACATGGAAGAAGTGGTCACAGAGGCAAAAAACAATATGGGAATGTATGGACGGCGGACCATTCTTTTTGTAGATGAGATCCACCGTTTTAATAAGGGCCAGCAGGATTATCTTCTTCCTTTTGTAGAAGACGGTACACTGACACTGATCGGTGCTACTACGGAAAATCCTTATTTTGAGGTAAACGGGGCGCTTCTTTCCAGATCCCGTATTTTTGAGTTAAAGCCACTGGAGAAAGATGACATTAAACAGCTGATCTACCGGGCGGTAACCGACTCAGAACGTGGAATGGGAACTTACCGGGTAAAGATCGAGGAAGATGCCGCAGATTTTCTGGCAGATACAGCCAATGGGGACGCCAGAGCAGCCTTAAATGCAGTAGAACTGGGAGTTCTCACTACAGAACGCAGCGAAGACGGATTGATACATATTGACCTTGCTGCTGCCCAGGAATGTATCCAGAAACGGGCCGTGCGTTATGACAAAGATGGGGACAACCATTACGATACCATCTCTGCTTTTATTAAAAGTATGCGGGGATCTGACCCGGATGCGGCCGTGTATTATCTGGCACGTATGCTGTATGCAGGAGAAGATATTAAATTTATTGCCCGCCGTATTATGATCTGTGCTTCTGAAGACGTTGGAAATGCAGACCCACAGGCGTTAAATGTAGCAGTAAGCGCAGCTCTTGCAGCAGAGCGAATTGGACTTCCGGAAGCTCAGATCATCCTTTCCCAGGCAGCTTCCTATGTGGCATGTGCCCTAAAAGCAATGCAGCCTATGTTGCCATACAGAATGCCATGGAAAATGTAAAGACCACCCGTACCATGCCGGTGCCGGTACATCTTCAGGACCGTCATTACAAAGGTGCAGCGAAATTAGGACATGGTGAAGGCTATAAATATGCCCATGATTACCCGAAACATTATGTTAAGCAGCAGTATCTTCCAGATGGAATGGAGGGTACAGTATTCTATGAACCATCAGATAATGGCTATGAAAAGCAGATAAAAGCCCATATGAAATGGTTGAAAGATTAACAATGGCAATGTATAATAAAAATGATAAAAATAATTTTACGTGGATCCCAAGGCAGAAATTCTCACTCTGCCTGTCGGATCTGTCTATAAAAGGAACTTCCCAAAATCTGGAAAAATCCCGTATTTTACAAAGACAGGCAAACTGAATAATTCAGATAACAGATGCATAATAGATAGGAGAGTAGTATGCGCGAAAAATTAGAGACAAGGTCCCTTGCCGAACTGAAAGAGATGGCAAAAAATGTGGGACTGAAAGGGATCAGCGGCCTTCGTAAGGCAGAGCTTATTGACCTTTTATGTGCCAGGAAGAGAAAAGTCAGAAAAACACAGCAGAAACAGTAACAGTGAAACCTCACAGCAGCCGTGTAAATGCTGAGAAAACAGTGCGGGAGAAACCAGTCCAGGAAACCCGCAGTCAGGAGACCCGCCCACAGGAGAACCGGGTGCAGGAAAGTCGTGTGCAGGAAAATCGCAGCCAGGAAAACCGTGTGCAGGAGACCCGCCCACAGGAAAACAGATATCAGGAAAAGCGTTCCCAGGACAACCGGAATAATCAGAGAAATAACCGTACATACGAAAGATTTAACCAGACCCGTCCGCAGATCCGTACATATGGGAACAACAATTATAACAATAACAACAATAGTTACAGCACTCCGGCAGCTGCCCCTGTTCAGCAGGCGGTTCCCGTCAGCCAGACTTATTCTACCCAGAACCAGACTTATGTCCAGAATGTGGACAACCAGGAGCGTGTGGCAAGACCGGAATACAGAAATGACGCCATGGGACTTTCCACACAGGATATGCAGAATTAGACAGCGGCATTGAGGCAAACGGTATCTTAGAGGTTATGCCGGACGGTTTCGGCTTTATCCGCTGTGAAAACTTCCTTCCAGGTGAAATGATGTCTATGTTGCACCATCCCAGATCCGCCGTTTCAACTTAAAGACCGGTGATATCATTGTGGGAAACAGAAGAGTAAAAGCAGCTACAGAAAAATTCGCTGCACTTCTCTATATTAAAACAGTGAACGGCTATCCATTAAGTGCTACTGAGACAAGACCAAACTTTGAGGATCTGACCCCGATCTTCCCAAATCAGCGTCTCCACATGGAAAATCCAAGAGAGAAAACTTCTGTTGCCATGCGAGTATTAGACCTGCTGGCACCCATCGGTAAAGGACAGCGTGGTATGATCGTTTCCCCGCCAAAAGCTGGTAAGACCACTCTCTTAAAACAGGTGGCAAAAGCTATTACCACCAATCATCCGGACATGCATCTGATGATCCTTTTGATCGATGAGCGTCCTGAGGAAGTAACTGACATCAAAGAAGCCATTGTAGGGCCAAATGTAGAAGTTATCTATTCCACCTTTGATGAGCTTCCGGAGCGCCACAAACGTGTATCTGAAATGGTTATTGAACGTGCAAAACGTCTGGTAGAACATGGAAGAGATGTTATCATCCTTTTAGACAGTATCACCCGTCTGGCAAGAGCTTACAATCTGACCGTTGCCCCAAGCGGCCGTACCCTTTCCGGTGGTCTTGATCCGGCAGCACTGCATATGCCAAAGCGTTTCTTCGGTGCTGCAAGAAATATGCGTGAAAAGGGCAGTCTGACCATTCTTGCAACAGCATTGGTAGATACAGGAAGCCGTATGGATGATGTGGTTTACGAGGAATTTAAGGGTACCGGCAACATGGAACTGGTGCTGGACCGTAAACTGTCTGAAAAACGTATCTTCCCGGCTATTGACATTTTAAATCCGGTACCAGAAGAGATGATCTGCTCCTTACAAAAGAAGAGGCAGAGGCAGTAGATATTATCCGCAAAGCCACCAATTCCTTAAAGCCGGATGAGGCAGTAGAGAAGATCTTAGATCTCTTTTCAAAGACCAGAAATAACCGTGAATTTGTAGAGATGGTAAAGAAGATTCGCTTTCTTCTAAGACTTCCTTTTTCTGACATGATATAGTATAATTAAAAGCATGAATCAGGGGGCTGTCAAAAGACCTTTTGACTCCAAAATTTAATTTAGGAGGGAGTATGTTATAATGAAAGATTACATGAAGATATACCAGGAATGGTTATCAAATCCTTACTTTGATGAGGCTACAAAGGAAGAACTGCGCGCCATTGAGGGCAATGAAAACGAGATCAAAGAGCGTTTCTATATGGACCTTGAGTTCGGAACCGCTGGTTTAAGAGGTATCATCGGCGCAGGTATCAACCGTATGAATATTTACGTTGTAAGACGTGCTACCCAGGGACTTGCAAATTATATTATCAAGCAGGGAGCAGCTAACAAGGGCGTAGCAATTGCATACGACTCCCGTCATATGTCCCCGGAATTTGCTATGGAAGCAGCTATGACTTTAGCAGCAAACGGTATCAAGGCATATAAGTTTGAATCCCTTCGTCCAACACCGGAATTGTCCTTTGCAGTACGTGAGTTGGGCTGCGTAGCAGGTATCAATATCACTGCAAGCCACAACCCGCCGGAATACAATGGTTACAAGGTATACTGGGAAGATGGCGCACAGTTTACACCTCCTCATGATAAAGGTGTTACAGAAGAAGTTCTGGCAATCGAAGATCTGTCTACAGTAAAGACTACAGATGAGGCTTCTGCAACAGCAGCAGGTCTGTATCAGGTAATTGGACAGGAGATTGATGATAAATACATCGCTCAGGTAAAGGCTCAGGTAGTAAACCAGAAGGCCATTGATGAGATGCAGGATCAGATCACTATCGTATACACACCTCTTCACGGAACAGGAAATATCCCTGCAAGAAGAGTTATGAAAGAGATCGGATTTACCCATGTATACGTAGTTCCGGAGCAGGAACTGCCAAATGGCGATTTCCCAACTGTAAGCTATCCAAACCCGGAAGCAAAAGAAGCATTTGAACTGGGCTTAAAGCTGGCAAAAGAGAAAGATGCAGACCTGGTACTGGCAACTGACCCGGATGCAGACCGTCTTGGTGTATATGTAAAAGATACCAAGTCCGGCGAATATATTCCACTGACTGGAAATATGTCCGGATCCCTTCTGTGTGAGTACGTACTCAGCCAGAAGCAGGCAGCTGGAAAGATCCCGGCAGACGGACAGGTTGTTAAATCCATCGTTTCCACCAACCTGATCGATGCAGTAGCAAAATCATACGGCGCAGAACTGATCGAGGTTCTGACCGGATTTAAGTGGATCGGAAAGCAGATCTTAAAGAATGAGACTACCGGACATGGTACATACCTTTTCGGAATGGAAGAGAGCTATGGATGCCTGATCGGAACCTATGCCCGTGATAAGGACGCTATTTCCGCAACAGCCGCTCTCTGCGAGGCAGCTGCATACTACAAGCAGAAAGGCATGACCTTATGGGATGCAATGATCGCTATGTATGAGAAATACGGCTACTATAAAGATGCTGTAAAGGCAATCGGTTTATCCGGTATTGAAGGACTTGCAAAGATCCAGTCCATTATGGAGACACTGAGAAATAATACTCCAACCGAAGTTGGCGGCTACAAAGTAACCTCCGCAAGAGACTACAAGTTAGACACCATCAAAAATATGGCAACCGGCGAAGTAAAGCCTACCGGACTTCCTTCTTCCAACGTTCTCTACTATGACCTGGAAGACGGCGCATGGATCTGCGTAAGACCATCCGGCACCGAACCAAAGATCAAATTCTACTTCGGCGTAAAGGGAACTTCCCTGAAAGACGCAGAAGAGAAAGAGAATGCACTTGGCGCAGCTGTAATGGCTATGGTTGATAAGATGATGTAATGAGTCCAAAAGAAATCTTCGAATGCGTCACAGGCGCATTCTCGATATGCATGGCAAAACAAGCGGCTGCGAAGCAGACATTTGTTTTTCTTGGACCATTAACGAATGAACCGTCTGCGTCAGCAGACAGTGGAGCGCGTCAGCGCGGGGTTCATGAGTTTACGCTAGAAAATAGAACAGCGGAGGAAAAAACAATGAACGAAGAAATGAACAAACAGCAGGAAGCAGAAGTAAAAGCAGAAGCACCAGTAGAGACCATGGAAGACTATGCTGCAGAACTGGAAGCATCTTATAAAGCATTTGACGAGAGACATTTTGAACTTCCGGAAACGGATGATGCAGAAGGCGAAAAGTGGGCTGAGTTTGCACAGATGATGGCAGACCGCACTGTATTAAATGTAAAGATCGCTGAAGCAGTAAAAGGCGGCGTAGTTGCTTTTGTAAATGAAGTAAGAGCATTTATCCCGGCTTCCCAGCTGTCTACAGAATATGTTGAAAAGCTGGAAGACTGGCAGGGAAAACATGTGGATGCAGTGATCATCACGGTTGATCCGGAAAAGAAGAAATTAGTTCTTTCCGGCCGTGAAGTAGAAAAAGAAAAGAAGGCAGCACAGCGTAAAGAGCGTCTGGCTCAGTTTAAGGCCGGTGATGTAGTAGAAGGAACTGTAGATAATATTAAGGACTACGGCGCATTTGTAAAGCTGGCAGACGGTATTGACGGACTGTTACACATTTCCCAGATCAGCACCCAGCGCATTAAACATCCAGGTGCAGTCTTAAAAGAAGGACAGACTGTAAAAGTTAAGATCCTTCTATTGCAGACGGAAAGATCAGCCTGAGCATGAAGGCACTGATCGAACAGGAAACTGAGGAAGAAGAACACGAAACATTTGATTATAAAGAAACAGCAGCTGCAACAACAGGACTGGGAGATCTGTTAAAAGGACTGAAGCTGTAGAAAGGGGCCGGGATGTCAGTAATCCCCAAAACAAAAGATCAGGTAGATCAGTGGCGGTCCGTGATGTTTCTGTATGACTCGGCTTTAAAGAAGCTGAATACAAAGATCGAGATACTGAACAACGAATTTGTCAACCGCTATGACCACAACCCGATCGAACATATTAAATCCAGGCTGAAAACAGCAGACAGTATTGTAAAGAAGCTGAAAAAAGACGGTTATGAAGTGACCATTGAAAATATGATGGATCATTTAAGCGATATTGCAGGGATCCGTATCATCTGCTCCTTTACATCTGATATTTACCAGATCGCAGATATGATCGCAGCCCAGGGAGATATTACCGTACTTCATGTAAAAGACTATATACAAAATCCAAAGCCCAACGGATACAAAAGTTACCATATGGTAGTTACAGTTCCTGTATATCTTGCTGACGGACCTGTACAGACCAAGGTGGAGATCCAGATCCGTTCCGTAGCAATGGATTTCTGGGCCAGCTTGGAGCATAAGATCGCCTATAAGTTTGAGGGCAATGCGCCGGAAGGACTGCTGCGGGAATTAAAAGAATGTGCAGATGTGGTAGATATGCTGGATAAAAAGATGTTTTCTTTAAATGAGGCAATTACAGCCTATGCAAAAGAACATCCGGAAACAGACCCAAATCGGGAATAAATATGAAATTATTTTTAAAATTAACAGATAATGTGATCAAACAGAACCTGCGCCAGCTGGTATTATTTACTTTCTTATACCGGCTGGTTGCAGGTATATTCTATGTTAAGACGGTAAATGGTATTTTAAGGTTCTCACTGCATATGGCAGGGTACAGTTACCTTACCATAGGCAATCTGAGGGCCTTTCTGCTGCATCCATTTACTATTCCTTTTGTGACCTTTATCCTTCTTCTTGGAATGATCTTTCTTCTTATTGAAACAGGGGCAATGGTAACAGCGTATCATTCTTCTATTTATTTAAGAAAGATCAGTGCAGTATCCATTTTCCTGGGAGGACTTTCCAAGGCAAAGAATGAACTTTGCAGAAAAAACGGGAAACTTCTGTTAGCGGCTCTGGGAAATTATATCCTGATGAACTGTTATTTTCTGGTACGGATCCTGACCCGTATGAAGCCGGTAAACTTTGTTTTATATGAGATCTTACACGCAGCAGGGACCAGAATGGCTCTGGTAGTGGGATGCGTTCTTCTGACTGTATTTTCTGTCCCGGCTATGATGGTGTTTTTCGCCTGTATGCTGGAACAGAAAAATTTCAGGGACGGAGTCAGAGAAAGCCGGGAGATCTTAAAGGGAAAATGGCCCAGGGCGGTCTTACTGCTGGTAGTATTAAACCTGTTTCTGATCCTGGGGCTGGTCCTTCTTTATGGGGCAGTTATGGTGATCGCCGCCATACTGGTAACTCTTTTTGCAAAGGCTTACACAGCTACCGCAGTTATGGCAACGGTCAGTTACCGGATCGAATGGATGATCCTGTTTTTAGGCTCTGTGATGGCAGTTGTGACGGATTTTGGAGCCATGACAGTTTTGTATCATCAGTTTGGTTTCACAGTGCCAGTTCCTGCAAAGGAATATGATTTTCCAAAAACAGGGAAGGCTATTCCAGAAAGCGCTGGTTTTTGACGTTAACAGCTGTATTTTCAGGAATTGCCGCTTTCATGGTTTTTGATATGGTGTATAATGGAAATTCGCCGGATCAGGCGATCTTGTCCCAGGTGGAGATCACAGCCCACAGGGGAAGCTCCAAACACGCACCGGAAAATACCATGGCAGCCATTGAAGAAGCAATCGGTGAAATGGCAGATACAGCGAGATCGATGTGCAGCTGTCTAAAGACGGCGTGCCGGTGGTCTGTCATGATCTGAACCTGTCCCGTGTGGCAGGTGTAGATGTGTCTCTTAAAAACCTTACCTTTGATGAGTTAGAGCAGTTAGATGTGGGAAGCCATTTCAGTTCCCGGTTTGAAGGAGAGAAGATCCCTTCTTTAGAAGAAGTCTTAGAAGCTGCAAAGGTCGTATCCGCTTAAATATCGAATTAAAAAGCATAGGCACCAAAAGCCCGCTTCCTGAGGTAGTAACAGAATGATAAAAGAAATGGGAATGGAAGATCAGTGTGTGATCACCTCTGTTTCCCTGGATTATCTGAAACGGGTGAAGGAAGCAGAGCCGGAGTTAAAAACAGGTTATATCCTGGCAGCAGCCTATGGTTCTTATTATAAAAATGAATTTGTGGATTTTATCAGCATCCGGTCCAGCCTTGTGACAAAGAAGCAGATCCAGGCGGCTCATGAATATGGTAAAGCGATCCACGTATGGACGGTAAACAGCCGCTCTGAAATTGAACAGATGGCCCTGATGGGCGTAGACAATATTATCACCGATTATCCTACAAGGGCAAAAGAAGTGCTGTACCAGCCGGATGTAGCGAAAAAATTTACTGACATATATCAGGCAGGTGATGAAATAGGAGGAAGATACAGTGAGAGCAGTACTGCAGAGAGTGACTAGAGCAAGTGTCACAGTAGATGGAGAAGTTTTGGGAAAAATTGGAAAAGGATTTATGATCCTTTTAGGAGTAGAAAATTCAGATACAGAAGAGATCACCGACAAAATGGCAGACAAGATCTGTAAGCTGCGTATTTTTGAAGATGAAATGGAAAGACCAATTTAAGTCTGGCAGACGTAGGAGGAGAACTGTTGGTCATCAGCCAGTTTACCTTATATGCGGACTGCAAAAAGGGCAACCGCCCAAGTTTCGTAAAAGCCGGCGCTCCGGATATGGCAGAGCACTTATATGAACATTTTATGGAGCGGTGCAGAAATTACGTGGATGTAGTGGAAAAAGGACAGTTTGGCGCAGATATGAAAGTAGAACTGTTAAATGACGGCCCGTTTACACTGATGTTGGAAAGTGAACAGCTTTTTAAATAGAAAAAGCGGACAGCAGAAAGGACAGCCATGGAACTGGTATTGTATTACAGTACGGGAGATGCCCGTATGAAGAAACAGGAAATGATGATGAAAAGCGTTCTGGTGCGCATGGGGGTGAAGATCCGTAATGTAGCCCCGGATCAGGTACTGGAAGTGTGGGATATCTGGCAGGTGTGCCGGATTTGAAAGCGGGAAGTATCAGAAACGCTGGAAACAGAAGAAAAACTGCCTGAGATCACAGAACCGATGTTGGTGATGCGTGACTTTACAGGCCGCAGGATCGACACCCTTCTTTTAAACCTGAGAAAGGCAAAGGTGCCGAAGATCAATTTAAAAGCCATTGTTACAGAGCAGAATGCAGGCTGGAGCTTTTATCATCTCTATGAGGAAATTGGGGAAGAGCACAGGCTGATGAATGGAGGCGCACAGTAATGGAAAATCCCACCAGGCAGAGGCAATTAGAAGAACTGGACCAGGTGGAGTTATGTACCCGCATTTTATATCAGGCCAGAAATGAGCTGTATGTAAATATGCATTTCCTGGATGTGTCTTTAAGCAGTCTTGGATTTGAAGCAGACTGGAACAGAAATGGAATGGCCTGCGACGGTGCGGTGATCTATTATGGTCCCGGATTTCTTTTAGGTCTTTACAAAAAGGGCAGGGCAGTGGTAAACCGTTATTATCTGCACACTTTGTTTCATTGTCTGTTCTGTCATCTGTATACAAGAAAGGGCAGAGAGAAAAAAAAATGTGGGATCTGGCCTGTGATATTGCCATGGAGTCTGTGTTGGACGGTATGTATGAAAAATGCATCCATGTTCTCCAGAGTCCTTTGCGCAGAGAAATGTATCTTCGTCTGCGCCGCTTTCTTACGGGAAATAAGAATACCGGCGCTTCCAATGAGGAAGAGCGGAAGGTAGTTCTTACAGCAGAGCGGGTATATCATGCATTAATGGAGATGGAACTTCCCAAACGGCGTATGGAGCAGTTGGAAGCAGAGTTTCATGTAGATGACCATGATCTCTGGGAGCAGGAACCGGATCCGTCAGCAGCTATGACCCGGCAGAACCAGTGGAACGATAACAGGGAGCGGATGCAGACCCAGATGGAGACTATGGGGGCTGAGGAAGAGTCAGAAAATGAACAGAGCTTATTAGACTCCATTCAGGTGGAAAATGAAGAACGGTATGATTACCGGCAGTTTTTAAAGAAATTTGCTGTTTTAAGGGAAGAAATGCAGACAGATCCAGACTCCTTTGACCAGGCATTTTACACCTACGGTCTTTCGCTGTATGGAAATATGCCCCTGATCGAGCCTTTGGAGACCAGGGAAGTGCAGAGGATCCAGCAGTTTGTCATTGTCATTGACACCAGTATGTCCTGTTCCGGGGAACTGGTACAGCGGTTTTTAGAGGAAACCTATGATGTACTTTCCCAGTCAGAAACCTATTTCCGGAAGGTACAGATCCATGTGATCCAGTGTGATGATAAGGTGCAGTCAGATGTGATCCTTACCTGTGCTGATGATCTGAAAGCCTATATGGAGCATTTTCAGATCAAAGGATACGGGGGAACGGATTTCAGACCGGCTTTTGAGTATGTCAATACTCTGAAGGTTACAGGACAGTTAAATGGATTAAAGGGGCTTATTTATTTTACAGACGGAAAAGGCATTTATCCGGTGGCAGCGCCCACTTATGATGTGGCCTTTGTGTTTATTAAGGAGAGGTTTTCAGAAGAAGATTTTCCCGCCTGGGCCATGCGGGTGGTGTTGGATGAAGAAACGTTTAATGAGCGCAGGCAGTAGAGTGCGTCAGCACGGGTTCGTGAGTATAAAGAAAGGAACAGATCCAGTGAATATCAAACGAGCAAAAGAAGAAATAAAAGATACCATTGCGGCCTATCTTTTAAAAGATGAATTTGGAGAATATAAGATCCCGGCGATCCGCCAGAGACCGGTACTGCTCATCGGCCTCCAGGAGTAGGAAAGACCCAGATCATGGAGCAGATCGCCAGGGAGTGTGAGATCGGACTGGTGGCTTATACCATTACCCATCATACACGGCAAAGTGCAGTAGGTCTTCCCTTTATCGAGCATAAAATATATGGTGGAAAAGAGTATTCTGTTACAGAATATACCATGAGCGAGATCATTGCTTCTGTGTATGACCGCATCCGGGAGACCGGCTTAAAAGAAGGAATTCTTTTTATTGATGAGATCAACTGTGTGTCGGAGACACTGGCGCCTACCATGCTCCAGTTTTTTACAGTGTAAGACCTTTGGAAGCCATAAGGTTCCTGAAGGCTGGATCATTGTAGCAGCGGGAAACCCGCCGGAATACAACAAATCCGTCCGGGAATTTGATGTGGTCACATTGGACCGTATTAAAAAGATTATTATTGAGCCGGACTTAAATGTGTGGAAAGAATAGGCCTATGCACAGAATATCCACCCGGCTATCATGTCCTATCTGAACATCCGTCCCCAGTATTTCTGTACTGTAGAGACTACGGTAGACGGCAAGCGTTTTGCCACTCCAAGAGGCTGGGAAGATCTATCCCAGCTGATCCAGGTATATGAGACACTGGGAAAGAAGACAGACCGGGATGTAGTAGGCAGTATTTACAGCATCCCAAGATCGCAAAGGATTTTGCAAATTATCTGGAACTTTATTATAAATATCAGGATCAGTACCAGGTGGAAGAGATCCTTCAGGTACTATCCGGGAAGAAGTCTGCGACAAGCTGCAGAAGGCACCTTTTGATGAACGTATGGCAGTAACAGGTCTTCTTCTTGCAAAGCTGACAGACGGCTTTAAGGAGTTAAAGCGGATGAATGAGACTATGACTCTTTTAATGGCCCAGTTAAAGCAGTTTAAGAAGAAACTGGATGGTGCTGATGTTCATGCCCTGGCGCCTGCTATGATCCTGGAAAGCATTGGCGCTGAGTTAGAAAGCATCCGCATCCACAAGAAAGAAAGTGGGCTTTCAGACCGCAGGCAGGATCACATTTACCGGAAAGTAAAAGAACTCTTAGAACAGTATGTACAGCAGATGAAGGCCCGGTCCTTACAGGAAAAGGAGGACAGCTGGAACTGGCTGCGGCAGCAGTTTATGGAGAAAAGCGATGCCTATGAGGATAAAAAGACGGTCTGCGGGGAACGGCTGGAACATGCCTTTGATTTTATGGAGGCAGCCTTTGCAAATGGCCAGGAACTGGTGATCTTTGTAACCGGTTTAAATACAGGGGAAGCCAGTGTGGAATTTTTAAAGGAATACAACTGTGAACGCTACTATCGTTACAACAAAGAACTCCTGTTTGATAACCAGGAAAATGAAATGAAAGAAGTGCTGGGAAAATGATGATGCAAAAAGAGAAAACAGTGGGGAAAGCAAAAACTGTGGGGACTCTTTTTTCCGGAAATGATCTGAAAAAGCTGATCTTTCCGTTGATCATTGAACAGATACTGGCGGTTTCCGTTGGTATGGTAGACACTATGATGGTATCCAGTGCAGGAGAAGCTGCTACCTCCGGTGTTTCTTTAGTAGACATTATCAATGTGCTTATTATCAATATTTTTGCTGCTGTGGCAACCGGCGGTGCGGTAGTTGCTTCCCAGTATCTGGGACAGAAGCGAAAGATAGGGCCTGCCAGTCAGCAGACCAGCTGATCCTTGTAACAGGTGTGGTTGCTCTGGTGATCATGACTTTAAGCATCCTGTTTCGCTGGCAGATCTTAAACCTTATTTATAAGGGCGTTACAGAAGAGGTAATGAAAATGCAGTGATCTATCTGACCATCTCTGCCATTTCCTATCCCTTCCTGGCTGTGTATAACTCCTGTGCGGCGCTGTTTCGGTCTATGGGAAACTCTAAGATATCCATGCAGGCATCCATTATCATGAATGTGATCAATGTGATCGGAGATGCTCTGTTTATCTTTGGCTTTCACTGGAGCGTGGCAGGTGCGGCAGGTGCATCCCTGATCTCCCGTATGACAGCATGTTTTATCCTAATGTGGAGACTGCGGGATCCTAAGCTGGATATCCGTATTGGAACCACCAAAGGCGTGAATATGCGCATGGTAAAGCAGATCTTACATATCGGTACCCCAAATGGAATTGAAAACAGTATCTTCCAGCTGGGCCGTGTGCTTACAGTCAGCATTATCGCCATGTTTGGAACTACACAGATCGCTGCAAATGCCATTGCAAATAACCTGGACAGTATGGGCGTTCTTCCGGGAACGGCTATGTCTCTGGCGATCATTACAGTAATTGGACGCTGTGTCGGTGCCGGGGATTTTGAACAGGCAGAATATTATGCGAAGAAAATGATGAAGCTGACTTATGTCATTAACGGAATCTGCTGTCTGGTGGTGATCCTTACCATGCCTGTTACTTTGCGGTTGTATGGAGTTTCAGGGGAAACAAGACATTTAGGAGCTGTTCTGGCCCTGATCCATAATGGCTGTGCTATCTTTTTATGGCCGGCAGGTTTCTGCCTTCCAAATGTA
>ENA-OQJH01000869-OQJH01000869.1-human-gut-metagenome-genome-assembly--contig:-NODE-869-length-14633-cov-2.030677_pt1 | contig 14633 bp, 26 predicted proteins | sample MGYA00242597_ERZ504763 | MGnify/ENA primary metagenome ERZ504763 (study PRJEB26092, sample SAMD00036359) | human gut metagenome | host: Homo sapiens | study: EMG produced TPA metagenomics assembly of... | reverse complement strand
ACCGGAAGGCGGTCTGTAAATTGATGATTTATTTAAACTGACCGGAAATATACCTCTGGTCAGTTATCCGTTATATAACCTTATACCGGAAATTATATCAGACGAAAATTTGGAACGCTCATTTAAGCGTGTCATGGCGAATCTACGAAATGCAGATGCTCGAAATGGGAACAGGTCTATGCCGAAAACTATCATAGACGGTATCGAATGTTCTCCAAGAATGATTCGTTATGTGACAAATAAAGGAAAAATATTTGAAACGTTGAAAAACCAAATTGGTAATGGTACATTCCGTATCAAGAACCTTAAATCATTCTTACTGAAGACGGCCCGAAAGTAAGAACAGTACAAGCTCCTTCGGTCATAGAACGCATTGGGAGTAATGCTATTATGGAACCGTTGGAAAATCGACTTTCTTCTTTATTGATAGAAACTACCGCTGCTTCCATACAAGGACGTGGACCGCATGGGTTGTTTCATCAGATACAAGCTGCAATGGCAAAAAATCCTAATCTCAAATATTACTATCAAAGCGACTACAAAGGATATTATGACAGTATTAATCACGAAACTTTAATTTCTATTATTAAAAGATATGTAGGCGATCCTCTTCTTTTGCCCATTCTTGAAAATTTTGTGAAGGCACTCTATCCTGATGGAGAATGTGGTATCAGTAAGGGATTGCGATCATCTCAATTCCTCGGTAATCTTTATCACAATGATATTGACCACCGGATGATTGATGTGCATGGAGCAAGATATTACTTTCGATTCTGCGATGACATTTTTATTCTTGGAGAAAGTAACGCGAGTTATGGAGGTTACGTGACTGCTTGCACATCGAAGCAGATAAGATGGGGCTTACGATAAAATCAAGTGAGAGAGTTGCCCCTATATCTGCTGGTATGGATGCTCTTGGGTATGTAAATTATGGTAGCCATACTCTGTTAAGGAAACGGATAAAAGTAAATGCTGCTAGAAAACTGTCTAAATTGAAATCCCGAAAGCGTAGACAACAAATAATTGGATCATTTAAGGGTATGGCTTGCCATGCCGATTGCAAGCATCTATTTTATATACTTACAAAAAAGAATATGAAGAAATTTTCAGAAATGGGTGTAACATACACCCCAGCTGACGGAAAGAAACGCTTTCCAGGTAAAGTGACACGATTGAGTGATATAGTAAACATTCCTATTGAAATACATGATTTTGAAACTGGTATAGACACCAAGGAAGGTGAGAACAGATATTTGGTATCATTTCGTAATCCTGCTAAACAAGAATGGGGAAAGTTTTTTCACGGCTTCAGCGGAAATGAAGGGAATTTTAGATCAAGTCAGTGACATTGAGGATGGCTTTCCGTTTGAGACAATAATTAAAGGTGAAGTTTTTGACGGAGGTAAACGAAAATATAATTTCACCTAACAGGTAAAAGATAACATACGAATCCGCATCTCATCCGCTACTTTTGTTGAAAATCAAAATTCATAAAGATGGAAAGATTTACGGCACAAAGCAGCGGCAGGATGGGCTTATACATACAGGCCGAACCAAATGGATATTATTTTATGGCTTTGGAAAGGATGATGAGGCAAGTGAAAGAGGTTGGGAGTACCGACATACATTTGACCACAGTCCAACACTTTCCGAGGTTAAGGAACTTATTATCTCTACTATAAATACTGCCACGCAGGAGAAGATCGTGAACGGCTTTATATGGAATGAAAAGCCGATATACCTATCTGCTGAAAATCAATTGAATTTTGCTGCTATAGAACGTAACAAAAATATTCCATATCCACTTACCCTAAAAATCAATGAACAGGAAGATGGTACTCCCATCTACTACACCTTCGAGAATGTAGATGAATTTATCTCATTCTCCCAGGCAATGAGCTGTATGTGATAGAAACTGTTCAAAATGGTTGGAAAGAAAAAGACAGTGTAGATTGGACAGTGTTTAATATAAAATAGACAAGAATGAAGAAAAAATTGATTGAATGGCTTGCACAAAGCAACAGGTGGAAACATCTTGTTGGGGGATTTGGTATCGGTATTTGTGCGTTTGATTGGTTTTCTGCAACCTATGCAGGTGTACTTACTGCAGGTGCTTTGGAGTATAAAGACAAGGCATATGGTGGCAATTGGGACTGGATAGATTTCGGCTTAACAGTGGCCGGAACGTGTGTAGGACAATTAGTGAGAACTATCGTATGACGGAAGTGCAACATGTAACGGAGGTGGCTAAAGGCATTAGTGACTATGGCATGATGGCTGTGAGTGCTGCATTTTTTCTTTTGCTTTCAGCAGCTATGATGATAGCACTATTCAAATGGTTTAAGAGTATGATAAACCGCCTTCTAGAACAACAGGAGTGTTTGAATCAATTGCTTGATACAGTACAAAACAATGTGAGTTTGCAACGAAACTTAATGGAAAGACTTCAACCTGAAACCTTGTTGCGTATTCGGAACTTGACGGGTTTCGCTTTTGATCTTAGTATCGAACAGGTTTGTAGGTTGATAAAGCGGGTTCGAATAGAGAATCACATAGCTGATCGTGAAGCAACAGTAAATAAGATACGAAAGTCGTTACAAGTAATTCATGATGATCGAAAGAGCCGCTTTGACCCTTTTATATATCATGGAAAACCTTTGTCGGAATATTGTAATGAGAATTGGGTGGAAGATGTTGTGAGTGTAGTTGAAGGTGAAATTTACAATGAAGATGGTGAAAACAATGCACGTGCTTATACCAATGTGAAACTTGCATACGACAATATAAAGACAGATTTCTATCAACGTTTAAATAGTTAATTATGAAAATATTAATAGATAATGGACACGGGGAAAATACACCGGGCAAACGTTCTCCTGATGGGAAATTACGAGAATACCTTTATGCACGCGAGATCGCAGAATCTGTGGAACGAGCTTTGCGCGCGAAAGGATATGATGTAGAGCGTATTGTACATGAGACAATAGACGTGCCATTGGCAGAACGGGCAAGACGTGTGAATGAGATTTGTGCACGGTATGGGGCAACAAATATATTGCTTGTTTCTATTCATTGCAATGCTGCGGGAAATGGCGAATGGATGAGTGCAAGAGGTTGGTCGGCATATACTTCAAAAGGTAAAACAAAATCGGATGAATTGGCCACTATGTTATACGAGGAAGCCGAACAGAATTTTGCCGGACAAAAATCCGTAGGGATAATTCGGATGGAGATCCAGATTGGGAAGAGAACTTCTACATTTTGGTGAAAACCAATGTCCGGCTGTTCTTACGGAAAATTTCTTCCAAGACAATAAGGAAGATGTTGATTACCTATATTCCGATAAGGGGAAGCAAGCCATCATTAAAACGCATGTAGATGCAATAATCAGATACGTTCAGAAATATGGTAAAGCGACTTAAGGATATTGCAGCAATATTATTTGTGGTATTGTTTATCGTATCGCTGCTTTTCAATGTGCGTTTTTGTGCATCGAATAAAAAGTTACCGATAAATGATACCACAAAAATAACCTTTGTCGATACCATACCGTACTACAAGCCTGTGCCGAGGATAGTACTGTTATTAACTACATCACGCAGGTGCTTCCCACTGCAAAACGGGATAGTATAGAACCGACAGTAACAGATACGACCAAGTTGTCAAATGGGGAAACAGATAGTGTTGAAGTTGAAATACCTATTATGCAGAAGATGTACGAGACGGATAAATATCGGGCGTATGTAAGTGGTTTTAACCCTCAACTTGATAGTTTGATACTCTTTTCTCAACATGATGTACTAACCATAACCGGTAATTACCCTAAACCCAAGAGAAAACGGCTTGGTATCAGTTTGCAAGTTGGGTATGGGGTAACATTAAGAGGGGCACCTCGGTTTACCCCATGTCTTAGTGTAGGTTTATCGTATAACTTATTTAATCTCTGATTATGACAGATATTGCTTTAACCGTCAATAAAGAAAGTGTATATGAAGAAGTGGCACAGACCACATCTTATACCGGGGCTAAAATGAACGACGAACTCGCATACAACCGTATTTTCACAACGGATGAGGATAAGAGTATGTTGGAGCGTTTCTGGAATGAAAGCAAAAACACTGCTTGTAATAGCTTGAAAAAAATACTTCTTAACGAAGTCGAAAGAGAGGGGATATATCAGCTTTCGTTGGGGTTATCAAGTTCGTTTGATGAAGCTTTAACAGAAAGTATGGAACGTAGTCTGTTCTCGTTTTTTGTTATGAATATTACGGCAAAGTGGTACACATTTACCAATAAAGAAGAAGCAACCGGATATGCAACGGAAGCGGCTACCTATATGGAGGATGTCATGCGTAAGGCATTTTTTTAAAAAACGTCCTATACGTCCTACGTACAATTGAATTATTTTTAATCTTTATTTATTATGGCAGAAAACAAGAAAACATTGACAGTGACCCAACAGGTTAAGGAGCTTGTTTACGATATTCAGAATAAGGCATACTTGACCGGGCAGGCGCGTGAAGCAGAGGGTAAAAAGAATTACGAAGCTGCCTCTAATATGCAAGCGAGTGATGATGAGGAAAACAGTTACCAAATCCGTCGTTCATTGGCAAATGCATTTCATCTTTGAAGAGTCTGCTTGGAGAGTATCTTTCAGAAGACAAAAGTACAAGCAACAATCTGATCGCAAAAGAAATTGATGATAATGGTGTACTAGAACTTGCATTCGAGTTGCCGAGTAACTACAACAACTCTTCGGCTGATGCGTTGGGTAATGGTATTCATGCCTACCTTGTAGATATGGCTTTGGGAGATTGGTTTGCCATTACCAACCGGAAGATGCAGCTTCATACGTACAGCATTCGGCGATAAGTTTAGAGAATGTAAAGCGTGCGCTTTATAAACGTAGCCGACCTGAAAGACCGACTTATTCTTAATGTATTCTCATGGGATATTGTTGTAAGAAACTCCAGCAGACAAAAACAGTAACGTTGACATTCAAACGTTCAGAGTTACTCTATGACGTAGAGAACTACTCCTTTGTGGAAGGTGATATTATGGAAACGGAGAATGAACATGCCCGGCATCAGGTGTTTGACATTGGACAAAGTGGTAATGTGAACCGGGTTACACGTGTACTCAATCTTACCCATGCAGAATGTGTGGAAATGCTATATCCATATACCAAAGAGGAAATCTCGGACGAACAGGAAGCTCTTGATGATATTCTTGTAGCTCCCGAAGAATATCATATTGTACTCACTTTACCGGAAGATTTTTCTTTATCTACGGTGAAGCTACTAAAACATCTGATACACGAGTATCTTATCTGTAAGGTACTTGCAGATTGGATGAGTATAACGAATCCAAGTAGTAAGGCTAATTGGGAGGAGAAGATAATGAGTATCAGAGCTAAGATACAGACATCGCTAATGTCGAGAAAAGGCAAAATAAAACGAAAGTTGAAACCTTTCTGATAAAAGGAAGAGCCGGAGTGCATCACGCATTCCGGCTCTTTTGCTAACAATCTTTCTTAACCTTAATATGAAAAAACTAACCTATGTAAGTTATCTTGGTTTATTAAGCATACGGGGGGTGAATTGGACGGTAAACCCCAACAAACTTTCAGATTTGTCTAGTTTGCATATTAGTACAAGTCGGAATGCTTTGTATGGTGTGCCATGGAAACCTCGCATATATTTATCGGTACTACTCCATACTGCATGCCAGTTGAATAAATTATTTGAGCCATACAGAACTTGTGAGACATGGCTACTCTTGAAATATCCGCGTTGTATGATGGTGTCTATTGTTTTGAACATGTTTGGATCATCTATTTGAACGGACGAGTGACAGCCAATGCAGTAATAGGTTCTATTGTGTTATCAGGCTGTGAGAAATTAACGAGATCATTATCTGAAGTCATAGCGAGTGCATCAGGATAGGAGTTTAAACCACTCATGATGTTACTATGCATCATTCCCCATTGCTTACTATCCATTGAATATAAGTAGGCATAGGTGCATGATGGGTTGTGAATGATGATACGTTGGTGTATATAGTCGTAAATCATCCTACATGTTTTTAGAAATTCGCGGAAAGTTAGAAATTGAAACTCTGTTGAATTAAATCTTGTATTATTAACCAATTTATTCAAATGGGGTAAAGAATTGATAGAGAAAGCCAATTCACTGTCCAAAATATCCGAAATACATTGGCTTGTAGAACCGCTAATAAGCATAATACCACGGTCAGTCGCAAATAGTACAGCATTATCAATCTGGGTTATACTATCGGAATTAATACACACATCACGTGTGATAGGCTGGCGGGCAGAGTAGGAACCGGTAGAAGAAACCTCGAGGGCCCAAATTCCATCAGTAGAGAAACAGTAAAGAGGAAATTGACCAAATTGGCCTTGTGATAAAGCCTTTGCGGCTGAACTGAGTCCAATGATTGTACCTGTTCCAACAGTGCAGACTCCGAGAGCGGGAAATGAAAAAGGATCGTTTACATCAGAAGTATATATTTTATTTAGATATGGGATTCCGATTTCTGTATCAGTAATGAGGCTCATATCGGGGGTACTAGAGAAACTTGTGTTGATACTTCCGTATACTCCGTTAAGTGTTTCATGTTTATGTAATTTGCTATATGAATAGGATTTTACTCCATTGTTATCTATACGCTCAATAATAAGCTCTTTTGCATTGATATTGGGATAAAAGAAGTATGAATTAACTATATTCATTGGTATACCGGAAAGAAACTGTACCATAACTTTTCGTTTCTCGGCTTCAATGAAGATGTATGTTTTATAAGAATATGTTTTCTCAACGGCTTTTTTAGTTTCGTTATCATACTCTCCATTAGCATATTGAAAACAAGATTCAAGTGGGAATGTCGGAGGGATAATAGTAACTCCGGTCAGATTTAGACGTGCGTTGTATGGAAATGCATGTTTTGCGACAATTGTTCCCATTAAATTGCTGTCACCCTCCATTACTTCTTTTGCCTCAAGTGAATTGAGAGCCCCATTTTCAATAGAAACAATGTTCTCTCCTGATTGTATTTTTTTTACGTCAATGGAAGAGATAAGGTAGAAAGGTAATGAAGAGTCATCATCTACAAGTGATTTACCTGACATTCCAAAAAATAAAGAGTCAGTATTGATTGATTCACGTGCGTTGTGAAGCCGATATATTAATTTCCCGTTAACATTTTCATTTCCGGAATTAGCGCAATACTCTAAAAATGCACCAGAACCGCCCAAAGGTCCCAAAAATCCGTATGGAGATATTGATTTACACATATTATCCTGATCGACTGTATAGAGTGGGGGAGTGATGAATATATCAATACTTCTAACTAATTCTCCCCATTCGGATATGGATTCTTTTACTTCATCAATGTTTGTTATCTCATAATATAATTTTGATGCAACATATGATACGACCATATTGAATTTGGTGTATAGACCATTATTCATTTCATAACCTGTATAATGTATGAGATAAGGTATACCGTATGACGGGTAGATTTTAACTGGAGGTGAAATGTAGTTGAGTGTTCCGTCGTACATACGGTAAGCATATCTTATCATGAACGGATATTGGAATGACCCTGCTGTTTTTGCATCGGCGGTATATTTATTGGTATATGCCAGAACGGTGTCTCTTACAGCTTGGCTAGCTTCTGGTGAGAGAAGATACTGTCCCATAATTCCCCCCATACTAAAACCGGGGAAACTAGCAGATAACATATCAGAGTTTCCCATAGATGCTTTTAGTCGGAAGGAGAGCGATGGAAATACCGGATTACTTCCCATGAGTACGTAGGTTCCGGACTTGTAGAGGGCATAAATTATGCCCTCGGATGTGAGTATGATTAATGTGTTTCCAAGTGATGTTACCTGATAGAGTTCTCCAGAGATAGATACTATATCTTCGGGCTGTTTATCAGTGTCATTAGAGGATAACCATTGTAAGGCGTTGGATTCTGTATCGTAGATATGTAATGTTTATATACCGATATATTGTGTATGTATATCACCTTTTTTCCTTGTGGGAGAGTGAATTAAACATTGAGGCTTTTGAATGCCTTTTAATACTCCATCTTCAGGAATAAGATTCATTGCAACTGACAAGTCACCATCTGCACATTCGTAATCTGATGGATTGGCAGAATATCCATTGTACTTAATCTCTTTTATCATATTACAAAAGGTATTTAGTGATAATTGGTAATAGTTTACCGTATTCGTTTTCCGTTGGTTCTCCTACACATAATTTTGCTTTATCTGTTGTTTTGCATTCTTGGAGAATTGCTGTACAAAGTCTGCTTGATGAAGTTCTGAAATGATTTCCTGCCTTATTTGTTGGGAATACCATTGCTTCATGCCTCCCGTTTGGTGAACGAAGTCTAACGTAAAGGTAAAATTCATCTTGGTCAATCATTATGTCCAAAACATCTCCGCGTGAGAGCTGGAGATGTTTTGCGACGCGAGCACTAATATCTATCCTTCCTGATGCGTAAAAGGTGATATCAGCTTTTCGGGTGTTTCCTAATATACTTTGCATTTGGCTTGTCGAATTTATAATAAGTTTTTCCTTGTGGAGTTTTCTGAACTGATACGGACAATTTTACTCGACAGTTATCGGATAGTCCATATTCATAAAGGATGCGGCCGACTGACGGACAGAGCGTTTCAAATCCTATACATTTATACTTGTCGTTGTATTGAATATCACACATTTGGGTTGCTTGTTCAATAACTGGATTGATTATGAATCCGAATGTATCGTCTCCAAAAATACGGAAAACGAATACACATGCTGCATCGCTCTTCCTGGCATTATTCTTGATATGCAAGAACAAGCGTTTGGAAAGCGTTATAGAGTTGTCGGCAGGGTCGCAATCACATAATACAGAAGTGATTGCCACCATAATTTTAACTTACTGATAATCATAGTACGAAAGTATGATGAATGATTAGCTTTTGTAGTTTAACTTTTTACTGACGCATTGAGATGTACCCGACGAGAACGAAAGGTAACTGTTTCGACAAAAGTAAACGATAAGGTTGTTTCGATTTCCAATCGATGCCGGTTAGCGGCTTCTTTTGTTGCAAAAATGTAAGAACAGATTTCTTGTTTGGTTGTACCTTTGGTAGCTACAATATTGGCATAATATTTGCGTCCGAAGAGGAACGCAATGATTTCTTTTAATACTGTTGAATTCATAATCTATTGGTTTTAATCTGTGAATAAATTCTTTTGTTCCGGTTGTTTGGGAGTAGGGATGATGCTATTAACACGTTCAATCTCCCGGTCAATCTCGGCTTCGAGTGCTTTGCAAATTCGTAAATTAGCTTGAGTACGACATTTGAAATTATTCTTTTTGTGCTTTGCGCATCTGGACAACTTTGGTAAAGAGTGTTTTTGCATCCATTATTTCTTATATTTGTATTGTTCTTTAAACATCGAATCCGCTTCCTGAAATTGTTTTGTAAAGCGGTTTTCTTTATATTCTCTCTTGAAAGTCACATATGGGACTTTCTTTGTGCTACATCCTACTGTTAGAGCAAGAATAACACATACTAGTAGTATTTTTTTCATTTCTTATTTGATTTACTCTAATCGTTTGATATAGTCCTTCAAATCTTCAATTGTACCACCATCTTTGATTAGCAGTTCTAAATCAGACTTAACAACCCCATAATAATGATTTTGCTGTGCATCATCAATGACAGATTTCATTGTTTCTAAATCATAGTTAGAGCGACTCATACTTCCCAAAGTAGCGTGTTCCAGTACAAGGCAAAAACGTTCTTCCATTTCCTCTAAATTGCCCGAAGTATTTGCATCTTGATTTTCAGAGTACACCTTATTTATTTCGTCATTGATTCGGAACATACTATCACTTATGAAGTCGTATATCTTATACATGAGTTCCGGTTCTTGCTCCTTTGGAGAATACACCATCACCCTTTTGCCGGCTCCTTTCATCCATCCAGCTTCAGTATTTGCAGAACGACCACAAGGAAGAACCATCACACAGACATCAGCCACTTCATTGCATTGAAATCTAAATCAAAACCTTTCTGTGCAATCGGATGGTTGAGAGCTTCCCGATATTGCTGAGTACTCCAATTCTTCCAGTTAGGTCAATACTCGACCACGAAAAGCCATAACTCATATCACCATTAGGATGCGTAAAATCATACACTTCGTGACCTTCATTTCTGAGAAACGATACAACATCTCGCTGATATGAGTTTCTCCAACTACTTGCTACATAAATTTTTGCCATATACTATAATTTTGATTTTTTAATTATTACTTTTGCATTACCAGTAATATTACTGGCCACAACAAATATTTTAAATTATGGATTTTATATTCAATTTTGAAATGTAGATTGTGCGCAAAAATCGTCGCGCACGATCTATCAAGTTTTCCTTCACAGGAAATAGGTACTAAAGTTTATAATCGATGCTATATCTATTGTAGCAGGAATCAAAACGATTGTGAGCTGACGATTTATTAAGGTGGTTATTGCACAAGGGGTCCACCTCTTCCCATTCCGAACAGAGAAGTTAAGCCTTGTCGCGCCGATGGTACTGCGTAACAGTGGAAGAGTAGGTCGCCGCCATCTTCTTTTTAGTCCTGTTGTCTTTATTGATAGCAGGACTTTTGTTTCAAACTCTATTTCCATTTCTATTTTCTGTTTTAAGTTCTTCCAATACTTTCTTCGCTATCTCATAATGAGACAACTGCCAATCAGAACAGACGTCATCCGCTTCATCATCGTAATGATTGGCGTATACGTATGAATCCAAGTTTTCGCGAAGATTCACCGTCTAAACCTTCATCATCACAATCATCGTACATTCTCAATTTACGAGCTACTTCCTTACATTCTTGATGTGTGATGAAGTCGTACTTAGTCCCATCATAGACATTTGTCTGACGAATATACTTTTGTCCTATATGTATCTTGCAGGCGCAAAATTCGCATATATGCTCTTTCTTTGCTGTTGGGTAAGTTTCTCTTTCGCACTCATGGCATAAATTGCAAACCTTTGTTTTATCTTTAAGGCACATGCTCTTAGCCTTTTCCGGATAATTCCAGTTGATGGAGCTGCGAATAATTGCTTTAATATGATCTAATTCCAAGCTCTCCGGACAATGTTCATTGAGAAAGTCTAAATCTTCTTTGATTAGTTTCTCGTACGCCTCCCTACTTATCTTAATGCTCATTTCTATCTTGATTTATTTGTTATGTAATTGTAAAAGTCCTCTGAATGTAATACGCCTGTGTATCATATCTTGTCGTAAACGGTGTATTCTTTCATCTGAATAGTCTGCAAACATCTGATTTCTTTGTTTCTCCTGTAGTATGCAGTACAAGGAATCAGCTCTAATAAAATTATCTTTCCGCAGGTACTTTTCAGCACAATGAGGACACATACAATCAAGCGTGATATTCTCTTTGTTAAGTCGTGGATGAAGAATAGAATAAGCTTTTTCAATATCAATGTCTGATACTTTTTGTATTGCGTCATCAAAGAAAGAATCAAAGCCGGTCAGGCAATTCCCGTAGTAAAATGGACGTTCCAGAACTTTGTAAATGCCGGGTGATTTTCCTACCTCTTTAGAATTTGTCTTTGATATGAAAAAATAATCTGTCATTTCGTCAATCTCCCAAGATTCTTCGCAAATAGGGCATGTAGTCCGATATTCTTCATCATAGCACTCTTCACAGAGAACTTCTTTACGTTCAACTGATACATCGGGAAAATCATCAAGTTCAAATATGGACTTTCCGCAATGGTCGCATTCGCAATCATGCTCTATGATAAGCTGTATCTGTGCATCGTCAAACCTATGCGGACTTGAATTGTATTCAGTCTTGGCATGATTCACTATTTTATCTTTTAATTTGCTCATATTTCCTTTGTTATGAGGGGTTATACAATTCATATCCATTATCCCAAAGACTATCACTGCGAAAATTGAAGAAATCTTCCAAAGAGATACGTACACCATCTTCTAAAAGAAGAAATCCGTTTTCAATAGTCATCCATTCGTCAGAGGAAAAGAAACGGTGCGTAACCTTCTTACCCTCTTTCATTGCTTGTATAGCTTCTTCTTTGCTCATTACTTATTTATTTTTAATTATTCGACTTGTTCCTCACCTTCACGTATTAGGGTAAAAGGTAGTTTGGTACCACAATTCACACAATAAGCTGTTTTACTCTTGTTTAAGGAAACTCCATCGGAATATTCCCCACCGGAATATGTACCGTCAGAATTATGCACACTCGTGTAACTCATTCTAAACAGATCACTATACTGATAACCGTAAAAACCATTGCAATAAGGGCAAGGAAGCGGTTGTGCTTCAGTTACTTTTATGGAGATTTTTTTGCTCATTTCTACTTTGTTTTACTATAATTCTATGCTGCTACTTTTCTCAATTCGCGTAGTTTCTTGCTGACTGCTTCACAAAGAACTCGCGCCATTGTAACCTCTACGGCATTTCCTATGAATTTCTTTTGGTCGGCTTGTGTTCCGATTAACACATAGTTTTCTGGAAACCCCATAATACGCTTTAACTCTGGTATGCGTAGCATCCGCATTTTAATATCAACTATCCCGTATAAGCCCATGAACTCTTTTATTTTTTGGTCATAGGACTGTCGGTATCATAAATCTCGATTGCTACACGTCCGGTTTCGGTTGCGACCAAATAAGGCGGCATTTTATCCATACGTGCTATGAGAGTGAAGCATGGATTATCAATGGAACCACCTGCACTATTAAATTGAGGGTTCATTAGGTAGTGCCACTTTCTATTTGCAGTGACTGTTTGTGCGGGCTCTTCTATGCTACTACCAACGTTGGAGAAGTTTGTATTCATAATCCACGGCTTGCAGCTAACAAGATTGTATTTAGGATTGGCGGTAATACATCCAAGCGGTTTTTCTGTAGATGAAGGTTTACTGTTTCCATATTGCTGGTCTATGAAATATGGAGAAACGAGAGAGAACCGATCCTTTGTTGTTACGGTTGCAGACGGTTCGTTTATTGAGCGGTTAAATCCGTTACCGTAATGAGCTGATACAAACGCATGATGATCTTTGCATGTAATTGTTCCGGCTGGTTCATTAATAGAAACATTCTTGCTTTCGGGGTGTCCACTGAACTGTTTTGAAAGAAAGCATACCTGTGCAACTCCCAGTCTGTTTTGCGTAGCTACTACCGGGCATGGTTCATCAATCCCAGGAGCATTGTATTTTCCAGTCCGACTCATGGAATTATATTTGATAAGAAAAGCATCTTTGCCTCCGGCTACAAATTTTATCAGGCCGGCATAGATACGTTCCATTGTCTTTTCAGCAAGTGGCTTCTCACGAAAAATACTTGTTCCTTCATCGGAAAAATCCAATATCTCTTTAACCGGGCGCCACTTTTCCAAACGACCAAACATATCTTGTTTACCGTTTTTACAGTGAGTAGGTTGCGGAAATACTATCGGTAATCCATTTTTAGCAAATATACCAAAGAAGCGTTTTCGAGTAGTATATGCACCATAGTCGGCAGCATTGAGAATACGGAAATCAAAGTTATAGCCATACTTCTTACGTTGCGTACCCATCTTTGATAAAGTCTACCTTTATCCATACTGATAGGCTTTCCGTTTTCGTCCATATCACCCCATGACATAAACTCCTCAACATTTTCAATTTGGATATAATCCGGATTAATAGTTTCAATGTAACGAAAAAGATGTTCTGCCAGTGTCCGACTGTCAGCATCACGTGGCTGTCCGCCTTTTGCTTTGCTAAAATTAGTACACTCCAAAGAAGCCCAAAGAACTAAGTGAGCATCTGGATATAGTTGTTTCATTCGTTGTACGTGCGCTACTAGAGCTGATAGTTCCAGTGTGCGTATATCTTCAGTGAAATGCATTGCCTCCGGGTGATTGGCTGCATGACTAGCGATCGCATTAGTATCGTGATTTACGCAAGCGATAATCTTTGCGCACTGTTCACCATTTATTCTCGCTGATTCTACTCCAGTGGACGTTCCTCCGGCACCACAAAATAGATCGACGTATAGTAGATTTATATTATTCATTTTAGATTTTGTTTATTAATACTCATTTGACATTCTCTCAACTTTTTGAGCAGGAATCTGCCGGGCTGGTTGATGCCGCCTTTTTTAATTTCGGCAATCAGCTTTTTACATTCTTCGAACAGTGTCGGGTCTTGGATATATAGGCGAACTGAATCAGCATCGGATTTTGTCAGGTTCATTAGCAGAAAAACATACACAAAGTAGTTTCATGAGACATCACCCTTATTTGTCCTTCACGCTCCATTCTTTGTAGATTTTGGATGATTATATAGAAGTCACACATTGAGGGGTTGTCTAACCATTGCTTGATGAGCCCCGTGCCGATAGATGATTCTTTACCGTTTTCGGCAAGGCGCATAGCTTCCCATACGTCATTTTCTGTTATACCCGGTTTACCACGCAATTCTGTCTTAATATCAAAATATTTTTCAGAAGAAGGAGACGAAGTTATTCTTCCTCCTCTGTCCGAACGAAACGAGCCGATTAGGG
>ENA-OQJH01000868-OQJH01000868.1-human-gut-metagenome-genome-assembly--contig:-NODE-868-length-14635-cov-1.931141_pt1 | contig 14635 bp, 15 predicted proteins | sample MGYA00242597_ERZ504763 | MGnify/ENA primary metagenome ERZ504763 (study PRJEB26092, sample SAMD00036359) | human gut metagenome | host: Homo sapiens | study: EMG produced TPA metagenomics assembly of... | reverse complement strand
CTGAAAGGGCGGAACTGTATACAATTATGCTTTCAGGGCGCAAATTCAGATTGTCGTTTTTACGTAGGCGTTGCCCTACGCTATATAATTAAGCCTTTCAGGGCACTCCGCAAAATTATCATTTAGCGATTTTTCATCAGTCTTCTGTTCACCTTTGAAAGTAACCTTTTCCTTTTCATCCGGGTCTGTATCTTTATACTGTTTTTGAGTTTCCTGAAGCAGTTGCATCAGTTCTTTTTGCTTTTCAGCATATTCCGGTTTGCCGAAGACATTGTTCATTTCTCTTGGGTCAGCTTTCATGTCATACATTTCCCATTCGTCGATGTCGTTGTAGAATGAATCAATTTGAAGTCTTGTGTGCGAATACCATAATGACGTTTCACAGAATGTTCAGCAGGGTATTCGTAGTAATGATAATAAGCTGCTTTGCGCCAATCGGCAGGAGTTTTGCCTTCGTTCACCAATACCGGTTTCAGGGAGGCTCCTTGGATATCCGATGGAATCTCTATTCCGGCAAAGTCGAGGAAAGTAGGAGCAAAGTCCACATTCATGCTGATGGCATTACTGGTACTTCCTGCTTTAATTGCTTTCGGATAACGGATAATAAGCGGCATGCGTTGACATTCTTCATACATGAAGCGTTTGTCAAACCAGCCATGTTCGCCAAGGAAGAAACCTTGGTCGGAGGTGTAGACAATGATTGTGTTGTCCAGCTCACCAATTTTTTCGAGATAATTCAGCAGGCGGCCGATATTTTCGTCTACTGCCAGAACTGTCGCCAGATAATCACGCATATATTGCTGATATTTCCAGCTGATTAATGATTTGCCTTTCAGGTCACCTTTGCGGTATTCGGCAATGCGTCCGGCATATACAGAATCCCATTTATCCTGAACTTCAATAGGCATACGTTTGTATACGCTGTAAAGACGGTTGGTGGTATCTTTCAGCATTTCTTCACGAGTCAGCAATTTGAGGTCCCAGTCGTTTGTCAGTGTATGTTCGATAGACATATCCTGTTCACGGGCTGCTCTTCCGCGGCCTTCATAGTCGTCGAACAGATTAGCCGGTTCCGGGAAAGTGGTATTGTTGAATATACAGATGACGGGGAGCAGGCATCCAGTTGCGGTGCGGAGCTTTCTGATGATACATCATGCAGAAAGGTTTGTTCTTGTCGCGACCTCGAGGAATTCAATGGCTTTATCAGTAATAATATCCGTGGCGTATCCTTTTTCTACAATATGTTTCCCGTTTTCCCAAAAATCAGGATCGTAATAGTCACCTTGTTCGTGTTGGCCGCTAAGGATGCTCCAATGATCGAATCCTTGCGGTTCACTGATAAGATGCCATTTACCAATTATTGCAGTCTGATATCCGGCTTGTTGAAGCAGCTTGGGGAATGTCTGCTGATCTCCGTTGAACGTACTTGCGTTATCGGTAAAACCATTCTCGTGGCTGAACTTACCGGTGAGGATGCAGGCGCGTGAAGGTCCTGAAAGAGCGTTGACAGCGTAGCAGTTGTCAAAACGGATACCTTCGTTGGCAATCCGGTCCATGTTAGGAGTCTGAATCAAATTTCCTCCGTAGCAGGACATTGCTTGAGTGGTATGGTCATCCGTCATCATGAAGATGATGTTCGGTTGTCTGGTCTCTTCTTTCTTTTGATTGCCGCAGGAAGCGAGACTTAGTGCAGCTAGTGGGAGGAGTAGGGCAGAGGGGGTGTAATAGTTTTCCATAATGATGAAGGGGAGTGACTAAAAAGTCGGTTGCATCTCCAATTCCCTTCCTTCCGGAAGGAGGAGAAATTGAGATGCGACCGACTTTTTAGTCAGCTTTATTATAGTTTGTATTTTAATGACTGTTTCTTTCCGTTTACTTTCACTTCTACTTCCAGTCCGTTTTCATCGAACGCTTTGTTCTTGAACTTAGCTGCAAATTTAGGGGCATCTGCGCTTTTCTTAACTGGATAGATAACTGTGATGTAACGAACAGCTTCTTCGCCGTCTTTCTTCACGTTGAAAGATACATTCATACGTTTGTAACGTTTGCGATAAGCAGTTGAGCACCAACCCGGTTCTTTCTTCATCGACATACCGTCGGGACCGAAACATTGCAGTTTCATGTTGCTTCCGTCTTCAAATTGTGTCAGGAACGTCATGTCTTCGCGGCTGTTGGCAATTTCTCCTTTTGGCATTTGATAGTGAAGATTGATGGAACCTTTGGCGCTACCGGTCATTTCGTCTACAATGACAAAGTAAGTGTTGTCAACGAAGAAAACGGAACGACGGTGTTTCAAGTTTTTGTAACTAGGATTTTCGGTCACTAAAGTTTGGATAGCACCTTCCGGTTGCCACAATTTAGTCACAGATTCTGTCGTATCCAAGTTCTTGTTGTTCAGCGTTACTGTGTTGTGAACACAAGTCTGACGGTGCCAGTTGCGTTGTTCCATCACTTCGCCTTCACCGGCATATACATACGAACCAGAATCCGGGAACAAATTCTTGCCGTTAAACCAAAGTTCAAACGTTCCGTTATCCGGCTGACAATGCCAGAATGCTTTCGGACCAGCTTTTACTACCATTTGCGTAGCATCCATTCCCCATGAGTTACGGAATACAAAGAAACCTGATTTCAAGAATCCTTTAGACATATAATCCGGCAATGCACCTTCTTTACCTTCAGTTGCGAAGTATTTGATAGCCTGGTTTTTGGGGAATAGTTTACTCCATGCTTTGTAGTTTTTCACCATTTCTTTCTTTGTTGTCAACTTAGCATCGCTGAAACATGGATTGGTATAATCAGGGAAAGAAATGTTTGCGTAGAACATAATCATGCTTTCAATGGTATCCAAATAATCTTGAGGGAATTCCTTACGGAATCCGTTGGCATCTGCGATACCTAAAGCTTTACAGAAAATGTTAATAGCTGCCAGATGATAATGTGGGTCGAGTTCGAACTGTCCGCCGTCTTCGTATACCTGTACATGAATTTCACGGTTCAGAATATCGATACCGCTTTTTCTCCATGCCGGAGCATCTTTGAATTCAGGGAAGAAAGCACCGGCGTAGATCATACGTTGAGCTTCAAACAGCAAGTGGTTACCTTGATCGGAATAATTAGCAAGGATATGTATAGCATGTTTGTGATAGTTTACCAGGAATTCTGTCAGGAAGTCCGGAGTGAAAGAAGGAGAAGGGAGGAATAACTGGAACTGTGAAGTCTGGTCTTGCAGACGATTACTAACTTCCAGCGGGCGCCATGCGAAACGTACGTTTCTATTTCACCTTTGATTTTTCCATCACTTAACAGCTCATATTCTTTTTTGTCCATCTTTACCAACGGATTCTTTTTAATCCAGTCGATATACTGATGTGCCCATTCTTTAGCATATTTCTCGTCACCGGATATGCGATAAGCCTTTCCCATCGGAGTGAACCATTTGTGGCGGTGCAATTGCCAACGGAGTTCATTGTCTTTCACCGGCCAGTATTGCCAGTTGATGTCTTCTCCGTAGTTGTAAGAAGGCTGATAACCTTTATGTACGAAGAATGTATGTTTCAATCCGTCATCTGCCCACTGCTGTTCTTCTTTGCTGATAGTCACTTTGTTCAGATTGATATCCGGAGTTTTTACATTGGTACGTGCACGGTAATAGTCTAATAATGCTTTGGCAGCATCCTCATCTTTACCTTCCTGATGCAAAGCTTTCACTTTTTCCAATCCCGGATAGTCCAGGTTAAGAATTGAAAAGACTTCGCTTTTCAGTTCTTGGGCACTAGCTTTGCCTACAAAACAAGCGATTGCCAGCAGAACGATATACTTTAAAGTTTTATTCATGATATAATTTACGATTTTACGATTTACTATTTACGATTGAGAACACTCTTGCTTTTGTATTATTGGATCATTCTCAACTCTCCATGCTCAACCCTCAACTTCTTCAATTCCATGAATCTCTTCAATGCTTCCAGATAGTAATAGTCAGCATAGTTCAGTGGAGTGTCGATTTCAGAACCGTTGGGCAGTGAGCCGACAGAGTGCATCAGAATGAAACCTTGATTGTCACCCACTTTTGCAAGATATGCGTCGCTTGACAAACTCTTCAGAATCTTTTCCGCATAATCCAGATATTTTTGTCCGTCGGGAACCATTGTGCTTAGTTCGATCAATGCTGAAGCGGTAACAGAAGCGGCAGAAGCGTCACGTGGAGTTTCTTCAGTCACAGGTGCATCATAATCCCAGTAGGGATAGCATCGTCTGTTTTAACGCGATCCATAATCATATCAGCTACTTTGATAGCGAAGTTCAGGAAAGTACTGTCGTTTGTTTCACGGTAGCAAGCTGTGTAGCCATATACAGCCCATGCTTGACCACGTGCCCATGAAGAATCGTCATTCTTGCCTTGGTGAGTTTGCTTGCGTTCAACAGTTCCGTCGTTGTTGTAGCTACTACATGCCAGCAAGTATAATCCGGGCGGAAGTGATTGTTCATGGTAGTCATAGCATGCTTGATAGCAATGTCTTTGTATTTATTGTCACCTGTCGCTTTTGCTACATTAAACAGAAGATCGAGGTTCATCATATTGTCGATAATAACCGGGAAGTTCCATGTTCCGAAATCCCATGAACGGATAGCGCCGATAGAATCGTTGAAACGGCCGCAGAGGTTATCGGCAGTTTCTCTCATCACAGCGGCAATGGTGTCGTTGGGTGAAAGACGTTCTGCGTTGCCATAGCTGCAGTTGACCATGAATCCCAAATCATGCGTACCTTTATAATAGCGTACCGGATTCAGCAGATTTGTATATTGGATGGCTTGAGTTTTCAGTGTATCGTTTCCTGTCAGTTCGTATGCGTACACAATGAGCCGGGGAAGAAACCACTCGTCCAGTCATAAACGTTGCAGAGGCGACGTTTGCCTAGCTGGTCAGCAGTGGGTTGTGCGCGTAGTGAATCTTTGAATGTTGATGAATCTCTTTCCAACTGACGGCAAAGGAAATCCATGTCATAACCGGTACGGATGGAGCGTGGCAACATTCCCGTACCACTAACCTCTTCTGCAGAAAGTTGTAATTGGGCAGAAGCTACATCCAGTCCTTTTTTTATCCAACTGTAGTCTTCCTTTGGGGTTGTCTGGCACGACGCGAGTGCAATACTAACCGAAGCAAAGAGAACAAGTTTCATTTTCATGTTATTCATTTTAAGTGATTGTTTTTAGAAGTTTTGTAACTGATGCAAAAGTAACCGAAAGGCAAAACTTTCCGTTGCAGGATTGTCCAAAAGGTGTTTGAACTCTGCTTTTTAAGTTTTGATTTTGTTGAAAAAGGTTTTAAATTTCTCCAATATGCCCTAATTAAGGCATATTGGAGAGAAATTATAGAATTTTTTTATCAGAAAAAGATTAGTCGCCCCATCCTTGGTTCTGCTTGAAGTTTTCCATCAAACTCATGTCACGAGCTGGGATAGGAAGTAGTTCGTGTTTATTCTTTTGGGTATATTGGTAAGCTACATAGTTTGCTTCCGGATACCAACCAATTAATTTTATATAAGTATTCACTATTGTTTCATAATATATCCCCCAACGTATTAAATCTTGGCGGCGATTTCCTTCGAAAGCGAGTTCATAGGCACGTTCATTCCGGATATATTCTTGGAATCCCTCGTATGATGTTGATTTTAAATCAACAGTTGTATTTGCTTCATTATAAGGAAGTCCATATCCGCGGCGGCGAACCATATTAAGAGCTGCTAATGCTGCATTGTTGGACCATGATGCCATTCGTTAAGTGCTTCTGCATACATGAGTAATACGTCTGCATAGCGTAATATATACCAATTGACATTTGATTTATCGTTATTCAGTAAGAAGTTGTATTCTTTACATACTTTTCAGTGTCCCATTTTGCCGGAGTATAATTTTGCTTATTTTTTTGGCCGGCTGTAGGTTTGTCTACTTCCTCCGGTTTTGCCCAGAAAGATTTATCTGGATCATATTTGTAATTGGCTATGGAAAGATCACGGCGTTTATCTCCTTTTTCTTTGTTTAACCAATCTAGGAAGAATGTATGTACTACTTTAACGTTGGCAGCATTACGTCCTCGTGTTCCTGGAATTCGGTAACTCTGACTCCATTCCATTTACCAATACGTCCTACCGGGTCTTCGCTGGCTGTACCAGTAACAGAATTTGCATAGAAACTTACCTCAATTAAACTTTCCGCCGGATCCATGTGCCATTACATGTATTTTCCCAAAGTTGTTCATAATTATCCAACATACGATGTTTACCGGAGTTGATAAGCTTCTCTGCCGTCAATGCAGCTTGTTTCCATTTCTCGGTATCTTTAATGGGTTCGCCTGCCCAGGTGACATATACACGAGTCAGCAATCCCAATGCACCGCCTTTAGAAAAACGGAATCGAGTGTTAGCACGCAGGGTGTCATCCGATTCAAACGGTAAATTTTCGATAGCAAATTTAAGATCTTCTTCAATGAACTTGTATACGTCGCGAGGATCTGCTTGAACGAACTCTGACGGATTTTTAGATGATTCGGATGTGTTAGTAATTAATGCAATGTTACCATACCAACGTACCAACTCAAAATAATACAATGCTCTCAATGCTCTTGCTTCCGCTAAATACATAGTGGCGAGTGCTTGATCGTTTAGATTGTATGTAACCATTTTAACTTCCAGACGCTCTATAAAGTCGTTGGCGCTATAAATAGCACTATATAAGGATGCCCATGTATTTTGTACATACGAATTGTTGGGATTGAATGCATTAGCCGGATATTCACGGAAACTACTGGTACTGTTTCCTTCACATTGTGCCAGGTCATTAGTTAAATCAAATATGCATGATAGGTTCATACCATAAAGGTTATCTGCCACCATGTTGCGGTAAACTCCTAACAATACATTGTTGGCTTCAGATGCATTGTTCATATATTGGTTCTTTCTAATATCTGATTTCGGATCTTCATCCAATAAATCGGAACATGAAGTGAAAGACAATGTGCATAAAGCCAGTGCTGATATATAATATATTAGTTTTTTCATTGTTATACTCGTTTAAAATTGAACATCAAGTCCGAATGTAAATACTCTGCTCTTTGGATATGCACCCCAATCCAGACCGGGAGTCATAGGATTGCTGGCTGCTGTGCTGACTTCCGGATCATATCCGCTATATCCGCTGATGCAGAACAAGTTCTGTGCAGTACCATATATACGTAGTTTGGATATGTGGATTTTGTTAATCCATTTTTTCGGCAGGCTGTATCCTAATGTCATGTTCTTCAGTCGTAGGAACGAACCGTCTTCTACGAAGCGTGAGTACACGTCTCCCTTTACATACCTTTCGTTGAGGGTACTTTGTTGGATGCATTGGTAGGACTCCAACGATCGGCAACTTCTGCCAGCATATTGTAGCGCTGGTCTTGTGAACCGGTTGCAAACTGACGGGTTGCGTTGAACACATCATTGCCATAGCTGTATTGTAACATGAAACTAAAATCTATTCCTTTGAAACTAAAAGAGTTGGTGATACCTCCAAACCATTTCGGCATGGCATTACCGATGACTGTGCGGTCGGCGGTAGTGATCTTTCCGTCACCGTTTTGGTCTTTGTATTTTACTACGCCCGGAGCAGCCCCACCATCATAACGTGTGTTGTTCGTAATACCCGGCTTCAAGATGAGTTTTCCTGTAGCGGCTGAAGTGTAGAAATCGTCTACTTGATAAATACCATCGAATTCATAACCGTAAATCAATCCTAATGATTCGCCTACTATGGCACGATAGTCTGATTGAGTATAATTGGTTCTATCGAAGTTAGAATATGCTTCTGCATAGTTGGCACCGGAAGATAAAGCTTTCAGTTCATTGCGAATGAATGAAATATTGAAGTCTGTACTCCAGGTAAAATTACGATTTTGGATATTAGTGCTATTAATAGCCAATTCGATACCGCGATTCTGGATTTTACCAATATTCTGCATTTGTGATGAGAATCCGGTAACATACGCTAGGTTTTGCGCAAGTAGCAAGTCTTTGGTATTCTTGATAAAGAAATCAGCTGTAACATTCAGGCGATTATCAAAGAACCCAAGGTCAACACCTAGATTGGTAGTACTTGAACCTTCCCATTTCAAATTTTTATTCTTCAGGTGAGATTGAGTCAGTACAGTGGAAGTTGTGTTACCAATACCATATTTACTTTGTGTATAGAGTCTAATGACAGGAAATTAGCAATACGGTCGTTACCTACAATACCCCATCCTAAACGAAGTTTCATGTTAGATACAAAAGGAAGATTCTGTTTCATGAATTTTTCTTCCGAGATACGCCATGCAGCGGAGAAAGCCGGGAAAAATCCCCATTTATTTTTGTATGAGAAAACAGTAGAACCATCCGCACGTACAGTAGCTGTCAGCATATATTTGTCGTTGAATGAATAATTTCCCCGCGCAAAAATGATAACATGGTTTTATCTCCAAACGAGGTGTTTACTTTACTGGGAACTGCACCTAGACCTAGATTGTCATTACCGATATTATCTGAAGGGAAATTTTTGCTTGTCCCAATAAGAATTCGGAACTTCTGTATGCGAGTTCCTCACCTAACATTATTTCATAACGATGTTGCTTTATTTTTTCTACCCATGTTAACTGGTTGTAATTGGTCCAACGTTTTTCGCGTCCCATCTGAGTTTCTCCATAAGGCATTTGACCATTAGTGTAGGCCTGTCTTGTCTGAGTTTTGTAGAATACATCTCTACGGGTGTTGGTCGTATTGTATGTACCAGCTGTCTTAAATGTTAATTTCTTAGTGATTTTTGCAGTAAGAGACAAATTGGCACTCCACATTTCAGAGCGCTTGTTGTCTGTCGTATTTTCAGCTTGTAGGATGGGGTTCACCTGTGCTAGACTTTCGCCTGTTTCCAACATAGCCGGGTCGATGGCACTAGCCAGTAGTTCTTCATTGGTTTTAGCCAGACCTCCTGTAGGACGTGATCTTAATATCTGTCCTAACATATTGAAACGTCCTCCATCACCGGAAGTTCCGGCACCTTCTTTCAATGTATTGGAATAATTGATAGTAGCATCGGCTGTAATATACTTATTAATCTTCTGATTGATACGAACTTTACCGGTTGTTTTAGTAAAACCGCTATTTCTGAAAATACCGTTTTCTTTGTAATGAGAGAAAGAAGCAGAGTATTTGGTACCGTCATTACCTCCTGTTACGGAAATGTTATGATCTTGCGACCAAGTAGGACTGAAAGTTTCTCCTTGCCAATCTACAGATTCTACTCCAATATAGTCGTCCAAAGTACGATATTTGTAATACTCCCCTGTTTCGGAATTGATTTCGTTGCGGTAATAACCGGGGATAAACTTGGTATCTAGTTCTCCCTGTAGTTTTACAAATTCATAGGCGTTGAGCAAGTCTAATTGTTTGGTGATTTTACGATAAGTAGCAGAACCATTGTAGCTGACTACTGGTCTACCTACCTTACCTGATTTAGTGGTTACCATCACTACACCATTAGCTGCGCGCGCACCGTAAATAGCTGATGAAGAAGCATCTTTTAGAATTTGAATAGATTCAATATCAGAGTTTGCCAAGTAGTCAATGTTGTCAACTTGGAAACCGTCAACAATGTAAAGGGGAGTAGCGTCACCGTTTAATGTTCCTACACCACGAATCTTAATATCAAATCCTGCGCCTGGAGTTCCGTCAGTTTGGGTAATTTGTACACCGGCCACTTGACCTCCTAAAGCTGCCATAACAGAACTGCTTTTAAATTCTTCTATATCCTTGGCGGCAACAGAAGCTACAGAACCAGTCAAGTCACTTTTTTTTCATAGAACCATAACCCACTACAATAACTTCATCAAGCACTGCATTGTCCGGTTCCATTTAATGTTTAACTTTTTGTCTGTTTGCGCAATTTTCACTTCTTGATTTTTATAACCAATATAGCTGAATACCAGTGTTGAACCTTTTTGGGCTTGGATAGTAAAGTTACCATCAAAATCAGTTGTCGTTCCGGTTTGACTTCCTTTTACCATGACGGTAGCACCAATCATAGGCATGTCTGTTTCGTCTACTACCACACCTTTGACGTTTTGTGCCGAAACACAGATTGTAGCTATGAGAGCTAAGAGGGTGAACCACCCTCTTTTGCTATTGCTTTTGTAGATATATTGTACATAATTGTAATGTCTTTTAATTTAGAAATTTTCATCAAACCATATCAATAATGGGAATGCTTTGGGACAATTCTTATCAGAGCTTAATTTGCCTGAATCTCCATCTGTTCTATAGGTCATTTGACCAGTCATAATACCATTGGCAAATTGTCCGTTTTCTTCTCCATACGCAGGATCACCAAACCATTTATTGGGATTAATGGTGACAGCCCATCCTTTGGTCGGGTCGACATAACCTAATGCATCTGATAACTTCTTATTAATTTTATTAGAAATTCCATCATAATAGGACATAGGTGCTCTTGCTCCATAATTGGGTGCTTTTGATCCATAATAATTACGCCATACTTGGTTCATAAAATAGGTTGGATCAGCTGGAGTTGGAGGATTTGTATTGTTATTGTTGGTGCTGATTGCCCCCGATTTATGTGTTTTAGGTCCTTCCAGATTTTGATAACGGAATGAACGACGATAATCCATTACAAATTGTGAAACATCTGTTACTCCGACTAACGTAGGTTCTACAGAAATTCCTCCCTTTCTTGGGTTTACTTTGAATACAAATGGAGTATATTCTATTCTAATAGAATTTGTACTAGGATTAAAGTCAAATGCAATGAAAGTTTTAAAAGTTCTTGCAAGATCACCTTCTCCGGCTGTGGCTTCTACTATTAGATAAGCGATAGGAGCATCAGCTTCTTTGAAATTATCCGGGGAGAATCGAACTACACCTGTTGCTTCATCTATCATAGGATATCCTGTTTGATTAGGATCGTCTAAATTGAATTTAGTGGCTATCTTCCATTTGAAAACAATACCTTTATCATCTAAATTCGTTTCTGGAGTTAAAACCAAACTACCCAATTCTGCTGCACTTCTAATACGATATTGTGAAGCTTCTGTTGCCTTATCCAATCCGAGGTTATTACCGTAATATACATACACTATATTATTAGGATTTGGAGTAACTGTTAATAAGAAGTTGTGATAGTCGGATTTCCCTTACTGTTATCTGCTTGTACCTTAACTTCATATCTGCCTTCTGGTATACTATTCCCTTTTTTTGCAGTGATCTTACCATTACTCGGATTGATAGTCAATTGTCCTTCAAACTTTTGGTCAAGGTCTACGAATGAATAGGTGACATAGTTTCCTTGCATTCCTTCTTTGGGTTGAGCTGATATAGGCGCGTATTGTGCTATCTCTAAAGCTGCGTATTCAAATCCTGATATAGGAGTGATTTCATCAACTACTTGAATTGTGAATTTAGTTGGCATTTCTACACCTTCAGGAGCGAATTTGTTGGAAACTTTTATAGTGATTTCATAGTTTCCGGCTTCTGTGATACCATGTCCTTTGGCGATTGATATAGCTCCGGTTGTTTCATTGATAGTCACTTTTCCTTCTGCTATTCCGGAATAATGTTAGCTATACTGAACTTAGCTTCCTCTGTTGAACCTTCAATGACAGGCATAGGGCTGATATATTCTGTTTGTCCGTTCGTTTCAGACTCTTTCTCCATGATACCTTTATTGGTAGCGTTATACGTTACATCTATTGGTTTGGAAGTCAGATTGAATGTGATAGCATCAGCAAATATACCTTCTCCTGCTAAAGTAGTCAGTTTTAATGATACTTTGTGCAAACCCGGTTTCATCTTCTTTATAGCCTCTTCATCTGGATTAATAGAAATAACTCCACTTTGAGAAATCTTGAAGAATTCTTTCTCCGGACCATCTGCTATTGCATAACCGCCGCTGGGGATTGTGACGTGTTCACCTTCTGTTATTACTTTTGCAGTAGCTTTCGATTCTCCAATTTCTTCAAAGTCGATTTCAATATAATCAGGTTCTACTTTAATTCCATCGGGAACGCTGGGCAACATTTTTACTTGTATGGCATCTTTGAATTCATGGTAGTTGCCATTGCTATTACATCCTACAGAGATGGAATATAATCCCACCGGTAGATTATCAGAGTTAACAATTCGAACACTACCATCCTTGCTGTCAATGATAAATGATTCGGATGTGTATGGTTCACCATTAAAAGTGATTCCGGTGATAACGAAATCTGTCGGTTCACTCCTGTATATGTAGGCTTTTCAATCACTGCATTCATTGATGGACCTATATCAGTGAGGCTGTAATAATAGATGGCAAAGCCAGTTGTGTTGGTAGTCTCTGTATCCGTGCATGAGAAGCCTGTAAGAGTCAGGACTACTATAGATAAGATTGCCAGGAATCTAGAGGTTAGTTTTTTTAAATTCATAGTGTTATGATATTAGTTATTATTTTCTGGTATTGTATAGCTTAACTCATAAGGAGTACCATTTACCGTGACTTTGATAGCAACAGCTTTTCCTGTGTAACCTCCATCGGTAAATTCAGCATTAATTGTGGTACCTGTTGGATTGGAGGTTGGATATATGACAGTAATGGCACGAGTTGCAGTTTCTGCTTTTCCTTTTCTAAGCGTGATAAGGTATCTTAAACGATCTTTATATGATACTACGCCATGATCATTTGATATGTTACTAGCTTTTGCAGTCAATGCAGTTTTAGTATCCACATTTTCAGAATATGTACGAATGACAATGTTATTGCCATCTTTAAAAACAGTGTGCGCTCCTAATATGTTATTTGCTTGATCGTTGTCAACAACAACATTTCCGTCTTTGGTTCCTTCGCAAAGATTGAAGTTTAGATTGTATTTTTGTCCCTTTTCCGGACCATATAGTTCATCTACGAGAACAAAGAATCCATTATCAATGTCATTGTGGTTAACATGGAATACTGATCGTCTATGATTTAATACATCAGATTTCGGTGTTTCTTTTTGTATGTAGGCGGCGTTTTCAGTAACAATATAATTCGTGTTACCATCTGTTCCCTTGTAAATGAACTTTCCTAACATTTGGTCAATGTTGTTTTCAAATATAGTGATAGTATTGTGCCAAGCTGTTTGCTCATATACATTTCGCTGCGAATCACCACTATATGCATATACACCTGCATCAGGGAAGAAGTTACGTCCTTTATGGAATAAGCTGAATGTGTTATTATCCGCTTGACAATGCCATTTTTTTTTAGGATTATAGTTGTTCTTTAAAATGAACATGGACACTTTACTAGGGTCTTGATCCCATCCATTACGTAGCATGTAATAACCGGAATATTCGTATGCTTTTAATGTATAAGTTGGTTTTTTACCTTCTTTACCTTGGGTAGCCATCCATTTCATACCTTCGTTGTCCGGAAACATCTGTGCATAGCGTGTGAAATTCTTTATCAACATACTCTTTTGCATACGTCCTGAACGAGTGTCGTTAAAATTTTCTACAGAGTAGTTCGGATAAACTAAGTCCATCACAAATTCTGTTGCTTTACGTAAGGACGGCATATAATCGGCTGAAAAATAATGTGCTTTATTATTCTCTTTTGCCACTTCGTAGGCGTTATAGAAGTCTGAAATAGCACCTACATGATAACTCGGGTCAAGCTCGTTTTGTATACCGTCGGGATTGAACTGTTCTTTTATTTGTTCGTTTAATTTGCGGGTACCTTCTTCCACCCATTCTTCTGCTTTCTTTAGTTCCGGGAATAAAACACCAGCTAAAGTAAGTGAATATAACTGTGTTACTAATATATTACCTTCCGGTTTATAGAGTTTGCGGATGCTCTCCACTTGATCTACATACTGAGTGAGAAAGATGGATAACCATTCAGGAGTGAAATTGGCAGAATGTATATAATAGGTCATTAAATCTGCTTGTGAGCTAACTCGCTCTGCGATTTGTAATCCGGACCATGGAAAATATTCATCCTTAATAACTTCCGGACATGGATAATTTTCATCCAATCGGTGAAAACTTCTTTCCAAGACAGTATGTATTTCTCGTCTTTAGTCATGTAATACGCTTTAGCTTGAGGTACCATCCACTGATGACGATGACGCTGATATTTGAACTCATTATCTGTTATGCCGTCAACCTTTAAGTCCCAATTTATTGTTCCATCACTATTTTTGAAAGAATAGTAAATATCTTTCGACTCGTCTCTAACTCCATCGGTTTCTCCTCTAGTTTCAGGGAAGTTCCTTACATAAAAGCGATAGTCCAGAGCTTGATTTGCAATGTTTAGTTCCACTGCTGATGCTGTAGTTCCTAAAAGAGTTACATTCGGGTTTACTATCATCTGTACGCATGCGATAATAATCTAGTAATGCATTAGCAGCTAATTGATAGTTTCCTGCTTCATAGTACTGTTTTACTTTTTCTAGACCTTTATAATCTAGATTGATAACTTCAAATAGTTTTTTTTCAATTCCTTCACCTTCATCGGGAAGAATGTTTTCTTTGTCGTTGTTGGGCTCTCCAATGATTAATTCGTCTTTGTCGTCTGTGCAATTAGACAG
>ENA-OQJH01000867-OQJH01000867.1-human-gut-metagenome-genome-assembly--contig:-NODE-867-length-14636-cov-2.295747_pt1 | contig 14636 bp, 19 predicted proteins | sample MGYA00242597_ERZ504763 | MGnify/ENA primary metagenome ERZ504763 (study PRJEB26092, sample SAMD00036359) | human gut metagenome | host: Homo sapiens | study: EMG produced TPA metagenomics assembly of... | reverse complement strand
TCTCTTTTCTTCTCTTGTAAATCACTTCAGGTTTTACTGCAAATGTATTTTCCCACACGCCGTCCGCAAGCAGATCCATATACTCATCGCCGATATACAGATCGATCGCGTTATCACGGTCCGCGCGTCCGATACCGTCCTTAAACTGAAGTCCGAGCACTTTCGGGCTTTGACGCAGCCACCAGTTGTCTGCCTTCTGTCCGGCAAGACGTGTACAATGTATTCTTGACTGCTGCCCCGCTCCGATACCGATCGCCTGTCCGTCTTTTACATAACATACAGAATTTGACTGTGTATATTTCAAAGTGATCATGGAAATAGCAAGATCTATCTTCGCCTGTTCCCGGTATCTCTTTGTTTTCTGTAACAACATCAGAGAAGAAGTCCTTATCAATATTCAGTTCATTTCTTCCCTGTTCAAATGTGATGCCGAATACTTCCTTATGCTCAAGCGCTGCCGGAACATAATCAGGATCGATCTCGATAATATTATAATTTCCTTTTTTCTTTTGTTTTAATATTTCAAGAGCCTCCGGTTCATATCCCGGTGCGATCACGCCGTCGGAAACTTCTCTCTTGATCAATTTTGCGGTATCCACATCACACACATCAGACAACGAAATAAAATCTCCGAACGAAGACATTCTGTCTGCGCCTCTCGCCCTTGCATATGCGCAGGCCAGCGGAGACAACTCCCCGAGATCATCTACCAGTAAATTTTCGCAAGCGTATCAGAAAGCGGAAGTCCGACTGCCGCCCCTGCCGGAGATACGTGTTTAAACGATGTTGCCGCCGGAAGTCCTGTTGCTTTTTTCAACTCGGACACAAGCTGCCATCCATTAAATGCATCAAGAAAATTAATATACCCCGGACGTCCGCAAAGCACTTTGATCGGCAGTTCACGTCCGTCACTCATATAAATTCTGGACGGTTTCTGATTTGGGTTGCATCCATATTTTAATTCTAATTCTTTCATCTTCTTATCCGCTCCTTATAATCTTTATTTGCGATCTTTATTCGTGATCCTTATTCGTAATCCTTATTTCGTAATCTTTATTTATGATTTTTATTTACGATTTTCGTCTCATACTTTCCTGTCTCTATATCGATATAACGCACGAAAAGAGATACTTTATTATCTTCATTCAGGCTGTGCCATAACGTCTCGGTGAACTCGTCCATATCGTTCGGGATTCCGATCAATTTCGGTTCTCCTTCAAAACTCGGCAAAGGATTCCCGTCACACATATAAGTATGGATAAAATGTCCCTCTCCCGCAACCGGATTCTCATATGCAAATGTATATCTGCAGCAGCTTTCCGGATTCCCGTTATTACTTTTCAAAATAGACATTGCATAGTTGTACGTTCCGTTTTCTATATGCATTACTCCGGAGATACGCGGCGTATAATTCGGACCGTCAGGTTCAAACTCGCGGGAGCGAAGTGACTGCTCGAATGTCATCTGCTTATCCATCCCTTCATAGATAGTATCTGTCTGATCTCCGTTTGTAACAATCGTTTTATTACCGAGGACACGCACCGGCGCATAAATAATAAGGCTCGGATCTTCCAGTTTTGCCGGATCAAACGCCTGTGTACGGATTCCTTCTCCTTCTTCCACAAACACACGGTTTCTGCTGTTCTCACTTCTTCCCATGATAAAGTAAGCCGTCACAGCCTTCGTTCCGTCCTGTGTTTTCCCGATAACGATCCCTCTCCCCGGATAAGAATTGTTCTTCAGCTCTTCTTCAATAGACAGCATCTTCATTACACTGTATCTCCTTTCATCTCTCTGTTCAAATTTTCGTCTTCTTGTAAACTTTCCCATCGTCTGACTCAGACAGGTTTTATTTCAAGTCTTTCATCCGCAGACGGACTTGCGTGATACGGTTGTCTTTCACTTCTTCGATTTTAAATATCAGACCATCCGTTTCTATGATATCCCGATCTTCTTTTGCGGGAATATGCCCCAGTTTTTCAATAAGATATCCCGACAGTGTATCATAATTTTCCGTTTCAAGCTTCAGTCCGAGTTCATCGTTCAAATCATCAATGAGAACTCCTCCGTCAATCTTGTATTCATCTTCTCTGACACACTCTATCTCAGGAACTACTTCCTCATACTCTTCGTTAATATCACCCATGATCTCTTCAACGAGATTTTCGATCGTTACAATTCCCGAAAAGCCACCGTACTCATCGACCAAAAGCGCCATATGATGCCGTGTCTCCTGCATAATCCGAAACAGTTCATCCGCTTCCTTTGTTTCCGGAATAAAGAACGGTTGACGAAGCATCTGCCTGACATCTCCTTTCTTCAACGGATGTTTTCGCATCTCGATCATCATATCTTTTACATGAAGCACACCGATAATATTATCAATGTTTTCTTCATATACCGGAATCCGATTATGTCTTGTCTCAAGGATCTCATCGATCATCTCCTCAAACGGATCGTCAATATCAAATGCTATCACTTCTCGCCTCGGAACCATGATCTCTCTTGCAGTCCTTCTGTCAAACTTAAACACCGAATCGATCATCTCTTTTTCGTCATCGTCAAATGTACCGCTTTCATTTCCCATTTTTAAAAGCGCTTTCACTTCCTCTTCCGTCACCGCTTCTTCCTCATCTTCCGTTTTCATCCCAAGAAGCTTTAACACAAACTTCGTAGACATGGAAAGAAGTTTGATAAACGGAGACAGTATGATCGATATATAGTGTACCGGCATTACCGTAAACATACAAAACGCTTCCGCTTTCTGCAGCGCGATCCTCTTCGGAACAAGCTCGCCGAACACAAGGTTAAAAAACATCAGCACAAGCGTCACCCCATTGTAAGCAATCTGCGAACTGTACGGAACGCCTGCAGCCTCAAGTGACTGCGCCAGAACAGGCGAAATCCCCGACGCTGCCGATGCCGACGAATAAAATCCCGCAAATGTGATCGCAACCTGAATCGTCGAAAGAAACTTCGTCGAATCCTCAAATAAACCTTCGATCACTTTTGCCTTTTTATTTCCTTCATCCGCCATACTTCGAATCCGGTTCTTATTCACCGATACGACCGCCATCTCCGCCCCGGCAAAAAAGCCGTTCAGCAAAGTGAAAAATAACAACAACAGCAAGTTAAACAAAATAGAATTCCCCGCAGGGTCTGCGTCCATAAAAATACTCCTCCTGAAATAAATTATTTTCAGGAGAAGTATATCATGCGCCTATCATTTTAGCAAGTTGACGCCCGGTATTTTTGCATTCGCCTTTTTACACACACGCTTTAACTTCATATTCGTTGTCCAGAGAAAGCCGCAGTTTATGGAAGCATATGACCTGCCGCCATATAGATCGCATACCATTCTTCCCGTGTAAGAGTGATCTCGCATGCCTTACAGATCTCCCTAAGCCTCTGCAGATTCATTGTGCCGGAAAGAACCTGCATGTGCGCGGGATGTCTTAAAATCCACGCGGTGGCGATCGTTGTATCGCTGACCCCGTACTTTCCTGCAATCTCGCGGATTTTTCGTTTAGAACCGCAAACTTGTCGCTGTTTAAAAACACTCCTTCGATCATTCCGTACTGAAATGGCGACCATGCCTGAATCGTAATGTCATGCAGCCGGCAATAATCTAATACGCTTCCATCCCGGTCAACGCTTCCAGGCGTCGTCATATTTACTTCCACTCCGCTCGCATCATGGACGCATGAGCAGCGCCAAACTGGAGCTGATCCGCCATAAGCGGCTCACTCACATATCTGCTTAGAAGCTCCATCTGCATCGTATTCTGATTCGATACGCCGAAATATCTCACTTTCCCCGACGTATGCAGCTCCTCAAAAGCCGCCGCTACCTCTTCTGGTTCCATGAGCGCATCCGGTCTGTGAAGAAGAAGAGAATCCAGATAATCTGTTCCGAGTCTTTGCAGAGAATCTTCTGCTGATTTTATGATGTGCTCTTTAGAAAAATCGTACATCACCCCCGGCACAATTCCGCATTTGCTTTGAATCCACATATCTTCACGGCTTATTTTCGCTTCTTCCGCCGCCTCTTTAAAACGCTCTTCGCAGACTCCCCCTCCGTAAATATCCGCATGATCAAAAAATCGACCCCCTCTGCCATTGCCGCATCAACCAGCTTCGCCGCTTCTTTTACGGTCAGTTCTTTCATGCGCATACATCCCATGACAATAGCCGGAACCTGTTTTCCCGTACTTCCGAAATTCACTTTTTTCATCTGCATTTCCACCTCTTTCTTCCTTGCTGTTACTTATATTGTAAAACGCTGTAAACGATAGTCGTTTCCCATGTTGGATATCATAACCGATATCCAAGTTCATATGCTCCACGCACAGCTTCCAGCGCCTGCGCCACTTCTTTTGCATCTCCGATCACATATGTTTCATAAGTGTCTTTGATTTCTTCATACAACGGATTCCATGCCTTTGAGCCAACCGCGCATATCACATGTGTAAATCCCGGATATTTCATCTCACCTTTTTTTGTATCTGCGATAATTGTTCCCGCATCAATCTTTTTTACTCTTGCGCCTGTAATCATCTGTACATTTTCCTGTCTGAGACGAGCCATAGTCGGCACAAGATTATTCGGAACCATTCCCTGACCTATGCTGTCTGTCATCTCGATAAGAGCTGCTCTTGCCGCTCCTCTGGAATGATGAAGCACATATTCCGCCGTTTCTATTCCAACCATTCCTCCTCCGATAATCGCTGCATTTCCGCCGAGAATCGGAACTTTTCCGCTCAATACGTCATTTGCCTGAATCATAGTTTCCTTGCCTTCTACCGGAAGTACGATAGGTTCTGCTCCTGTTGCAAGAATTACGACATCCGGATTCTCCGCTTTGATCACATCTGCATTTGCTTCTGTCTCATAGCGAATCTCCGCACCATATCTGTCACATTCCTGCAAAAGATATACGATCCATTTTGAAATTTCTTGTTTAAACGGAGCGCGGCATGCCAGATTCAACTGACCGCCTGCTTTTTTCTCTTTCTCAAATACGACTACATGATGTCCGCGTTTTGCAAGAATCCTTGCTGCTGCAAGTCCTCCGATTCCTGCTCCGACGACTAAAATATTCTTTTCTTCTGCTGTCGGTTTTTCTTCAAACTCCAGTTCTCTTCCTGCCAGTGGATTGATCACGCAAGATGCCGGACGTCTTTTCGTCTGCTCACCTACACATCCAACTCCGCAGCCTGCACAAGGAGCAATCTCATCATAACGTTTTTCTTCTGCTTTCTCCACAAAATCCGGATCTGCCAAAAGAGCTCGGCCAAGTACAACTCCATCCACTTCATTTGCTTCAAGCACATCTTCCGCTAACTGTGCATCCAAGATTTTTCCGACCGTGATCACCGGTTTTGTTGTTATTTCTTTAATTGCCCGAGCTTCTTTTAAGTTCGTAAATTCTTCTTCTCCATGACACGGAATAATCTTATTACAACGCTCATATTGTGTTCCGCCGCTGATTTCAAAACAATCAACGCCATGTTTTTCCAAGTAAGGGATCAAACGTTTCATATCTTCTAACGTATTTCCCTGCGGATCTCTTTCACTTCCGGACATTCTTAAAACGATCGGAAAATCTTCTCCACAAGCTTCTTTGATCGCATCCAATACTTCAAACAACAAACGGGCGCGATTCAGCAAACTTCCGCCGTATTCATCTGTACGTTTGTTGCGTAAAGGTGACAAGAACGATCCGAGCAGCATATATGCATGGGCACAATGCAGTTCGATTCCGTCAAATCCAGCCTCTTTCGCATTTTTAGACGCTTTGGCATAAAGAGCGACAATACCCGGAAGTTCTTCTTTTGCCAGCTCTCTTGTCATCTGCCCCATAGAGTTCGGATATGAACTGCTGGCTACTGGCGCTACTCCGAAAAATGCACTGATACTTTCCGGACCCGGATGCGTAATCTGCGGAATGATCTTACAGCCATAAGAATGAACTTGTCTGTAAAGCTTTTGTATTTTTTGATACTTCTTCATCCCGAAAACAAAGTGTATTTCCAAGATACGGAACATTCGGATCAACACTTGTAGCGTCTACGATGATACATCCCACACCGCCTTGCGCACGCCTGAGCCAGTAAGCTCCATTTTCTCATTCACAGTACCATCCTGACTTTCATATCCCAGCGACATCGGAGCCATAAAAGTTCTGTTTTTCACTTCCATTCCCGCAATCTTAAGCGGGGTAAACATTGTTCTCATACGCTTTATCCTCCTATATTTCTACAGTGTTCTTGCCGCTTCAAATCCTTCCGCGATCGCATCCAGAGCACGTCTTGCGGATTTTGCGTCTCCGATCACGCGGCACGGAATCTGCCTTTTTTCACATTCTTCCACAAGTAAATGTGAATCATTTGAAGCAAATCCAACAGCAAATACCGCGCAATTACACGGCACAAGAGTTTCATCTTCCAGCACAATTCCTTCTTCCGTAAATTTACACACTTTGCTGTTTGGAAGCATTTTCACCTGCATCTGCTGCAATTTCATCATAACGGCAATCTTACGAAGGCTGCCAGATCGCTTCCGATCTCATCTTTCATTTCCAAAACAGTTACATCACATCCGTCTGTCGCAAGAGTATCCGCTGTTTCCAGTCCTACCAGACCGCCTCCGATAACAGCGACTTTTCCTTTCGGACACACTTCATGCCTGAGAACTTCCGGTGCTGATGCATGCTGCAACTTATCCATACCTTCTAACTTAATCGTAATCGGAGAAGAACCGATTGCCAAAATAACAGCGTCCACATCTGCATCCTTCAACATTTGTGCATCTACTTTTGTATTCTTATATACCTTTACAAGTTTTTCTACCTGTTCGGCCATCTCAAACGCCGCCGCCTTCATCTCAGCCTTGCCCGGCGCTTCTCCGGCAAGAAGAAATTCTCCTCCTAATGTGTCAGAAGCTTCAAACAGCGAAACTTCATGTCCTCTTTCGTGCAGGATCTTCGCAGCCTCCATTCCGGCAACACCTCCGCCGACAACCCATACTTCTTCGGAGTTTCCGTTTTACTTAAATCGTACTCTGATTCATGACCGATCATCGGATTTCTCATACAAGTAATATGAGGACGGTTTGCAACATCGGTAAAGCCATCATAGCAGCCCTGATTACATCCTACGCAATGTACAATATCGCCGATTCTGCTTCGTGCGCCTTATTCGCGAATTCCGGATCTGCAAGCTGCGCCCTTCCCATAACAACCATATCTACTTTGTCCTGAGATATGATCTCTTCTGCCAGCGCCGCCGTATTGATCCTTCCTACTCCGACAGTCAACATCCCTGTCTCTTTTCGGATTCTCGCCGCATTGTCAATATTAAATCCATTTGGCACATCAATAGGCGGAACTTCATACATAGACGCCGCCGTAATGATATTTCCTCTGGATACATCTAGAACATCAACGCCATGCTCTTTTGCAATCTTACAAAATCGAATCACATCTTCAATCGTAAGACCGTTTTCCAACATGTCGTCCTGAGCGTCAATTCTGATAAACAACGGCATCCCTTCCGGCATATTTTTGCGAATTTCATCAATTACTTCCAACGGGAATCGACATCTGTTCTCAAAACTTCCTCCATATTCATCTTCCTGTGATTGAAGCCCGCACTCAGAAATGAATGAGGAAGGTAATTGTGCGCCAGATGAAATTCCAAGCAGTCATATCCGGCTTCTACCGCTCTGGCAGCCGCTTTTCCATAGCATGCGATTACTTCCTGAATCTGTTCTTTTGTAATGCTTTGATCATATAAGCGCCAAAATTCATATCCGAAACAACCAGCATCTGCGCCTTCGGATCCATGCATGCGGCAATAGATCCCTGCCAAAGCTGAATTCCTGCTTTCCCGCCGTTTTCATGGATTGCATCTGTCAGTTTTTTATGTCCTTCAATCAAGTAATCTTCACTGATAGATACAAAATGCGCCGGCGCACTTGGCGTATGTACGGCGGCTACTTCTACAATATTCAGTGCGCATCCGCCTTTTGCTCTTGCAGCGTGGTAAGCAATCAATTTATCTGTCACTGCCCCGTTTTCCGCCGCCATTCTCGTTCCCATAGCCGGCAAAATAATTCTGTTTTCAGCTCCATATCACGAATCTTAATTGGAGCAAATAAATGTTCAAACATCTTTCTGTCACCTCCGGTATTTTGATTTCATTATAAGGCGAAGTACAGAAAAATAGATATTCAGATATTTTAAAATTATTATCAATTATTTACTTTTCATACTACATCTGAATTGACTTGGCGTTTGATTCATATATTTAAAAAACTGCGCTGAAAAGATGAAATACTTCCAAATCCAACGTCACTGCTGATCTGTGTAACAGTCCGGTCTGTAGCAACAAGATAACTGCAGGAAATCTGAATTCTTACTTCCTCCAACAATTCCAAAACACTTCGTCCAAACACCTCCCGCGCTCTTCTTTCAAGCAAATGCGCATTCTTTTTTCAACACTTTCTCCATTTCTTTCATCTGAAACGGATCATGAAAATTAAGTATAAGATAAACCAAAATCTGCAGTGCCTCTTCCTCCGAATGCATTTGCATACCGTTTCCTACATTTTGTTTCTGGTATTCTCTGACGCTCACGTTCATATAACGTTTAAATACTCTGTAAAAATCTTCGATATTAGTAAATCCGAGATAATCACTGATGTATTGGATATTCAAATCCGGAAAATGCAGAAGGGCACAGGCATTAAATATCTTTCCCATTTTCTGAAGCTGAAAAAAAGTATAACCACACCGCCGCACAATTTTACGATTCAATGTTACCGTTGTCATCCCTGCCGCTTTGGCATACTCTTCCATTGGTACTGTTTTGCTTGTATCCAACAGCACCCTTTGAATAACATCCCATACACAGTCTTTTTCGGAATCCTCTTTTTTCTTTCTCTCCATAGCGTATCTGCAGTACAATGCATGTAACTGCATGGCAAGGTAGATATTCATATTATACAGCAGAAATTTTTCTTCCTGCTCTTCAGCCAACAAGTCGTCTAAAACACGAAGAACCCTCTGTTTTTCTTGCGCATTCAAAACAAATAAAGGGGGAACGCCATACATCAGCACCTCATTTTCATTTTCTTTGTGCTGTTCAAAACACAAAAACATAAACAGACCGATATGAAAAGAAACCTTTACGCAGCGCAAAGGTTTTCTGATCTGTTCGATTCTATAAAAATGATGCATGTAAAGGCAGCAGAAAACGCCCTCTTTCATTTGATATTTATCTCCGTTGATCCAAATATCGGCGTCACCGCTCTTAACATAATATATCTCTGTCCTTTCATGAATTTTTGTTCGAGCGGCTTTTTAATCTCGATCTCTTCTGCATGAATCTGTTTTTCTTTTAAATTATAGTAATCACTTCCTGTAAACCAATCCTTCTGATACCACATTTTGATTTCCTCACCGTTTCTTTTTTCAGATCTGGTTTTCTTCGATCACTCCTGATCGCATTTTATATTATAATCCTTTAGCGTCAGATGATCCCAAACGGCAATTACTTCCTCAGCGCTTCCATCATGCTTTCCTGATATGCCGATCTTCGTTTCTTATACATCGCTTCCCTTATTTCCTGCAGTTCTTGAACAGACACCTGCTCCAGCTTTTTCATCCGCCTGTCGCTTAGTTCTACTTCCGATAAATATGTTTCATACAAATCCGCCTCATACTTCCAAAGTTTCAGCCGCTCTCCATATCGGATCTTTAATTTCTGTGCGATCAAAAGCCCCTCCGGATCAAAATCCCCCGCATACCAAAAAACAGTGTCGCACGAAATTTATCCATAAGAATAAGTACCGCCAGACGTAATTGCCCATTCCCGCAGATCACAGTCCGCTGCGGATACTCCCTTATCAATACAGAAAATACTGCCGGATTTTCCACAACGTATACCTGACTACTCTGTCCACAGACCTTCTCTAATCTTCCAATCGTCTGTAACGTCAATTTTACAGGCTCTCTATTCTCAAGAAAACCTTCAATGCCTTCATGTAAACCGCCGTCCGGTTTCCATCCGTGAATCCCATATGCCAGCGCATCATTCGATACTTCATCTTTCAAAATCCCTGCCTCATAATAGATTCTGTTTTTATACTCTGCTCTGGAAAGTCCTTCTTGTTTTAAATCGAAATTCCTTTCTCCAAGATAATTAAAGAGTAGTTTTTCCCCTGTCTTCCCTTCATCAAAATAATGGGGATTTCCTGTGACATTTGCCGAAAACACAGCTAACAATTCTTTCTGCTTTTTATCTTGAAACACTTTCAATTTTGCAATCCCTGTCGTTACATACGTTAGAATGCTCCTCAATTCCTCCGGGCTTTCTTTGTATAACTGCGTAATAAGCAATATCCCTCTTTCTTTTCCTCCAATATGCTGCGCAGCCATTCTCGTCCGCTTTCATCCGAAATACTTTCCAGTATCTCCGCAAAATAATCTTCTCGCCTTTTCGACTCTGCCAGTTCGATTTCCTTTTTTACCTGCAGCGGCTCTCCAAAATAAGTTTCCAGAATCAATTCCCAGGTTAATCCCGCAAATTTACTGGATTCCAAACATTTTTTTCATTAAATCCGCAGAAATTGTTATTGTCTTATTACTTGTATAATCCCTTTGAAAAAATCCTCCTAATTGACTTTTCTCTTCTCTGCTCAGCGACGTAAGCATCGCCGTTCCCCCAAAGTGGCCAAGACCGGCATATTTATCCCGCATTTTCAGAAATAGTTTTTTATATACCGGACGCGCTTGAAATACAGCATGCATTCTTCTAACAGATCGTTTGTTTCTGTTTTATCCATGACTCAAGTCCTTTTCTGTTACCATACTTTTTATATTTCCATTCCAGACATACCGAATAACCGTAACATATTTCGCATTCTCCGGGCGGACAAGCTGATAGATTGCCAAAGCCGGAACCGTATCATAATCTCCCCAGAGAATCTGTGAGTTGATCATAAAATTAAAGTCAAACTTCACCATCAGCCGGAACATGTCCCGAATATTCATTTCATCTACTCCCGCGAATGCCTCGTCCAAGGAAATCAAATACGGAGCATCCTGTCTTGCCCCTGCATATTTTGCTACTACTGCCGAAAATAGCGGCACGTACATCGACATCGCCTTTTCTCCGCCGCTAAAAGTAAAGAATACGCGGTCTGTCAGTTCCCTTTTCTTCTCTCCTGTTTTTTGACATTCCAATTGAAACTCAAACCATTGACGATAATCCAGCACATTTCTCATAATCGCATGAAAAGACTGCACATTTCCCAGATCATTTGCAGATTTTCTTGCCTCTTCGATCTTAGATCGAAAATGTCCGGATAACTGCTGCGCCTCTTCCGGACGCATAATTTCGGCATCTTTTTGCAGAAGTTCTACAAGTTCCCTCGTATCCAGCTGTTCTTCTTTCTCCGCCCGCTTATTTTCCAACGCAGACTCAGCGTAAGTCCGCTGGAAGTCTTCATAGACTCCATCAATGTGTTCATTTTCTCAACCCATCGCTTACTGGCCTGAATTTTTCCGCGAATTTTCTTACTGATCGTATTGGCAAGAATATCTTCAAATAACTCTCTGTCCTTATCACTCAAAAGCCGACGCTGTACCTCTGCATCTTCTTTCATTCTGGCAATCAGTTCTTTAAACTTGATCGTGATTCCTCTATACTTAGCAGAAATATCGATTCGTCTCATACTTGTGTCGAAAACTCCGCTCTCCTCATCCAGTTCTTCAAATAATGACTGCAGCGTAACCTGATATTCCAACAGATATCCCCTATTCATATGATATACATTTTGCAGATTCTCCAAAATCTCACTGTGCCTTTTATTTCCGAATCTCCCCATAAACATCCTGCATATCTTCTCCGCCCGTTCTTCCGCATCGTCGCTTACCGCAAACGGACACTCTACATATCCAAGCTGATATTCCATTTCAAAAGCAGTGCAAAATCTGTCTTTCTGCTGTCTGTACTTTCCAACTGAAACTTCTATATCTCCCAGTTTTTCTATAAATTGTTTTTCTTTTGTTTCCAAATGAGAGCTTTGTGTAACACTCGCCTCAATCTCTGACGCAGTTTCTCCAATCGCTCTATGCAATGTTCCAATCGCTCCCTGATTTCCTCATAATCCGTCAAAGCAAGCTGTTCCATCACTGAATTCAGACTTCCCCGCTTTTCCCGTTCATTTCGTATCATATGATTCAAATCGTAGCGGATATCATCCAAATCGGCGTCAATTCCTTCCAAATATTCCTTCTGCACCTTTGCATAACTGATTCCATTCCTATAATTCCATAGGAAATCTGTACTTTCATCAACTCTTCTTTATACTCGGTCAAGGATTCTTCTGCTTCCGTAAACACATCCAGACGCGGGGGCAGATAACACTTCTGACATACTTCCTGCACCCGCAGCCGAACTGCATCCAGACTTTTTCGTTCTTTTTCTACAATACCTTTCTGGATCTGTACTTTACACTCTATTTCTTCCAGAATATTCGTTTTCTTTTCTAATTCTTTTGCTGCCACTTTCAGATCCTGTTCTTTCGGAAATGATTTCCACTCTGTTTCCAGACAGCTTTTCCTTTGCTTTAATTGTGTAATTTCGTCTTCCGCTATTTGAATGGTATCTTCCAGCCTCCGACACTCTGCTTCTAGTTCCTGTATCTTCTTTATGCGATACTGCTCTCTTGCATAAGCTCCTATAAAACATGGCGTATAATTTTTCGTAACCGTTCCTTCTATGATTCCGATTCCATAATTTCCTCTTTTATCGATCCATGTCCTGTTTTTTCTATAGACTCACTTATCGTCTCTTCGTCCTGTTCCTTCCAGCCGATTGCTGTTAATATACGGGAAACATTCTGGTACAGAAGAATATCTCCCTCTTCGTTGTCTACATCCAGAAAATCCATAATGTTATTTCTTACATATGCGGCATCACTGAAAATATAACGGTCACATACCCCCGCATCCAACGCCAGCGCCTGTTCTCTATATTCTTCAGGCACAATCAGCGCATCCAGTATGCCCATATGCAATAGCGCTTCTTCCAGATATGCCGCTGTGTTTCATCCAATTTTCCGTCAAAATCAATTACTTTATATAACTGCAAATATGGAATTCCTTTTTCTTTCAAAAGCCGTCGATTCTTTTCCACTGCTTCACTGCGTTCCGGCTCCGGCTCCTTTTGATTCTTCCACTGTTCCAGTTCTTCGCAAATTCCGTCTTTCTCCAATCGTCTGTCGGACAATTCTCTGCTCTGCTGTAATACTTTTCCCGAAAGTTCCTGACTTTTCCGCTCAAATTCACCATTTGCCAATCCGCGGATATTCCAATAATCGGTTTCCGTTGTATACTTCTCAATTTCCCTTGCCATTTCCTGCAATAGATCTGACTGCAGATGCAGCTCCGCATTCTCCTTTTCCCAACGATATACCGATTCTATTGTCTCCTGTTTTACTTCATGAAACTGATTTTCATATTGAAGGACTTCTCGTTCCGCTTTGTTCTTTTCTTCCTGATAGGAATCCAATTCCTGCAAAATCTACTGTATCTTTCCTGACAACCCTTTTCTTCTTCCAGCGTCGTTTTTCCAAGACGGACCTTTGTCATATAATCCTTTAATAATTCTGAATGAGCCTGAAAAGAATACTGCTCTCCTTTCTGCTCTGTCAGCTCTTTCTTCATAAATGCAAATTCATCGAAAGGAACCCCCGCCATCTCTTCTTCCATATACTCCAGACTGTTTTCAATTTCTTCCCAAAGCATTTCATTTTTCTGAAATTGAAGTTGTATTTTCTGCTCTGTTTCCTGATATTTTTCTTTTTTTCTCCTCTTCCTGCCTCTGTTTTCCTGTAATATTCTTTTTTAATCCTTCTAGTTGACTTTTAATTTCAACTTCCCTCTGCTTTAATTTGACCGTATCGCTGTCAGACAATGATTCCTTTTCCGCCTGATCTTCCGGCGTCGTATATCCCATAATATCCTGTGTGAAATTTTTCATAAAATATCTGGAGACACCTGTATTTTCATAGAGTACTTCACTCGTATCATCCCTCGCAAAATTCTCTTCACTTCCATCATTCAAATTCAGGATTCCACAGTTCACACAATACTTGATCACCTTGATCAAATGTCTTCGATACTGATATACTGTCCAGTCAATCTGCTCCTCCCTGTACTGCCCCTGTATATATTCTGTCAGCTCTGAAAGTACAAATTGCTCTTCGGCTTCTTTTCTTCCAGAAACATTAAAATCATACAGAAAAAAACATATTCTATTTTCCGGGTAAATTCTTGAATTCCCATCCAGTTCTCCGGTGTCGCCGGCATCTTTTCCACTTTTACAAGATAAGGATTCACGATTACCTGATACCCCAGCTTTTCTCTTAAAAATTTCTTTTCCTCCCCTGATGCCAGCGCTTCTTTTACCTGATAATACAGCTCACGATCCCTTGGATTTAAATCATCTGTTGTTCAGCAGCACTTCCAGTACCTTCATATTTCCTGTTCCCCTTCTTCAAATACCATCGTATAACAGGGCATCTGAAACTCTCCGTCTGTACATTTTAATGTACAGTATTCCTTTG
>ENA-OQJH01000865-OQJH01000865.1-human-gut-metagenome-genome-assembly--contig:-NODE-865-length-14639-cov-1.562982_pt1 | contig 14639 bp, 12 predicted proteins | sample MGYA00242597_ERZ504763 | MGnify/ENA primary metagenome ERZ504763 (study PRJEB26092, sample SAMD00036359) | human gut metagenome | host: Homo sapiens | study: EMG produced TPA metagenomics assembly of... | reverse complement strand
CGGTAGGATTCAGAATTGAACGAGACGATCAACTGAATTACGGAATACGAAGGATTTCCAAACTTCAACAGTTAGCAGGTCATAAAGGAAGAATTTGTATTTGGTTATGTGAATTGAAGGTTACCAAGTTGTAGATCATGCAGGGAAGAGTACATTTTATGAGGGATTATCCGATGTCAGATGTAGTGCTTCCAACAAGACTGATGGGAATGCTCGGAGCAAAAAAATTAATCCTGACCAATGCAGCAGGTGGTGCAAACTTTGATTTTAAACCGGGAGATTTTATGATCATCAATGACCATATTACAATTGCAATACCAAGCCCTCTGATCGGTGAAAATATAGATGAACTCGGCGTAAGATTTCCAGATATGAGCGAGGTATACAGCCAGCGTATGCGTAAAATCATCAAAGATACAGCAGAAAAAATGGGAATCAAAATGCAGGAAGGTGTATATATGCAGTTTACAGGACCAGCATATGAGACACCAGCAGAGGTTCGTCTTGCAAGAACACTCGGCGGAGATGCTGTTGGTATGAGTACGGCATGTGAAGCGATGGCTGCACATCATATGGGAATGGAGGTATGTGGAATTTCATGTATTACAAATCTTGCAGCGGGAATGTCGACAGAAAAATTAGATCACAAAGAAGTACAGGAGACGGCAGACCGTGTAGCGAAACAGTTTAAAGAACTGATTACAGGAATTGTAACAAACATCTAAAGAGTTTCCGTAAAGGAAGGGGAAAAGAAAATGAATAAGTTATCAAAAGATTAGGTGCTATGGCGATGGTTCTGACAATGACAGCATCTTATGTACCGGCAGTATTTGCAGAAGATGCAGGAACACAGGAGCCAGATTACACTGGATGGGACACAATAAAAGTATTTGAGACGACAGATGTACATGGATACATTACAGATGTCTCCAGTTACAAAGAGGATACGTTTGAATATCGTCTTGCATATTTTTCAAAAATTGTAAACGATGCACGCAATAACGATGCGTATGAGGACGTACTGCTTTTGGATACCGGTGATATCTATCAAGGTACGCCACATTCTAATCTGACTTATGGTGCAGCAATGCGTGCAGCATATGATCAGATGGACTATGATGCGGTAGGACTTGGAAACCATGAGTTTGACTGGGATGTAAAAACATATGCGACAGATGCAAAAGGAACCATGGCTCCATATGAGATTGGTTCTTACAAGGGGGATTCGGATATTCCTGTTCTTATGAGTAACCTGTACTATAAAGACAGTGGTGAACGTGTAGAATTCACACAGGATTATACGATCGTAGACAAAGGAGATTACAAGGTCGGAATCGTCGGCTGGGCAGATGACTACTCAGCAGATATCAAGGCTTCTCAGATTGCACCATATACAATCGATGACAATCGGGAAAAATTAAAGGAACTTGCGGAAGAAGTAGATAAGAAAGCCGATATTGTGGTTATTCTTGCACATTCTGATCCAAAATCGATTGCAGAAGAGATGGATCCGGAAGTCGTTGATCTTGTGGCAGGGGGACATACACATAAAAATGTAAATGGAACTGCTGATAACGGTATCGACTATATGCAGGGAAATTGCTATGCATATGGATATTCTACAGCAGAGATTAAAGTGAATCCTGAGACAAAAGACGTAGAAGTGACAACACCGGAATTCAAGGACATTTCTCCAAAAGGCGGAGATCATTCTTACTTATATTACAACAATGGAAATAATACACAATTAGATCCGGAAGTTACAAAGATCAGTCAGGCGGCATGGGATGCAGTAAAAGGTGAGATGTACGAAGTACTCGGAACAGTTGACCAAAGCATTACAAAAGACTTTATCGATGAGACGAACGGGACATCTTCTATCGCAGGTAACTGGCTTGCAGATATGATGCTTGCAGCGACAAAAGATCAGAACACAGTGGCAGCATTTGCAAACAGAGGTGGAATCCGTGCAAACCTTGAGATGGCAGAAGGAGCGTCAAGCCGTGATATTACGGTGGCAGATATTTACACAATCTCACCATTTGGAAACCGCATTTTGACATTTGCGATTACCGGACAACAGATGGGACAGCAGCTGGAGCGTGCTTTGATTGGATTAAATCCGGAAATTGATTCTACTGTGGCATATCAGGCTTCGAATTTGGGAGGATCAGTTTGCAGGTATCACAGCAACATATAAAGTTGTAGACGGTGGAATCAAAGTATTATCCATCATGACAGATGACGGTCAGATGATTGATGTCAACGACACAACAAAGACATACAACGTATGTGTAAATGAATACTGTGCAACACTGGACGGTTCTGTATTTAAAGGAATGACACCGCTTGTACCGATGGATGAAGCTCCGGTAGATAATTTAAGTACGATTGCGGCATTGAGAGAACACCGTGATACAAAAGGATTGAACATTGAGTTAGATACAACTGTTCATACATTGACATTACAGAACAAGATTCAGCAGTGGAAAGATGCACTTGGAAGTTATGACAAGGCTTCTTTGACAGAGGCAGATCGAACAGAGATTCAAAATATTTTAGATCAGGTAAACTATATTTTATCTTCAGGTGATTTGGCAACAGAAGAAAAGACAGAACTTCAGAACGTGAAAGCAATCGCAGAAGAACTTCTGAAGACAACAGATTCCAAACCAGAAGAAAAACCGGACACAACACCGGCTCCGAAACCAATTACACCGCCAAAAAGGAGTCCAAAAACAGGCGATACAGCAAGTACAATGCCATGGGTAGTGTTAGTTATTGCTGGCGGCGCAGGTGTGGCAGCTATAGAGCTTTCTGCTAGAAAAAAAGAGAATAGAGGATAGATTTAACTGGAACTTTGCAAAAGTATGGTAGAAAAGAAATAACAACTGTAGCAAAATAGTACAATGTAACAATTTAATTGAGACGAGGAGGATTTTTATGAAACAAGGTAGAAAAATCAGTATCGTGTCACGAATGTTTGCAGTGCTTCTTGCAGTTATGATGGTATGTAGCAACATCAGTCTTCCTTCAAAAGCGGCAGAGACAGTTCAGACAATCGCAGCATGGGAATACAAGGACAAGGATTCCGCGCCTTCCAGCCTTCCGGCAGGTGCGACATCAGGAAGTGGACAGCTTAATGTCACAGGAGCAACTTATACCGGATATTCGTCAAAAAGCCTGGCGGCGAATAACTGGGAAGAAGAAGGTTATTGGACCATTTCCGAAATCAATGCAGAAAAGTATGAAAATTTAACATTTTCGGCTTCGCTTCGTTCCTCAAATACAGGAGCAAAAAAATTTCCAATTGGAATATTCTTTGGATAAAGGACAGAGTTGGACAGTCGTTGACGGCGGAGCGGTAGAAATTACAAGTACCAATTTGACACAATTATACAAAGATGTGAAACTTCCGGCAGAGCTTTCCGGACAGAATTTTGCACTTCGTGTAAAAAAAGTTGGGACAACAAGTGTGAACGGCGGTACAGTTGCACCGACCGGAGCAAGCAATATTAACCATATTGTGATTAAAGGAACAACGACAGAAGATGGCGGAGAAACGACCGAGACTTGTGCCGAGGTTGAGGCATCCGTAGAACCTGGCAAGGTGGCAGCCGGAACAGAGGTCACATTATCCTGCCAGACCGAGGGGGCAGAAATTTACTACAAAGTAAATGATGCACAGGAATTTACAAAATATGATGCAGCAATCACGATTACAGAAAATACAACAATCACTGCATATTCACAAAAAGAAGGATTCAATAACAGTGAACAGAAAGTATTTTCGTATACAGTGGAAGAAGAGCCGGCTCCGGAGCCAGAACCGGATCCATCAGAAGGACAAAGACTCACAGAGTTAAAAGACGGCGATGTGTTTGTAATGTACAATCCGGCAAACAAAAAAGTAATGTCAGCTTCCGCAAGTGGAACAAGGCTGGCAGCATTGGATGGACAACCATCGGAAGAAGATGTTTTAGATGCACCGGAAGGCTCAGCAGTTTTGAAAGCATCATTAGATGAAAAGACAGGATATTACACACTTACTGCACAAGGCAAATACCTCACAACTGGAAAAAGTGGTGGAAGCCTTACGTTAGAAGAAAAAGAAAGTGATTATAGTCTGTGGGAAGTAGAAAAAGCAGACGAAAATGGCGGATTCTTTTTAAGAAGTGTCAATGCAGAGTATGGTGGAAAGAAAAATCAATACATAGAATACTATAGTACGTTTACAACATTCGGAAAGAAAGAAGGTTCCTCAGCAGACGCGTACTTGATGTATTTCTATCCGGCAAAAGAAGGTGTTCAGGTAGAGACAGATACTGTTCTGAATGTGGCACAGTGGCAGGAAATGCCAACTACGAAGAAGCTGGTGTGCAGACAAGCATTGCAGGGGATTTGTATAAGACAAATGACATGTTGGATACCGATGCAAATTATACAGCAGTTGTGTCCGGCAAAGAAGTACTCCCATACACAAAAGCAACGAGCTCTAACACGGATTCTACTTCTTACTATATGGGCGGTACCGGATTAGGATCAGGGAACAATGATTACCTGCAATTTGCATTATCTTCAAAAGGATACGGAGCGATGGAACTTTCATTCCGTCTTCGCTCAAGCAAGACAGGGGCAGGCTCTTATCAGCTTCAGTACTCTGTAGATGGAACAAAATTTGAGGATTTTACAACCGGTTCTTATTCTTACAAATATACAAGCTATGGCTCAGATGGAAAACCGTATGAAGTAAGTAAATCGGGAGATGTCAAAGATGGGATTGCAAAGACAAGCTATGCTCCGGGGGAATACATTAACTTTAAATTTGATGTTCCGGAAGGAGCAGAACATGCGGAGAAATTATATGTTCGTCTTGTAGCAGGAACAGAGCGTGCAGATGGAAAAGAAGGAACACCAGATAAAAGAGGAACACTTCGTATAGATTCGGTAGTGCTTACCGGAAGTCCGGTCATTGCGGATGATATCTGCGGTTATGTAAAAGCAGATCCGGCATCCGGAGAAGCGGCAACGGGAACCGAGATCACACTGACAAGTGCGACAGAAGGTGCGGCTATTTATTATTCAATAGATGGCGGAGAGTACAAAGTATACGATGATGCCAACAAACCTGTCTTAGAAAAGCTTCCTGCAAATATGCGGGCATATGCATCAAAAGATGGTGTGTCAGACAGTATTAAGACAATTTACAAATATACAAGCGGCAAGGTGAAAAACGTAGAGGCAACACCAAATGGCGGCGCAGTTATGAAAAACACAGAAGTCACTTTGAAATGTGCAACAGAAGGTGCAACTATTTTATATTCTACTGACGATGGACAGAATTGGACAGAGTACACAGAAAAAATTGTGTTGTCAGAACTTCCAATGACGTTCAAAGTAAAAGCAGTCAAAGAAGGATATGAAGACAGCAACATTGTTACACTTTCTTACACAGAGAGAACAAGTGAAAAATATAATCTTTATTTTGGACAGCTTCATTCCCACACAAGCTATTCCGATGGTGCGGGAACTGCACAGCAGGCATATGAACATGCTTCAGGGGTGGAAAATCTTGATTTCCTTGCACTGACAGATCACTCGAACTCGTTTGACAACGCAGACAGTGCATCTATTACAGACGGTTCTATGAGTGAGGAATGGACAGAAGGACATGAGCTTGCTCAAAAGTATACAACTGACGATTTTGTAGGTTTGTTTGGATATGAGATGACATGGTCAAACGGTCTTGGACATATGAACACTTTCAATACGGAAGGGTTCCAGAGCAGGACACAGACAGAATTCTCAACATACAGCACAGCCTTGCAGAACTACTATGCAGCGTTAAAGACAGCGCCACAGTCAATTTCACAATTCAATCACCCAGGAACGACATTTGGTGATTTCAGTGATTTTGCTCACTACGATGAAGAAATTGACAAGCTGATCACAACAATTGAAGTTGGAAATGGAGAAGGAGCAATCGGAAGTTCCGGATATTTCCCATCTTACGAGTACTATCAGAGAGCACTTGATAAAGGATGGCATGTAGCTCCGACAAACAATCAGGACAACCACAAAGGACTTTGGGAGATGCCAACACAGCACGAAGTGTTGTATTAGCTGACAGCCTCACACAGGAAAATATCTATGATGCAATGCGCAACTATCGTGTGTATGCAACTGAAGATAATGACTTAAACATTTATTACACATTAGATGGTTATGAGATGGGCTCTATTTTGTCAGAAGGACAGGTAGGAGACACCGTTACTTTAAAAGCAGAATTAAGTGATAAGACTGATGATTCTATCGGAAAAGTTCAAGTCATTACAAATGGCGGACTTGTACTGAAAGAAGAGACTGTTGCAGCCAATACAGATACAGTAGAATTCCAGATAGATAATAACTATTCATATTACTATTTGAAAATCACAGAGACTGACGGTGATATAGCAGTGACGGCTCCGGTATGGGTAGGAGAAGTGGAAGCAGCAGGAATCAACGGAATCTCTACAACCGAAGTACTTCCGGTAAAAGGAGAGGCATTGCCTGTCACATTGGATTTATACAACAATGAAAATACAGATATGACAATCAACTCAATTACATTTTCCGTAGATGGAGAAAATGTACATGAAGTTGATTTGGAGAAAAATAACCTGACAAAAGTAGATTCGATGGGAACAGCATCTTACACATTTGATTATACTTATGACAAAGTAGGAAACATGGAACTAAATGTCACAGTGAATGCAACACTCAACGGAGTAGAGAAAGTTTATAGCAGCGTTTTGAAGCTTACATATGTAACGCCGAAGATGGTGACAAAAGTAATCATTGACGGTACACATTACAATGACTATGTGACAGGATATTATGGTGGAAATGTCGGAAACTTTACAAAGATTGCGGGAGACAAGAATGTAAAAGTTGAGGTTGTGAAAGATGAGATCACACCAGAAATGTTAGAAGACTGTGCATTGCTTGTTGTCTCAGCACCGGCAAAGAAAACAGGAACAGCAAATGCCGGAGATTACAAACCTTCGCATTTCAGTGATGAATTTATTAACATGGTAAAAGACTACACAGATAAAGGCGGCACATTAATCGCATGCGGAATTGCAGATTATCAGGATACAACAAGCGGCCAGACAGCAACAGAGATGAACAAGCTCTTAAAAGCAGTCGGGGCAACAACAACCCTGAACAGTGATGAAGCATATGACGAGACAAATAACGGCGGTCAGCATACCGCTTATATCTGAAAACTACAACAAGATTCAAAATATTTAGAAGGTGCAGTAGAAGATCAGGAATACAGTGCATACAGCGGATGTACGGTAAACCTTGACAAAGATGCAGTTGCAGCCGGAAAAGCAGAGGCACTGATTACAGGATATGACACAACATATTCTATTGACTGCAAAGATGAAACGGAAATCCGGTATCAGGTAGTCCGGTTGTAGTAGAAAAGGAGATATGGTGGCGCTTGCACATGAGACGCTTGATAGCGGTGCAAATGTATTTGTGGCAGGAACTGTATTTATCTCTGACTTTGAAGTGAAGGCGGAGCAGGATAATATTTGGGATCTGCCATACCTCAACAAGACAATTGTAGAGAATATTTTGGATGAAGTGACAGTAGAGCTTGAGACGACACCGATTGAGACAGTGCGTAAAGAGGGAAAATGGGTGATGTATTTGCAATCGAAGGCTATGTGACAGCAGGTACGAGCAATGAAAATAACAAATTCTTTGATGCTATTTACGTGCAGGACGACACTGCCGGAATTACCGTATTCCCATATGCACAGACGGGTCTGGAAATCGGAACAAAAATCAGAATTACCGGATATGTAGACGCATATCAGGGAGATAAAGAAATCCAGATCATTAAAAGCGAGATCATTCCAGATGATACCCATGTGTATGATCCGGAAAAACTATCTGCAAAAGATGCGATGAATTATGAAGAGAACGGAGGAAAGCTTGTTCAGATCAGTGGAAAGGTAACAGATGTAGTTTACAGTGCAGATGGAACCGGAGTATCACAGTTCTGGATTGAGGATGGAAGCGGAGAAAAAGGAAATGTCTTTATTGACGGTTATATTACTTCCGGAACAACCGGAAAGAATGAACTGGCATCTTTCGTGAAAAAAGGAGCAACCGTTTCGGCAGTAGGACTTGTATATGCACATCCGGAAGGAGAGTCAGACATTCCGGTCACATGCTTAAGAGTCCGTAACTGTGATGAGATTAAACAAGAACAGACTGGCGTGACAGTTGATAAGAATGCGCTTTTGGAAGAAATAGAAAAACTTCCTGCAAAATCACAGAGCAGTTATACAGAAGAAAGCTGGAACAACTATGCTACGGCATTGAAAGAGCACAACGTGTATATGCAGATGAAAATGCAACACAGGCAGAAGTAGATGCAGCAGTAAAAGCACTTCAGGATGCGAAAAAGGCACTTGTAGAAAAGAGTAATAATGGCAATGGCGGTAATAACAACAATGATGGTAATACCGGAAACGGTGGAAATGCCGGAAGCGGCAGTCAAAATGGAAACGGCAAGAAACCTCAAAATACAGCAAATAAAGGGGCTCAGACCGGCGATCAACAACCTGTTACAATGTATCTGGCTTCTGATTGCAGCCTCAGTGATCGCAGTGTCATTTACAAAAAAGAGAAAAGTAAACTAAACAGCAAAACAGGTGAACAAAAATGAAAAAAATTATGGAATTCACCTATGAAAAGGAAAGGTGGCCAGTTGCTCATTGGGGTGCTGGCTGCCCTTGCTTTTATATTGGTGATCTACTATGCAAACCATGACAGACCAGTTTACAAAGAAGGAGATACATCAGGGACTTCTTATGAAATTGGAAAAGTAGTTGGAATTCTGGAAGATAACGTGACTGTAGATGAGAGTACAGATGGTCTGTGGCGTGGGGATATGAAACTTCAGGTAAAAATACTGACAGGAGCATACAAAGGTGAAACTGCAGAAGTAACAAACTATTTCAGTTCTCTGTATAATGTCAGAGTCAGTCAGGGAGATAAAGTATCTATCCGAATTGATACAGATGATGATGGAGGATATCAGGTATCGGTCTATAATTATTATCGAGTACCACAGATTATAGCAGCGATTGCAATTTTTATCTTACTGTTAATTGTCATTGGCGGAAAAAAGGGAGCAAAATCAGCGGTTGGTATTATATTCACGATGGTGTGTATTATATGGATTTTACTGCCGCTTACAATGAAAGGATATTCGGCACTCCTTGTAACAATTGTTCTCATTCTGATTTGTAATCTGGTAACGTTCTTTTTGATAGATGGGATTCAGATTAAGACTGTGGTCGCAGCAATCGGAAGCATGTGCGGAGTGCTTGCAGGAGCAGGATTTTCTGTTATTGCACAGAGATTCATGTCAGTGACAACATACCAGATGGAAGAAGCGGAAAATTTACTTCTCATCATGGGAACAACTGATTTAAAGATAAAGGATCTCTTCCTGTGTGGAATCTTAATTGCATGTATGGGGGCGGTAATGGATGTGGCAATGAGTATTGCATCTTCCATTGCGGAACTTCACATAGTAAATCCACAACTGACAAGGTGGGAGTTGTTCCGGTCAGGAATGAATATTGGAAAAGATGCAATGGGAACAATGTCGAACACATTGATTCTTGCATTTGCAGGAAATTCATTAAACATGATGGTTATGATCTATTCCTACGGAATCGGATTCCAGCAGTTGATGAATACAGACTTTATAGCAATCGAAGTAATCAGAAGTATTGCCGGAAGTATCGGAATTATATGTACCGTGCCGTTTGTGGCGTTTATAGCCGCTACAGTATTTGCAAAGAGTCACAGCACAAAATAGTGCTGTGTCTTTTTTTGTAACTTTTTATAAAACAATAAATACATATTGAAAAACGATAAAAAACTATTGAAAAACAGAATGTTATGTGATATATTAACATCAACAAATAAGACATTAAAAGAAAGGAAAAAGCTATGAGAGAAGAAAAAATTATTAAATTTACAAAAATCATATTAGATATCATGTATTTTTCTGGAATGATAGTTGTTGTGACTTTGCCGTTCACTCTAAAATTAGCAGGAGAATACTATTCAGTAGCAATTGCTCAGAATTATTACAAGATGCTGGTTGTATTTGCGGCATCATCTATATTTGGAATATTTATTTTAGGACAGCTCCGTAAAATGATGAAGACGGTAATTTGTGATGATTGCTTTGTGTGGCAGAATGTAAAAAGTTTAGAAATTATGTCAGTCTGCAGTTTTAGTATTTCTATTTTATTTATTTTAAAAGTATTTTTTGTCCCAACACCGGCCACAATTGATTATTATTCTTGTATTTTTCATCGCAGCACTTTTTTGTATTGTATTATCCTGTGTTTTTCGCCAGGCAATCAATTACAAAGAAGAAAATGATCTTACAATTTAGGGAGGTGCCATATGGGAATTATCATTAACTTAGACGTCGTCATGGCACAGAGGAAAAAGGGGCTGACAGAGCTTTCAAAAGAGGTGGATATCACGATGGCAAACTTATCTATTTTAAAAAATAATAAAGCAAAAGCAATTCGGTTTTCTACATTGGAAGCAATATGTAAGGCTCTTGATTGTCAGCCGGGAGATATTATTGAGTATGTTCCTGATGAAGAAGAGTGATATTGAAAAGGAGAGGATAGTATGAATACTTTGACAGATGTAATGAACTATTTTCATTTTGTTATGATTGCGGTATATGTGCTTGGTGGAATTACTGTTATTACAACAGTGGCAAATATAAAAAAGAAAAATTGCAGAACAGTTTTTCTCGTAATTTCCACAATGGTTCTGTTTGCATTGATATCAATCTATTTCTTTTTGGTGTATTGGCGGATAACTATGCGGCAAACCTGTCATTTTGGCAGATTCATTTGAATGGAATTGCTTTCATAAGTGTGAGTTGCTGGATAATACAGATTGTATTTTTATTCTTGACAAGAAAAAAGAGGTGACATTATGGAAAAAACATTGATTAGCAAAATGGAAACACAATTTCCATTCTTTGGTCTAATGAGTCTTTTATACGGAATGATATTTGCGTTTTGTATGTACAGTAACTTCAATGGTGTTACGTTTCCGATTCTTATTGTGGTTACAATATTGTTTGGAGTCCGATATGTGAAAAAGATTGGGCTTACAATCCAAAGATATACATGGATTTATATTTTAGGGATGATATTGCTTGCAATTTCAAGCTTTATGACGACCAATGCATTTATCATATTTTTTAACTGGGTTGGAATCTTTTTATTGTTTGTTGTAATGATGATACATCAGTTTTACAAAGACCTCAATTGGAGCTTTCAAGTATACTTTAGAAATATAATTGTGGTACTTGGAATAACGCTTGGGAGTATCGTTTATCCGTTCCGTCATGCGGCAGCGTATATTGCACCAAAATCAATCAAAACAGAAAAGGATTGCAGTGTATATTTTAGTCGGAGTGGTAATTGCAGCAGGACTTTTATTGCTCATTCTTCCGTTGCTCGTACATTCAGATCGTATCTTTGAGATGTATTTTGGAAATATAGCAAGCCATATTCAATTTGGGAATATTTTTGGAATTTGTATGATGGCTTTGATAATGTGCATTTTATGTTATGCATTTTTCAGTGCACTATGCAGATACCAACCAGAAGAGGAAACAGAGACGAGAGGAAAGAAATGCAATCCGATAGTAGGAATTACATTTACATCTGTTATCGCAGTAATATATCTTTTTTACAGTGTGATTCAGATTATATATCTGTTCATAGGACAGGATGGTGGAATTCCGGCAGAAATCACTTATGCAGAGTATGCACGTTCCGGATTTTGGGAACTTCTCTTTGTGAGTATTATTAACTTTTTGATGGTGCTCGTAAGTATCTATTTGTTTCAAGAAAATAAGATTTTAAAAGGAATCCTTGCAATCATTTGTATGTGTACGTTTATTATGATTTTTCATCTGCGTACCGCATGTGGATGTATGTAGATGTTTATCATCTTACATTTTTACGGATGTTTGTGCTTTGGTTTTTGGGAACACTTACATTGGTAATGCTCGGAACAATTCTTAGCATTTATAAAAAGAAATTTCCGTTGTTTCGCTATATCATGCTGGTAGTTGGCTGTTGTTATATTGTATTTTCTTTGGCGAGACCAGACTATTGGATTGCAACATATAATATTGCAAATACAGAAAATATGAATATGGGAGAACTGAATTATCTTGTTTATAGTTTATCCGATGATGCAGCACCAGCAATTGCAAGATTCAGACACAAGAGATACATGGAGTGAAAATGATTATTGGTATTATGATGATTTAGAGCAACCAAAGAATGTATTGAAAAATTATTTTTCTGACATAAAGGAAAGATATCGGAATTTGGATATACGCAAGTGGAACTATGCAAAAATGCAGGCTGTAAAAGAGGCAGAACAATATTTGACGGACAAATAAAAAATAGAAAGAAGAGCCAGAATATGATATGATAATACATATTATATTTTGGCTCTTTTAGCCTGAAAGGAGTGACCTACGTGATTCGTACAATCAATATAAAAGAAATTACAACAAATATAAAAGAAATGTGTATCGAAGCGAACCATTTTCTATCCGAAGATATGGAGCGAGCAATGAAGCAAGCCGAAAAGCAGAGCAATCACCTCTTGGAAACAGATATTAGAACAGCTTGAGGAGAATCTTCAGATTGCTGCAGATGATATGATACCAATTTGCCAGGATACAGGAATGGCAGTGATTTTTTGGAAATCGGACAGGATGTCCATTTACAAGGTGGTTCATTGGAGGATGCGGTCAATGAGGGGGTACGTCAGGGATATGTGGAAGGATTTTTACGAAAATCGTCGTCAAAGATCCTCTTATTCGTGAAAATACAAAGATAATACACCTGCGGTCATTCATTATAAAATTGTGGAAGGTTCGCAAGTAAAAATCAAAGTTGCACCGAAAGGATTTGGAAGTGAGAATATGAGCCGTGTTTTTATGCTAAAACCGGCAGACGGAATAGAAGGTGTCAAAGAAGCGGTCCTGACAGCTGTTAAAGAAGCAGGTCCGAATGCATGTCCACCGATGGTAGTGGGAGTTGGAATTGGAGGCACATTTGAAAAATGTGCACTTATGGCAAAAGAGGCATTGACAAGAGAAGTCGGAACACACTCTGATATTCAGTATGTCAAAGAGATGGAAAAAGAATTACTTGCGAAGATCAACAGTCTTGGAATAGGACCGGGAGGTCTTGGAGGAACCACGACGGCTCTTGCGGTAAATATCAACACCTATCCAACTCATATTGCCGGACTTCCGGTTGCAATTAATATTTGCTGTCATGTGAACCGTCATATTGTTCGTGTATTATAGGAGGTCATTATGGAAAAATATATAAAAGCACCACTGGAAAAAGAAATCGTAAAAACACTGCGTGCCGGAGATTATGTATATATCACAGGAACAATTTATACAGCACGTGATGCAGCGCATAAAAGAATGGATGAGACATTGCGGGAAGGAAAAGAACTTCCGGTTCCGCTCAAAGATGAGATTGTCTATTATATGGACCGTCTCCGGCGAGAGAGGGACGGGTAATCGGATCTGCTGGACCGACGACCGCAAGCCGTATGGATAAATACACACCGAAGCTGCTAGACTTAGGACTTGGCGGGATGATTGGAAAAGGAAAACGGTCCAAAGAAGTCATAGATGCAATCATTCGCAATCAATCAGTTTATTTTGCGGCAGTCGGAGGTGCAGGGGCTCTTCTTTCAAAATGTATTCAGGAGTCCGAGGTGGTAGCCTACGACGATCTCGGAACAGAGGCAATACGTCGGCTGACTGTAAAAATTTTCCCGTTATCGTTGTAATTGACTGCGAAGGCAATAATCTGTACGAGACTGCAATAGAACAGTATAAAAAATAAAAGAGGGCAAAAAGATGAAAAGAATTTTAATGATGGTATTCCGAAATATTCTGCTTGTTCCATATATGTGGTGCAAGCTGTGCTATTATGCAAGTCATGTGGAAAAATACACAGAAAAGCAGCGCTATGACATGTTGAAATTTATTGTAAAACGAGCTAATCGAGGCGGGAATGTACATATTGATGTGCATGGACAGAATAATATACCGAAAGAAGATGGATTTATGTTCTTCCCGAACCATCAAGGACTGTATGATGTGCTGGCGATTGTAGATGCCTGCCCGGACCATCCATTTTCTGTTGTGGCAAAGCAGGAAGTGAAAAATATACAATTTTTAAAGCAGGTATTTGCCTGCATGAAAGCGTTTACAATCGACCGCGATGATGTGAGACAGTCCATGAAAGTTATCATGGCAGTGTCAGAAGAGGTAAAAAACGGACGTAACTATCTCATTTTTCCGGAAGGAACGAGATCAAAAAATGGAAATCAAGTCGGAGAATTTAAAGGTGGAAGCTTCAAAGCAGCGACAAAAGCAAAATGTCCGATTGTGCCGGTTGCACTATTGATTCCTTCAAACCATTTGATACAAAGACAATTTCACAGGTTGATGTGCAGGTACATTTCTT
>ENA-OQJH01000863-OQJH01000863.1-human-gut-metagenome-genome-assembly--contig:-NODE-863-length-14640-cov-1.679667_pt1 | contig 14640 bp, 24 predicted proteins | sample MGYA00242597_ERZ504763 | MGnify/ENA primary metagenome ERZ504763 (study PRJEB26092, sample SAMD00036359) | human gut metagenome | host: Homo sapiens | study: EMG produced TPA metagenomics assembly of... | reverse complement strand
TTGCGATGCTGCGTGAGCATAACACCATTCCGAGCTTTATGTCGGTGGTAAGAATGACATCACAAAGGAGCTTGCTACAAGGACGGAAAGTACAGCATCATATTGACGGACAGCAACGGCATCCTTTCAGATTACAGCTTTTCAAGCTCTGACAGCAATGTGAGTGTATCGAAGTCTGGAAATAAGCTGACAATCAGCTCCACCGTAGCTATCAGCGGTTCTGTCCGCATTACGGCAAAGAGGAACAATGTGCCGACTGTCAGCAGCAGTGCAAAGCTCATTGCCTATGGCGACCCGAACTTGCAGGATTTGGTAACAGGTGTGGAGAATGCTGATACCGTGTCTGCATATATCAATATCGAAACGCCGACAGGCACGATTGCCCTCAAAAAGACTTCTGAGGACGGAGTTGTGGAGGGCATCTCTTTTACAATCAAAGGTGATAACTTCAATAAAACAGTTAAGACAGGAAAGGACGGCTCTGTCTCCGTGGAGGGATTATTCCCTGGCACTTATACGGTCACAGAACAGTCTATTGACCGTTATGAGCCGCAGAAAACCCAGACCGTCACACTTATCGGAGGAAAAACCTCTACTGTGACCTTCAGCAATATTTTGAAGCGTGGCAGTCTGGAAATCGTCAAGACTTCCGAGGACAATCTGGTGGAGGGAATGAAATTCCACCTTTATGGCACATCTTTAAGCGGCTTGCCTGTTGACGAGTATGCCGTGACTGATAAAAATGGACTGGCTAAGTTTGAAAATGTCCTTATCAGTGGCGATACCCCGTATGTGGTTGAGGAAGTGGATACCGCAGTCCGCTATGTCGTTCCTGCTTCCCAGACAGCTCCGATTGAATGGAACAAGGTCACAAAACGCAGCTTCGACAATGTGTTGAAAAAATTCCAAGTGACTGTGACAAAGACCGATGCAGAAACAGGTTCTCCGCAGGGCAATGCTTCCCTTGCAGGTGCGGTTTACGGCATCTATAAAGGTGAGGAACTGATTGACACCTACACGACTGATGAAAACGGTCAGTTTACGACCAAGTATTATATCTGTGATAATGATTGGACTGTCCGTGAAATCAGCCCGTCCGAGGGGTATCTTCTGGATACCGCAATCCACAAGGTAGGTGCAGAACCAGAGCTATACACGGTAGAGCTGAACAGTACCGCAAACGATGTGAATGAACAGGTCATCAAAGGCAATATCGCACTCATCAAGCATACGGATAACGGGGAAACCCAGATTGAAACACCCGAAGAAGGTGCGGTATTTGAAGTGTTCCTCAAATCCGCAGGCAGCTATGAAAATGCAAAGGAAACCGAGCGTGATGTGCTGACATGTGACGAGAACGGTTTTGCCCAGACAAAGGATATGCCGTATGGCATTTATACCGTCCGCCAGACCTCTGGTTGGGAGGGGCGTGAACTGATGAAAGACTTTGATGTGTTTATCAGCAAGGACGGTCAGACCTACCGCTACCTTATCAACAACGCTAACTTTGAGAGCTATATCAAAATCGTAAAGAAAGATGCAGAAACAGGCAATACAATCCCGTATGCAGGTGCAGGCTTCCAGATTTACGACCCGAATGGAAATCTTGTGACTATGACTTTCACTTATCCGAAGTGACGACCATTGACACCTTCTATACTACGGCAGACGGCGACCTTATCACACCGCAGACATTGGAATACGGCAAAGGCTATTCCCTTGTGGAAGTACAAGCCCCGTATGGGTATGTCTTAAATTCCGAGCCTGTTTATTTTGATGTGGTGCAGGAAATTCCGAGGAAGAAAGCGGCATTACCGTTATTGAGGTAGTACGTTCCAATATGGCACAGAAAGGCACAATTACCGTAGAAAAGTCTGGCGAGGTATTCAGCTCCGTTGCAGGCGATAAGGGATTGTATCAGCCGATTTTCTCTGTCAGCGGTCTTGAGGGTGCAGTCTATGAAATTACCGCAGCCGAGGATATTGTCACTCTGGACGGGACGGTCAGAGCAAACAAGGGCGAGGTTGTAGATACCGTTACGACAGGAAAAGACGGTACAGTAAAATCCAAAGAACTGTATCTCGGAAAATATGAGGTTAAGGAAATCACAGCTCCGTATGGAATGGTGCTGAATGAGGAAGTCCGTTCTGTTGAGCTTGTGTATGCAGGACAGAATGTTGATGTAACGGAAACGGCTACTTCTTTCTATAATGAAAGACAGCGTGTTGAAATCGACCTCATCAAGAGCCTTGCCATTGATGAAGCCTACGGCATTGGCAAGAATGGAGAAATCTTTGATGTGACCTTTGGCTTGTATGCGGCGGAGGAACTCACAGCCGCAGATGGAAAGACCATTCCTGCGGACGGTCTGATTGAGGTCATTTCCCTTGATGAAAGCGGTCACGGGAAAGCTATCAGCGACCTGCCGATGGGCAGCTATTATGTGCAGGAAATCTCGACCAACTCCGCATATATTGTCAGCGATGCAAAATACCCTGTTACTTTTGAATACGCAGGACAGGATACCGAAACTGTCCGCATCACAGCCAATGAGGGCGAAGCTATCACAAATGACATTATTTACGGCTCTGTAAGCGGTAAGAAATCTGATGAGGACGGAAAGGCTCTGGGAGGTGCAGTTATCGGTATCTTTACGACAGGAACTACCGAGTTTACAAAGGAAAATGCGATTGCAGCTACCACATCAAAAGATGATGGTAGTTTTTCTTTTGCCAAAGTGCCGTATGGAACTTGGATAATCCGTGAAATCGAAAGCCCGAAGGATATGTACTCTCCGAGGAAGAAATCGCCGTGCCAATCGGCAAGGTGGACGAAGTTGTGGAAATCGAACTTGTCAACTACTTCATTAAGGGCAATATCGCTTTGACAAAGGTTGATGAGGATTATCCCGACAACAAGCTGTCTGGTGCGGTATTTGAGGTTTACTCCGATACTAATGGCGATGGGAAACTGGATAAAGCCGATACGCTGCTTGGCGAAATGAAAGAACTTGACGGCGGCGTTTACCAGATGAGTGAACTCCGCTACGGCAAATATCTGGTAAAGGAAACCAAAGCTCCGACAGGCTTTGTGCTTGATGAAGATGTTTATGCCGTATCCATCGAGGAGAACGGAAAGACCTACACAGTGGAAAACAAGGCGGGTGTTGGCTTTATCAATGCAGCACAGAAAGGCTCTCTTAAAATCGTAAAGACTTCCTCTGACGGCAAGGTGGAGGGCTTCTCTTTCCGTGTGACAGGCGTGGACTATGACCAGACCTTTAAGACAGATAAGAACGGGGAAATCGTGATTGAGGCTTGCGGATTGGCGACTATACCGTATCCGAAGTAAGCGACAAGGCTTCCGCAGGATATATCCTTCCTGCCGATAAACAGGCAACGGTAAAGGTGAACGCTACGGCTATCGTGCAGATGCACAATGAGTTCAGGGATACCCCGAAAACAGGCGATGACTTCAATCTGCTTATGGGTAAGCCTTGCGGCGTTGTCTGTTGTCGGTGCGGGCGTTCTCGGATTTGTCGGTTATAAGAACAGAAAGAAGAAAAGGATGACTAATTGATGGACGCTAAAACCATTATCGCAATCGTGCTTGTCGTGTTCATTGTGGGTGCGGCGGTATGGCTGAATATCCGTAACAGAAAGAATAAGTAAGTTGTTTGGGCGGCTGAAAGATGCCGCCCTTTCCTTTATGGAGGTAAAGATGAGAAACCTAAAAACCATTGAAAAGAAAGTCAGGGCTGTTCTGGAAAAGAATGAAGATGCCAGAAATGACGATATGGTACTGTATCTTGCACTTTGTAATGCTTGTTTGAAGGATGCAGGAGCAATGCCGCTTGCGGAGATAATGACGCAGCACAAATATCTCGGTCTGCCGAGCTTTGAGAGCGTCAGCAGGACACGCCGCAAGCTGCAGGCACGGTATCCAGAGCTTGTAGGGAGCCGCCCTGTTCAAAAAATGAGAGCCACGGGCGAGAAAGCCTATCGGCGTTATGCCAAAGAATAGAGAGGTGCTTATGGACGAAGAAAAACGCTCCAATCAGAACTATGAAATCATTGAGAGCTGTACTATCGGGAGTACAGAGCTTGTCATCGGTCACAATCCCAACTCACCCAACCCTTATGTGTGTTGGTACTGCAAGGGAGGCTCAAATTATTTCTGGGGTTATTACACGAATGAGCTTGATGATGCACGGCAAAAGCTGAATGAACGATACCAGTCAGAGTGCCGTATGCCCTATAATCAGCCTGCCCAGAAGCAGAAAAACGGTGATGACCGTGAGCGATAAAATAAAATATGACTGCACGACCTGTCCTTATCCCCGATATAAGGATGGGTCAGTTATTTCTGCGATGTCTGTATCCGCAAGATTTAGACGAGCAGAAAGAGAAAAAGGAAAGAAAGGAGCAGCCGAATGAGTAAAGAAATAAAGACAAGACCTTTGACCTAGACAGAACAGAAATACACCTATGCCCAAAGTATGCAGCTTGAGGGCAGACAGGTACTATCGGACATCTGCGTGGTGACTTTGCCACGACGGGATATGGCTTTTACACTACTTGGTTTGATATCAGACCCCAATGGAAATCTGACGAATTTAAGGCAGACCTTGATACGGTCATCAATGCTTTACGGGAGGATAAAGGACTTTTGCATAACCGCTATGATATGAGTGCGTTTGCAAGGCATTTTCCCGAAAGTGCTATCAAGGGTAACTATTGTACGGAGTACGGTTTCCGTGTGGATACGGAGAAACACGCTTTTCTGCTTCGGTGCAATCCCACCAAAGGCGACTATAATTTTTACTGCTATTGCTATGTGAAGGAATGGCTTAATAAGCATATCCAGAAAGCAGAACAAGGTATCCGATTTATTGACCCTCAATATAAAGAACTGTTCCGTATCCCCGACGGCGGAAAGGTCATTGTCACGACTTCTTGGGAAGAGAAACGGGAGTATCCCTGCCGCTTCATTGATGAATACCATACCGAAGTCGGCAGCAATCTGTACCACATCTGCGAGTTTGCCGAGCGTATGCAGAAAAACGGGGCGACCTATGAGACGAAACCTGCGGAACAAACGCCGCAGAAAACACCGAAGCACAAGGATTTAGAACGATAAGGAGGATTTAGAATATGGCTGTTAATCAGAAAGCCGTCAAGGTCTTGAATAAGGTCTTGGAAGCAGGCTTTACCGATGAAAAAGCGATTGCCGCTATGACTATGGACGATATTCTTTCTATGCAGGGCATCACGGTTGGGATATTACTCTCATCAATGACCTGCAAAAGAGCATTAAATCGAACAAGGTCATTTCTTTTCTTGGCGGTGGTGCTGAGTGAGTAAACAGAAATATTTGAAACAGAAACGATAAGGAGGTGTAGGTTGAATGGCTGCGAAGTATCAGCTAATCACAGAGCTGTATCGGCGTACAGGCATTGCGGTTGCAAAAAATCCGCAGGCGTGGCAGGGCTTTCTGTCCTCTGCCTGCCGCAACTATAAATGCCGTTTTGACGAACAGCTTTTAATATACGCCCAACGCCCCGATGCTGTCGCTGTTGCGAAGCTCGAAACTTGGAACAGGCAGTTCAAGCGTTGGGTCAATAAGGACAGCAAGGGTATTGCCGTATTTGACCCGAAAGGTCGCAGGAATACGCTGAAATACTATTTTGATGTGTCCGACACCCACGAGGCTATTATGGCAGCCGCCCTGTTCCGATATGGCAGATGGATGAGCGATACGAGCAGGCTGTTATGGAAAGGCTCTCGGACAGGTTTGGAGATGTGGAAAGCACTGACCTTGCTTCAGCCTTAATGGAAACGGCAAAGAACGCCGTGGAGGACAATCTGCAAGACTATTTTTCTCAGTTAAAGGACTGCACGAAAGACAGCTTTTTGGAAGAACTGGATGACTTTAATATAGAAGTCATTTACAGGCGGCTGGCAGCAAACAGCGTTGCTTTATGCTGATCAGCCGCTGCGGTCTGGATATGAATGAGTTTTTTGACCGTGATGATTTTGCGGATATTGTAAATTTCAATACCCCTGCAACGATAAACGCCATCGGCATTGCCACGAGCGATATTGCGGAAATGGCGTTACGGGAAATCTCACAGTCTATCCGAAATGTGCAAATGGCGGAAAAAGACCAGAATCGCACCTTTGCACAAAGAACGCAGGCTCAGTATGATAAAGACAGACAACAACCCGAAAGGAGCGAATACAATGAGCGAAATCACTTACAGCAGACAGGGGGATTATCTTATTCCCGACCTAACATTACCGACAGAGCCAGAGCTTCCGCTTGGCAGGTACGCTTTGATGCACAGGGATTATCTGGAGAAGCACAAGCGAGTGACCTATCTCAATCTGCTGACATCGGGCAGGCTGAACGGGCATCTGCACGAGGTAGAGCAGACAGCACTCCAGAGGTTGGAGCTTCTGACGAAGCAGCTCTCAGCCGAGCAGGGCGTGACAGAGGAACTGAAAGAGAAAGCACCGATGCAGTGGGTCGGACTGATGAACAACATCCGCAGTCAAGCGGAGGAAGTGATACTGACCGAACTGATTTACAAGTAAGCGTTGCCAAAGAGGATGAGGTTAGGGTCAATCTTCCAACCGTAGATGAACAAATCGAAATGATAGCCGAAGCAGAGGACGAAAATGCCTCTGCTTTTACTATTTCCAAAGAAGATATTGACTCCGTGCTTCAGAAAGGCAGTGGCGTTGCGGACGGAAAATACCGTATCTACCGCCAATTCCAAAAGGGCGAGGACAGACAGAAAAATATTGAGTTCCTTAAAAATGAGTATGGAACGGGCGGCGGTACGCACATCTTCCCCGATGGTTTCAGCGGTCACTCTTGGCATGACAGCAAAGGTCTTGCCATTGACCGAAACGGCACTTATACCAATCACGACCTTGTGTTGAAATGGTCACAGGTTGAAAAGCGTCTGCGTGAGATGATTAAGGATAACCGCTATCTCAATCCGAAAGAAAAAGACCATTATGCCGATTATCTGGAGAGCATGTCAGCTCCCCAATATGAGATTGACACCCAGAGGAAAATAGCAAGGCAGCGTTTTATTGACGCCCACCGTGACCTGCCGCCTGCCGACAAACGGGATACCCTGCTTTGCGGCTATCTGACTTTATCCGTGACTTGGACAGGTACGAAAAAGACCTGTTATCTGTTGTGGAACGAAGCGACCTTGCAGATGTGACCGCCGAGCAAATGGAACAGCATCTGTCCGACCCCTCAACTGTTCAACAGCTCATAGACTTCTTGCACAGGTACAATGGAAAACGACCTCAGTTTTCAGCCGTAGTAATGGGTGGAAGTTTACCGAGGAATTAAGGGAGCTGCACCCACTCCGCTACCTCTACAATGAGGCGATGTGGTGTATATCGGTACGGATAAATATGAGATTGCAACACTTACCGAGGAAAAGGTCTATCTGCAAAATGCCGAGTTCCCTATCTTGGGGCAGGAATACAGCCGAGCCGACTTTGAAGAAAAGCTAACGGAAAATCCTGCAAATGACCACCTGAAAGTGGTCGTAACCGAGAAACAGAGGACAGAAACACCGTCCGAGAAAAAGCAGGACGGAATACAGTTTTCTATCGGTTTTTCCGAACACCCTGCCTTTTATGACAGACAGCTTAATGACCGCTATACGGATTTGAGCTTTGCTCTGGGGAATAAGCTGCTTGGTATTTTGGACGAGAAACAGCACCGTGAGCGTGAGGGCGATAAAAATATCGGGTGGTATCACAAGACCGATTTTGTTATCAAGGCTGTTATCGGCGGCGAGGAATTTAACTATGACGGGCGGTTTGATATTGGCGATGGTGAGGGCGATTTAATTGCCCACATTAAGAATTTTTACGATTATGCCTTATCGCCAAATGGCGAACAGCTATATGGAGATGACCGAGAAAGCCTGCTCCGTGGCAGAGATGAGTTTATCCCATTCTTGGAACAACACACCGAGCTGACCCAAGAGGACGAAAAGCTCCTTGATGAGATTATGGCTACCGAAGTGATTGGTACAGGACAGCCGAGGAAGCCGAAGAAAAACCACAGGCGAATGCCGATAAAGTGAATGGCGCAGAAGCTCCTGCCATTGAAATGGAGCAATCCACAGATGACCTCATAGGCAGGGAAATCATCATAGATAACCGTAAATATCTCATTGAGAGCATCGAGAAAATCAGCGGCGATGTGTCCCTGCGTGACATCACATTCCAGAACAATGTGGGCTTTCCGATAAACCGAGTGGAGAAAATCGGCTATATCCAAAAGCTATTGGAACAGGAAAAAACCGAATTACCACCCGAAGAAAAAACGGAAACTCTTGCCACAGACCGTCATAATTTCCGTATTACTGATGACGCCATCGGCGTCGGCGGGGCAAAAGAAAAATTCCGTAACAATATGGCGGCAATCAACCTGCTGCACGAGCTTGAAATCGAAAACCGCCTTGCCACACCTGAAGAACAGGAAGTCCTATCTCGGTATGTCGGTTGGGGCGGTCTTTCTATGGCATTTGATGAACACAATGCGGCGTGGGCGGAGGAATTTAAGGAGCTATATGCCAGCCTATCCCCAGAGGAATACCGTGCCGCTATGGAGTCAACGCTGACCGCTTTTTATACGCCGCCTGTTGTTATCAAGGCGATGTATGACGCACTTGACCGCCTGGGCTTTTCACAGGGCAATATCTTGGAGCCGTCCTGCGGTACAGGTAATTTCTTTGGTCTGCTTCCCGAAAGTATGCAAAACAGCAAGCTCCACGGCGTGGAAATCGACTCTCTCACAGGCAGGATTGCAAAGCAGCTCTACCAAAAAGCGAACATTGCCATTGAGGGCTTTGAGAAAACAAATCTCCCAGACGACCATTTTGATGTAGTCTCGGTAATGTGCCTTTTGGGAGATAAGGTCAATGACAGCCGATACAACGCCCAGAAATTTCTCATACACGACTACTTTTTCGCAAAGGCACTGGATAAGTCCGTGCCGGCGGCGTTGTGATGTTCATTACCTCAAAGGGTACGATGGATAAAGCAAGTCCAGAGGTACGCAAGTATATCGCCCAGAGAGCCGAGCTTTTAGGTGCTATCCGTCTGCCTGACAACACCTTTAAGGCAAACGCAGACACGGAGGTCACGAGCGATATTCTTATCCTGCAAAAGCGTGACCGAGTGATAGATATAGAGCCAGACTGGGTACACCTTGATACGGACGAAAACGGTGTTACGATGAACAGATATTTTGTCGAACACTCCGATATGGTGTTGGGCGAAATAAAGATGGAAAGCACACGCTTTGGTACTTTTGAGCCTGTCTGTAAAGCCCGTAAGGATATACCACTTTCCGAACTTCTGTCCAATGCAGTTCAGAGGATAAACGGCGAAATCCCAGAGCTTGATAATGGGGTTGATGAATCTCCGATGAACAGGAGCTTTCCGTTCCTGCTGACCAGAATGTGCGTAACTTCTCTTTTACTCTGGTGGACGGCAGGGTTTACTTCCGAGAGAATGACCGTATGCAACCTGCTTCTGTGTCGATGACCGCAGAAAACCGTATTAAGGGACTTATCCAAATCCGTGACTGTGTGCGTAAGCTCATAGAGTATCAGACCGAAGATTACCCAGAGGAAATGATACGCACCGAGCAGGAAAACCTCAACCGTCTGTATGATGTTTATACCGCAAAATACGGTCTAATCAACAGCCGAGGAAACTATCTTGCTTTTGCTTCAGATGAGAGCTACTTCCTTTTATGTTCTCTGGAGGTGCTTGATGATGAGGGCAACTTCAAACGGAAGGCAGATATGTTCACAAAGCGGACTATCAAACCCCACCGAGAAGTAACTTCGGTTGAAACTGCAAGCGAAGCCCTTGCCCTTTCTATCGGAGAGAAAGCCCGTGTTGATTTGCCTTATATGGAGCAGCTCGCAGGCAAAACGCAGGTTGAGCTTGTGCAGGATTTACAAGGTGTTATCTTCAAAGTACCGAACTGTGAGCCTGTTTCCTATGTAGCCGCAGACGAGTATCTGTCGGGAAATGTCCGAAACAAGCTGACGGTTGCGGAGCTTGCTGCGAAGAATGACCCAGAGCTTGCGGTCAATGTGGATGCCTTGAAAAAGGTCATTCCCAAAGACCTCTCGGCGGCGGAAATCTCTGTCCGTCTGGGTGCGACTTGGATACCGCAGGAAGATATACAGCGGTTTGTGATGGAGCTTTTAACTCCGTCAAGCTATGCCGCAGGCAGATTAAAGGTACGATACACCCCGATAAACGGAGACTGGTTCATAGAGAATAAAAGCTCCGATATGGGGAATGTAAAGGCGGACAGCACCTATGGTACGAAAAGGGCTTCCGCATATCGTATTATTGAGGACACCTTAAACCTGCGTGACACCCGTATCTTTGATTATGTGTATGACGAACACGGCAATAAAAAAGCGGTGTTCAATGCAAAGGAAACCACGGCGCACAGGCGAAGCAGGAAGTCATCAAGCAGGCGTTTCAGGATTGGATATGGAAAGACCCAGAACGGCGAAACCGCCTTGTCCGTTATTACAACGACACTTTTAACTCTGTGCGACCCCGTGAGTATGACGGAAGCCATATCACTTTTGGAGGTATCAGCCCAGAAATCACACTAAGACCCCATCAAGTCAACGCCATCGCCCATATCCTTTATGGCGGCAATACGCTCCTTGCCCATAAGGTGGGAGCAGGCAAAACCTTTGAAATGGTAGCCGCCGCACAGGAAAGCAAACGGCTCGCTTATGCCAGAAATCCATGTTTGTTGTGCCGAATCATCTTGATCGGGCATTCGCAGTTTGAAAAAATCCCGATGAGCATAGAACGCCAGAGGGAGCAGTTGGAAAAGCAGCTTGATGATATTGAGCGTGGCATTGACGATGTGCAGTCTTCCAAAGGAGAGCAGTTCACGGTCAAACAGCTAATGAAAACCCGAAAGGCAATCAAGACGAAGCTCGAAAAACTCAACGACACCAAGCGTAAGGATACGGTTATCGATTTTGAACAGCTCGGCGTTGACAGGCTTTTCATTGATGAGAGCCATTTTTACAAGAATTTGTACCTTTACACCAAGATGCGGAATGTGGCGGTATCGCCCAGACCGAAGCCCAGAAATCAAGCGACCTCTTTATGAAATGCCGCTATCTGGACGAAATCACGGGCAACCGTGGCACGGTTTTCGCAACGGGTACGCCTGTCAGCAATTCAATGGTTGAGCTGTACTCCGTTCAGAGGTACTTGCAGTATGACACCCTTGCACAGAACGGTTTGCAGCATTTTGACAGTTGGGCTTCTACCTTTGGAGAAACGGTTACAGCTCTGGAATTAGCACCCGAAGCACGAATTACCGAGCCAAGACGAGGTTTGCCAAGTTCTATAACCTGCCAGAGCTGATGCAGATGTTCCGTGAGGTGGCAGATATACAGACCGCCGATATGCTAAAGCTCCCTGTGCCAAAGGTCAATTACCACAATATTAAGACTAAGCCGAGTGAGATACAGACCGAAATGGTAGCTTCCCTTGCGAAGCGGGCTGAGAAAGTCAGGGCAAGGCTTGTCGAGCCGAACATTGACAATATGCTCAAGATAACCAATGACGGACGGAAACTGGCTCTTGACCAGAGAATGATTGACCCGATGCTGCCAGACGAACCAGACAGTAAAGTCAATGTCTGCGTGGATAATGTGTACCGTATCTGGGAGGAACACGCCGCTACCAAAGCGACACAGCTTGTGTTCTGCGACCTGTCCACCCCGAAAAATGACGGTACTTTCAATGTCTATGACGATATGAGGGAGAAGCTGATAGCCCGTGGTATCCCTGCGGAGCAGATACGCTTTATCCACGAAGCGACCACCGATGCACAGAAAAAAGAGTTGTTCGGCAAGGTCAGAAGCGGCGAAGTCCGTGTGCTGTTCGGCTCTACTCCTAAGATGGGAGCAGGTACGAATGTGCAGGACAGGCTCATAGCAATCCATAACCTTGACTGTCCGTGGCGTCCTTCCGACCTTGAACAAAGGCAGGGGCGTATTGAACGGCAGGGAAATATGTTCCCAGAGGTGGAGGTTTACCGCTATGTGACCGAGCAAACTTTTGATGCCTACCTCTATCAGTTGGTGGAGAGCAAGCAGAAATTTATCAGCCAGATAATGACGAGCAAAAGCCTGTACGCTCTGCCGAAGATGTGGACGAGGTTGCCCTGTCCTTGCGGAGGTTAAAATGCTTGCCACAGGTGATGCCCGTTTTAAGGAAAAGATGGATTTGGATATACAGGTTTCCAAGCTCCGAGTGTTAAAGCAGAGTTATCTTTCCGAACATTACGACCTTGAGGACAGGGTGCTGAAATACTATCCCCAGACCATTAAAGAGTATGAGGAACGCATTGCAGGCTATGAAAATGATGCAGCTCTTGCCGAGCAGCACAAGCCGCAGGGCGAGGATAAGTTCTGCCGATGACCCTAAAAGGCGTGACCTACACCGAAAAGGCAGACGCAGGCGAGATGCTCCTTGCAATCTGTAAAGAGTATCCGATGTCCGCACCTACCGAAATTGGCAGCTACCGAGGTTTCCGAATGGAGATTTATTATGATACGGTCAACACCCATTACTGTATGAAACTTGCGGAAAAGCAAAGCATAAGGTTGATTTAGGTGCTGATGCCCTCGGAAATCTGACCCGAATTGAAAACGAGCTGTCAAAGCTCCCTGCCAGACTGGAAGCTGCCAAGACCAAAAAGGCGGAAACTATCGCACAGCTTGAAACCGCAAAGGAGGAAATCAAGAAGCCTTTTGCCTTTGAAGATGAGCTGAAAGAAAAAACAGAACGGCTGAACGCTCTTAACATTGAGCTGAATCTGAATGAAAAAGATACTTCTGTTATGGATACCGAGCCAGAGCAGACAGAAGAACAGCCCGAAAGAAAATGTGCAAGTCGGGAGAGATAATGCGGTTTGCATATTTGTATTGCTGATTTCTGGGAAGTATAATAGGTGTAGATTAGTAAATGTCGGAGGTGAAAGGTGTGCTTGATAATTTCAGATTTGAAACCTTTGTTGATGTGCATAGCAACATCTTTGCTGAATATCTAAGCTCCGTTATCGCAAAGCTGCCCAAAGAAAATCCAGAATACCATTTCATAGAGGAAGGATAGAGGAACTCTACAAGGAGTATCCCAAAGTGATGGCAGTTTTGGATACGGAAAAGCCGAGTGATTTATCCGAGCAGGAGTGTAAGGCTTTGATAGAAGTTTTGGAGCTTCGGAACAGGCTCAGCGATATGCAGCAGGAAGCAATCTATTTCAGAGGGTGCTATGACAGCGTTGGGTATCTCAAAAAGGCAGGAATTTTGTAACCAAGAACGGCGGCATTGGCGTGGAGCTGATGCCGCTTTTACATAGCCGCAGAGGTGGAAAAAATTCACAATAAAGTATTATAATAAAAACAATAGCTTATCTAAATGAGGTAATTGATATGATGTTGATGAAATATTTTAAGATATATGATGATGAATTATGCCCATGCGGTAGTGGAAAAACTTATCTTGAGTGTTGTAAAAATCGTAAAGATAGACCTGTAAAGAAAAGTAAGAAGCCTCTTAATATACAAATCATGGAACAGTTCAGAAAAAATCAGATAAAGTGCTGCTTATATCCTGATAGTACCAGATGTGTTAAGCATATCAAAGAGGCTCACGCATTACAGAACAATAAAATAATATCTCAATTATCGGAAGATGGGCATGTGTATATTTTGAACCCTAACAAGCCACCACAAGTTATTCCCATTGAAAATGAAGAACCAGAAGTATTAACAATGATTGACCGAGTTGGGGTCAATCATGCGACAACTGCGACCTGCTTTTGCGATATTCACGATGATGAAGTATTTGCTCCTATAGAAAAAGGAGCACCTGCTTTCGATAAAGATAGTGATGAACATAAGTATATATACGCATATAAAGCTTTTATATTTGAGTATTATAAGAAACTTGTGGAACAGAAAGTCTTAAGAGAAAACATTACAAATACGCCGTCTTTGCTAAAAACACCACAGTATATACAGTACTATAGAGCTATATCAATGACTCTGGAAGAAATGAATGAGGTTAAGAGTTTTTCGATAAAGGTATTGTGAGTAAGGATTATACTGGTTTAGAAACTTGTGTAATTGAGATTCCAGAAAGCATAAAATTTGCGACCTATGCTTGTATTGCTGTTGACTTTGACTTGAAAGGCAAGAAAATACGACATACGAAAAGAGGTTTTATTAGTAGGCTTTTCATTACTATTTTCCAGAGGAAACAAAATCTTATATTATTTTGAGTTGTTTGAGTGAAGATATTAAGATTTATAAAAAATTTTTCAGCAACTCCAGACAACTAATTTAGACAAGGTAAAGTACTATTTTGATTTGATACTTCCATTATATACTGAAAATAATGTTTTAAGTCCTCGTTTATGGGGAAAAGTGGGGCGAAGAACAACAGATAGGATATACTTTTTTTGCAAATAGAAAAGGAAAGCAGTTTTTGCTTTATAAGCAAATACTAAAGTTTGGAATGTATAATTTAAG
>ENA-OQJH01000862-OQJH01000862.1-human-gut-metagenome-genome-assembly--contig:-NODE-862-length-14642-cov-1.899070_pt1 | contig 14642 bp, 18 predicted proteins | sample MGYA00242597_ERZ504763 | MGnify/ENA primary metagenome ERZ504763 (study PRJEB26092, sample SAMD00036359) | human gut metagenome | host: Homo sapiens | study: EMG produced TPA metagenomics assembly of... | reverse complement strand
CTGTTTTCAAGGATTTTTCGATATGTAATTGACTGTTTCCAGATAATTTGTGCCCCCTGTTAGATAACGGGGCAGATGGTTGGGGCGGCTCACGCCACCCCAACACAGGCTAGTCCGTACCTGCGGCTTTCGCGCTGCACGCCGCCTGTCCGTCCTGCCTGTTTTGTGATAATCTCCCTATCTCTTTTAGGAAGTCGTGTCCTTTGGGTACAAGGGGAGTGTAAAACTCAGATATGACACTGTTTCCTGTATCAACGTAGCCACGCCCTTTGATCTGTTTCAGAAAAAAGTCCTTGTCTACTTCACCGAACATCATACTGTAACCAAGTTCCGACATACGCCCCAATGCCACACGGAAATTGAACTGGTCACGGATTCCATCACCGAGATACTTTGCGTCTGGTCGCTGACAGGCGAGAATCAGAAAATATCCTGCCTGTCGTCCAAGCATGACTATCTGTTTGAGCTTATTCAGCACAGCGGCATTTTCCTTTGTTGTCAGCATTTCCATGAACGCCACATATTCATCAAAGATAAGAAAATATGGAGCAAGACCGAGATAGGCATAGTTTTCACCTGTCCTGTAGCTTTCCATGAGCTTCATAGCTTCACTTCTTGCCATCATACCATCATAAAATCTATCAATACAGGCGGTTATATCTTCTTTCTTGTACCAGACTTCCGGCATGACAACGGACAAATCCGCAAGGTCGGCGTTCTTTGGGTCTAAAATATACATGACCGCATTGCTGCGGAGCAGAGCTTCAATGATAGTAAGGATAAAGTAAGTTTTACCGCCGCCAGTGCCGCCAGCAATCAGCATATGGGGGAGCTTGTCATACTCCCACCAGACATTTTTCATTAAACGCAAGCTGCCATGTTCAGCCTGTACCTCATTGATAGTGATTCTGTTCGCAATCGTATCATAGAGCAGCACATATTCCACATAGCTGTCTTTCAGCTCTTTGGAAACCAGCTCACAGTACAAGCCTGTTTCCAGTTTCTTTTCCAAGTGTAAAAGCTGCTCTTGATATTTCCCCAATGTGATTTCTGTACGGATATATAAAAGTCCATGCTCCATACGGTAATACACTTAGGAAAATAGGTGATTTTCTCTTTTTTGGTAGTGGCTGGCAAATCCTTGAAAAAGCCGCTGTCCTGTGTGGATTCTGATTCATACCAGCCATTTTCCAGCAGCATACGAGCCAGCTTTTGACGGTGAAAGAGCTGCTTCACTCTGTCATACTGGAATCTGCGATAGAAAAGGGCAGCCAGCACACAGACCAGAGCCGCCACAACAATAGTCACTATCCTATATGGTGTGACTACTAAATGGACGTTGCCATCTTGTAGAAAGCTGACCGATTTCCAGTCCGTAGTGAGGATTGACTTTAGGTTCAGCAGCATAATCACAGCAAGGAACAGCAGGAACAGTGAACCAGCCGAGAAACGAAAAACCAATGATTTGTCACTGACTCGAATATGTTTTCCTTTATATTTCAGTAAATTCATAAACATTCCTTTGGATATAGAAAAAGCAGTAAATTCTGTAGAATCTACTGCTCTATAACTATGCTTCACGATATTTGATAGCGTTTTTATTTGCTAATTTGATTGTAAATGGCTTAAATTGAAAATCCAAGTGTCCAATCATTACAATATTATACATTACTTCTTCATTTACTAATCTCGCATATTACCTCGATATAAACTTGTTCTGAATTTCCATTCGCCTTTTTTATTTGGGTATATATTTGTAGCAGGTAATATTTATAAGTCTTTTTTGGGTCATCGCTATTTTTTTCTTTTTCTATAACTTTTAATTTTACTTTGCCATAGAATACGCAAAAATCTTCACCATCTGATTCGTCAATCCAGCCATTAAGTCTTTTTCGTTGCAATGCTCTTAAAACAGTTTCGCAATCTTTTCGTTCTGGGATAAGCATAGGATTCTTTCTTTTTTTCGTTAAATCCTCATTATCATTACTGGTTGTCTTTTTCGTATTATGTTTTCGGCATAACATATTCATAATTGAATTTAACTTATCTTGTATTTCCTCATAATTTAAAGAATCTACATATTTTTTTGACTGTCTTTTTGGAAGCATATTCATAGTTATATGAACAGCCATCTTTATGATTTGAGCTTTTAATTCTTCTTAAATGAGCACGACGTTTAGAAGTTTTATGAACAAAACTCAATTCTGCTTGTTTACATTCTGGACAAAACATATCTTTATCAAATGGTGTAGTATCCCCATCATGGGACTCTGCATAATCAGCTACAATATCAATATCCAAAATATCATCTTTATTTTTAGAATAAAAATTTCTTCAAAAACTTTTGCTTTTTTACTCATATAATCACCCACTTTCTATAAATGATTATATCAGATAATTTTTATCTATACTATTTATTTTTGGTAGTATATTATTAGTTGCCATTTGATTTATTTTACCCTTTAACACAATATCATCTGCCTTGATATACCAGTCAACGTCTGCACCTTGAAATGTAGCGGTTGCCACCGTATCAGCCACAGGATTGATGATTTCCACCTCTGCGTTGTAGTCAAATTCCTTTAACGGAACAGTGGCGGGAATACTTACCTGTATCATGCGTCCCTGTTCCTTACACTTCAAGTCGTAGGTACGTTCCTTGATTTCTTCAGAAACCGTACCGTCCTCATTCTGGATATGTACCTCACGACGCAACGCCGAGAACTTCAACACTCCGAATGTCTTTTCCTTATCAATAATGATTCCATTTGCTAATCTCATATAAATTTTTCCTCCTTATGCTTTCACCATATCGTCCGCTGACAGGATATAGTTTGTGAATCCTCTTGTACCGATTTTGTAACCCCTGCGGTGATTTTTGGATTGATAAGTTTTACTTTCCTCTGATTCAAAGTTCTTCTCACCAGCAGAAGCAGGCAGCACCACGATAATATCATCTGCTCTCTGCACGTCCGAATAAAGGTTGAAGATACGGGAAACGACCGTCATACGTCCGTTGATCCTACGCTGTTCCACCTTATTCTCACCTGCAAATTCCAAATTCCCGAATGTTCTTTCCATGTTAGGGATAACGTGTTTTAATTCCATAAATGTATTTACCTCTTTTCTTTCTATATTTTTAATGATTGATAGTGTCATTCTGCTGTCTGGATAGTATCTGTCTGCCTGTGAATCATCAAGGCAAGCGTTGTGCTTGAAGCACCCTTGACAATCCCCATTCAGAAAGATAAATGATAATCAAGCAGAATTTGGTTAAGCTGTCAGTTACAGACTGACTTCTTTATGGTGGGCGGCGAACGGGAAGTTTTCATATACTGTGACCTCCCGTATTATTTAACTTTCTTTACTTTGCGAAATCTCTTATATCCTGCAAAAATAAGACCAGCAGCGGAAATCCCCATCATAGCGAACAATGCGGCAAATGGTGTATTGTCACCTGTCTTTGGTGAATTGCCTGTTCTTGTTGGTGTGCTGGGTTCTTCTGATGTGGCAGGGGATTCTGGTTTTTCTTTGACTGTCACCGTCTGCCCTTATCCTTGATGTCCTTATGTTCAGCTACTTTGATAGGCTCGTCTGGATTTGTCACGTCATATAATTCCTCAAATGTGACAAGCTCTTTTCCTGCAAGCTCACTGGCATTGAATGTAAATGCAATCTGAACTTCCATCTTCGTATCGGTAGCGGTGAAAGTAAGTTCATTTTCCACACGCTTACCATTAACGATAAGCTCTGCATTTTCAGATTTCACCATTTCCCAGCCTTTGAGCTGATATTTCACACCTTTTTCAAGTCCGTCTAAAGTGACGGTATCAACGATAGTCACATCTTTACCAGCTTCGATTGTCTTTTTCCCTGTTGCCTTGTCGGTAGCGGTTGTATGCATGGTAATGATACGCTCTGTGATTGTCACAGTCTGTCCGTCGTCCTCAATGTCCTTATGTTCTGCTACCTTTGTAGGCTCGTCTGGATTGGATAAATCGTACAATTCCTCAAATGTCACAAGCTCCTTGCCTGCAAGCTCGCTGGCATTGAATGTAAATGTAATCTGAACTTCCATCTTCGTGTCCGTAGCGGTGAAAGCAAGGTCATTTTCCACACGCTCACCACCCACAAGAAGCTCTGCATTTTCAGATTTCACCATTTCCCAACCTTTAAGCTGATATTTTGTTCCTTTTCCAAGCCATCTAAAGTGACCGTATCAATGACAGTCACCTCTTTACCAGCAACAATCATCTTTTCACCTGTTGCCTTGTCGGTAGCTGTGGTATGAATGGTGATGATTCTTTCCTCGATTCTCACAGTCTGCCCGTCGTCCTCAATATCCTTATGTTCTGCCACCTTGATAGGCTCGTCTGGATTGGATAAATCGTACAATTCCTCAAAAGTTACAAGATCTTTACCACCAAGAGCAGAAGCATTGAATGTATAAGAAACCTCAACTTCCATCTCTGATTTTTTGCAGTGAAAGTGTAATCACTTTCCACAGGCTCACCATCAATAAGAAGCTGTGCGTTTTCAGACTTCACCATCTGCCAGCCTTTTAGTTGATACTTCGTACCTTTTGTAAGTCCGTCTAAAGTGACGGTATCAACGATAGTCACGCTTTTACCAGCGACAATTGATTTTTCGCCTGTTGCCTTATCAGCAGCGGTAGTATGGATAGAGATTTCTGGTTCATAATCATCTGTCAATGTACCCAAATGAATGACAGTCTTATTTCTTGAAACTATCACATCAAAAGCAGGAATCAGTGTCATTCCTTTGTTGGAATCACAGCGTAATTCCTCGATTGTATAGGTATCGTAGAGCAACGCACCTTTGCTGTCGTCTGGTGTGGAAGTACCGAACCAGATACCGTCCTCACTGTTTTCGCCAGCGTTGGTGTTCTGTGTATGAGATACCCAGTCAGCAGCGGTAGAGAACTGACCGTTTGCGTCCGTCACAATGATGTGGTTTTCGCCTGTGGTCTTGCTTGTGATCCTGAACGGAACATTCGCAAGTCGCTTATGAGTACCGTCACCGATTTTCACACCCTCCAAGTCACCACGTTTAATCTTATTGTAGATGGAATGTGCTTCGTCAGTTAAGTCAACGATTTTTCCATTCTCTGTGATTTCAACTCAATCTGGTTTTGCACCGTCCGTCAAATATCCCTCTGGGGCGTTGCTTTCTTCTAAGCGGTATTTTCCATAAGGTAAGTATCTGCGGCAGTCGTAGCGATACCGTCAACGCCTGTATGGATTGTCTTGACTGTTTCATTTTTGTTGTTATAATTTGCCATCTACCAATACCGCATTATCATTTAAGGAATGATTTCAAAGGCAGTATCTTTCAATGTTGCACCGCCTTGTGGTTTTGTGTCTTTTGTTTCAAGGTCACGCTTTTGGATTCTCACACCTCCACGGATAATCTTGTCCGATACGGAATACTGGTTGCTGCCGCTTAATGCTGCAAGTTCGCCATCTTCTGTAATCTGTGCCACATACACGCCTTTTATCTGTTCAGAACTTCCAGCGGCTTGCATATAAGCACCATCTAACAAGTAACCGTTTGGAGCAGCTTTTTCTTCTACAGTGATAGTACCAAGCGGTAAACAGATAGTACCGTTTTGTGTATAGAAGCTGTCACCAGATACCTTATAGGAATCTGCCAATCTTGTGATATAGTGGATAGTGTTATCGCTGCCTTTTTCCGCTTTTGTCTTTGTCGTCCATGTGCGTGTTGGTTCTGATGGAAGATTATCTTTTGTGTAATAACCGTCATAATACTTCCAGACGAACTCCGCACCCTCTAAAGAAGCGTTACCCTGTGCGGTTGCTTTTCCTGTTTCCATATCAATCTTGAAAAGCTCAACCAAAGTGTCTGTGACTTTTGGTGTATCGCTGACTTTCAATGTGGAAGTTTCACCAGCCTTTACCGTAAGGGTATAGACGTTGTTATCTAACTGGAATCCTTTTGGAGCTTCGATTTCTTTTACATAGTATGTAGAAGCTCTCAACTTCACCGTATCCGTATTCCCGTTGCCATCTGTCATAAGTGTGGCAACTGATTTCGTGCAGCCTTTATCAGAATAGACACCATAAGTCGCACCATATAAAGAATAGCAGTCATTAGATTTTGTAATCGCTGTATTACTGGACGATTTCTGAATCTTGCCATCACCGACAGCTAACTTCGCCCAGAACTGTCCTAAGTCCTGTCCTTCACCAACATAGATGTAACCACCGCAATCGTAACGGTCTTTATTTTCTTTAGCGAAAGCCTTTGCGTTCTCATAGACTTCTGACTGGATTTTCTCTGACACTTCATCATAGGCAGCTCGTACATTGTTGTACCCCCAGCCTAAGTGAACGCTCAATCTTCGCCAGACAACACATTGTTCCAACAGATAGACTTGTTTGCTGGAAAGACTGTGCTTTTCTGCATACTGTTTGACGTATTCCAGATTCAACGCCACATCAGATATTTGGTCGTCGCTCATTCGCTCCGTTGCATTGATACGATTCTTATATCCCGATTGGAAATTTGTGTTTATATCAATACAGTAGGCAATCTGCCCGTCAGCGTTCATTATGCTTTCTTCAAAGCTGGAAACCTCTGAACCACCATTGTCAATCTTGACGATTGTTCCTGCTTTACCGTCCGTAGTAGTATAGACGGAATCCGCAGCATGAACCTGTGTGACAGGTAATGCAGTAAATACGGTTGCAAGGGTAAGTACACCTGTAAGCAATCGCTTCATAATCTTTTTCATAATGTTTGATTCTCCTTTCATTTTGGGTAAAAAATAGACGCTCATTGTTGAACGTCTTAGTTGCTGAAACCATTGGAACTATGTAGGATAGCTTGCTTCATCTTCATTTTTCTATGTTTTTGTTCTTATGCAATCGTAGCAGGAAAAGGCTTGTCCTACGCAAAATGGCGTGTTTTCAAGGGTTTCCAGCTATGTTGTTCTTACGAGGTCGCACCAGAACAAAAAGCACGTACTACTTACGACAATATTCTTCGCCTTGTAAAAGATGACCCAGATGTTTATGATGCGATTAAATTCCTGCGTGCAAGAGAAATTGTACACTTCCAGCGTTTCGGTGAAAGTTTACGGATTGTGCAGGATAACTTGAACAGTAAGAACTTCTATGCATTCAATCCGGCCTTTGATAATAAGAAGTGCTAATTTAGCTGATACGAAAAAAGCAAGCCATTCTCCGGCTTGCTTTTTCCATACTGTTTTTATTAATAAATTGCATTTCTTACAGAAAAACGTCAGCAATTTCTTTTCGTCAGATTATCTTCATTCTTTATTCACAACCTGTTCACAAATTTCCAGTATCATAAAACCATCAAAACAACAACAGATTTTGATAGATTTTTTCATACTTCCTCTCTTTGAAACCGGCTTTATGTCGGTTTCTTTTTTATCTATTAGCTTGGACTGATTTTTCGAGCTGCCAGCGGTCAGAAATCAGGATTTCAATATCTTTTTAATTGTAGAAATCAGTTCCTCTATTTTATTGGTTTAGTAACATACCCATTCATGCCAGATTCTATCGCTCTTTTCCGGTCTTCTTCAAATGCATTCGCCGTCATCGCTATAATTGGAATCCTGCAGCGTCCATCAGGAAGACCACGAATATTTTTTGTTGCCTCATACCCATTCATATGCGGCATCTGAATGTCCATTATAATCAAATCATAATATCCATCTGTTGCTCTTTTTAACATAGAAAGAGCCTTTTCTCCATCAGGAGCCAGTTCCACATACGCATTTGCATCTGCTAAAAGCGTCATTGCAATCTCTGCATTCAGCATATTATCTTCTGCGAGTAAAATCCTCACATTGTTTAATTTTATTTCTTCTGGTAATTCTTTCGCATTTTCTTCAGAAATATATTCATTTGCCGTTGCAATTCTATGTGGAATTGTCACAGTAAATCTGGTACCTTCTCCAATCTCGCTTTCTACTACAATGCTTCCCTCCATCAAATCTACAAACTTTTTAACAATCCGAGGCCAAGTCCGGTTCCTATAATACCGCTTTCTGATGAACTTTTTTCACGGCTAAATGCTTCAAATAGATGAGGGATATATTCTTTGCTGATTCCGATTCCTGTATCTTCAACTACGGTCTGGAATAAGGCATAGCCTTCTCTTTCATACGGAAGTTCCCTGATAGTGAAATGTATCGTCCCACCTTCTGGTGTATATTGACAGCATTGCTTAGAAGATTCATCGTAATTTCCTGAATTTTTAGTACATCACAATACACTTTTGGATGCTGAAGTTCCATATTTTTCTTCAGGGTAAGTTGTTTTTTATAAATATCCCTGTCTAACAAAAGATCTAAAGTATCCTCAAGATTACATAGATTCCATGCTGTTTCTGTCAGTGTTTCCTTTCCACTTTCAATCCTTGCTACTTCGAGTATATTTCCAATTAAATCCATGAGAAAGTTTCCGGCTTCTTTTAGCTTCTGTAAATAACCAGCAGTAACTTCCTTCTCTCCCCAATGCTTCTCCATAAGAGCAGTGTATCCGATAATCGCATTCATTGGTGTTCTCAGATCATGAGACATGGCAAATAAAAAAGACGATTTGGCTCTGCTTCCTTCTTCTGCCTGCTTTAATGCCTTCCTAAGAGTTATCATATCTGAAACATCAAGGAATGTCGTGATAACTGCTCTTTCTCCACTTGGAATCACTACAACCTTTGTTTTGGCCAGGGCATGACATTCGTTCGATTCTCCTTTTCCAATGACACATTCATAATCGACCATATCATCTTCATTACGAAGTTTTTTAAATGTTTTATCGTATCCGTCTGTGGATAATATACCTTTCGCAGTGCAGCTCCAAGCCGCTGCTGTGCTTCCTCAACACTTTTAAAACCGTACATCTGCAATGCTTTCGCATTCATATGAATAACTCTGTGACCAGGCAATGTATAAGCCATCACACCACAGCTCTGCATATCTAACAAATCTCTATAGTAATTCTCATTACGCTCCGCTTCCTGACGCAGTTCATTATTTAATTCTGCAAGGCGGCGCTCTGCTTCCTTTTCTTTTTCCACTCGTATTGTCTCTGAAATATCCTGATGTGTGCCAATAATGCTGATACCACTGGTAACAGAATTATCTCTGATGCCTGCACACCGCACGAACATTTCCCCTGATATTGGATGGATGTAACGATATACGATTTCGGTCTGTGTTTCTGTTAACTTATCAGAATATTCCAAAAACATTTCCATATCATCTGGATGCACACATCTCCTATGAAAGGCAAACCTTTCTTCTGGTGTTATTTCCTCGGTAATTCCCAAAAGTTCATCCATTACTTCGTCCGCATAAAAACGCGGCAATTTTCCTTCTTCAACTTCAATCCGCCAAAGTCCGATTCTCACATTTTTAAGAAACTTATTTGTATTAATTTTCTGGCTCATGACTTGTACCCCTCATGTTATCCATAATACTTGTTTTACAATATTTTCATAGTAACACATAGAAAATAATTTGTCGAATGCTCAAAAGCCTTTCACGACTGGCTCCTCCATCTGCCTGACAGTAACGAGATTCTTTCTCCCGAAACAACAATAGAAATACTCAAAAATTACATCTAATCTTTACAACAAAACATTTCCTTTCGTTTTTCGTCAGATTATCGTTATTTTTCCTCACAGACTGTTCACAAATTCTGAGTATTATAGAGACATCAAAAAAACAATAACAAATTTTTTTGATAGATTTTTTCATACTTTCCTCTCTCGAAACCGACCAGTGGTCGGTTTCTTTTTTGTATTGCATCACAATCACGTTATTGCGTTGACTTTATGACATGATTCTTTTATTTCAAAGTGATTTCTGAAAAAATAAAAGCAATTTACTTTTTTAAGGCAACAAAAAACAGAGACTATTTTCTAGAGCATATTTGAAAATAATCTCTGTCCTGTTTTGTTTACTTATGGTATTTTTCCCGGTAACATGAGATTGCGATAATCAGCAATCCTGTTCCTGAAACGAGAAGTAAAATGGCAAACAGGGTCGCATTGCTATTGTCACCTGTTTTTACTTTATTTTTACTTTTCTTTATTGAAGTTTTGTTGCCTGGTTTTGTTTCAGGCTTTCTCTTCGTAGTTGGTATCGTTTCTGTTGTGCTTTCCGATGTTTTCTTTATAGGTTTATAGTAATTTGTAAATGTAATATCGCATTTTGCATCGGTCATATCTGCATCCGTATGCGCAGCTATCACAGTCTCCAAATTACCATTTTCCCCATTTGTTACGGAAACTTTTACATAATAAACTGTCTGGTCGTAATGCCCACGTTTGTGTGTGCCAGACTGCTGTGTAATGGTGTAATAGTAAATGCCGGGAGTTGTATATTGAATTGGTGAAAAAAATGCTTTACCACTTCCACTAATCTCCAATACATTTTCTGACGCATCGGTGCATCGTCCACTGCCTGAAGCTCAACCGTATAGTTTTCCTCCGGAGAAGGTGTCTCACCTGAGGTTTGTATACTGACAGGAATTTGTACTTGAACAGCGTCTGCTGCAAAAGTAGAAATCGGAAAAACTGCCAGGCACAACACTGCAAGCAATAACACTGCCGGAATTTTTCTTATTTTCGTTTTAATCTCCTCCTTACTTCTCCGGCGAATAAGGCTTCATTACCGCCAGAATAACGGTTCTTGCATCTGTGTAATCTGACGAACAGGTTGACATGGCAAGAATCTGTGAAAAGTCTTTTGAAGTTCCTATTTTTTTCATTGTATCCTGATGAATATACTTTGCACTCTTTTCTGCATATTTCAGCAGACCGTCTGTGCTTTTCTGCCATTTTTGAGGAATGAAAATGTTATCCTCATTCGCAGAAGTTTTAATGCATGCAAAAAATTTCAAGTTATAAGAACGATCAGGCAGGACAAGAGTTCCTGTCTGGTTCTTATCAAAAATTTCTGCTTTTCGTATAAATCAAGATCACCAAACATTTTATGTTCTGCCATATGATGACCATATAGCAGCGAATACTTTTCCTGAAATGACCGGTCACAATTAGAATCAAGAAATATACTTCCTGCCAGAGCAAAGTTGCCATATACATCTTTATTGATGTAGGTAAGATTATCTTCTCCCTGAAGAACCGGATAATCAATCTTTGTTCCATCTAATGTAATCCAGGCACATACATCTGGATTAATTGCCCGAAGTTCCTCAAATGTCGGGCCGTTATCCTCGCCCGGTGTCGGTTTATATTTCAACAACTGCGACTGTATATCATCTACAGAAGCATACACCTGCATATTGTCCCAGAGGGCATATGCAGAGTAGGCTCCCGCAACAACAAGAAATAGCACAATCACTGCGCTGAGAAGAGAGTTGGCTGTTTTTAAAAATATTCTTGAAACATCCATACAGCCACCTCCTTTCTACAGCATATTTTTGTTAAAATGTTTCTTTATCTAGAGTGTGTTTGAAAAATATTTAAAGTTATTTATATTGCCAAAATCAATTATTATATACTGCATATATGTCTTTAAAATATGTCAATTATGATATAAATAATATTTATTTTTGATATTTTCAGTATCAACAAGCAGTAATAACTCTTGTGTTTTGTATAACTTTTATTTTTCAAACACGCTCTAGTATTACTTCGTTTATATTATTATATTCTTTTGATAATTAGTCTTCGAATCTGCGTCTTCTTACAATGAATACTGCTGCGATTGCTAATACGCCTGCGAATACTAAGATATATGGAAGGTTGTCTAAGTAAACGCCTGTATCGATGTCGCCAGTTTTAGTGTTTGTGAATGCTGCTGTTTTAGCTTCTGCATCCATAGTACCTTCCTGACCCGTTGCATTCATTGTATAATCTGAAGGAGTTGCTTCTTCTACTTTGTAACTAACACCTGCTGGCAAGTTCTCAATTGTGATTGTATCACCATGTTTTAATTTGAATGTTGTTGTTCCACTGATTGCAACATTTTCCTTTTTCCACTTTTATCGGAACCACCTGTTATTGTAGCTGGAAGAGAGTATTCTTCTCCTTCTTTTCCTGTTAATGTTACTGTGAAATCGAAATATTTAGATTTATCACCAAGATTACCTGCTACCGTTTTACTAATACTAAGTTTATTAGCTGTATAAGTATTGTTGAATGCAGCTTCATTATCAGCAAGTTTCTTTCCAGCTTTTGTAAAGCTAACTGCTGCAATCTCAATAGTACCATTATTGTCAACAGCAGTAACTTTCATTGTAACTGATTTGCTATCATAAGCAACACCTGCTGTTGTACCTGTTTTTTCTGTAATTATATAGGAATATACACCTACACTTGTATAAGTTGGTAATGCTACTGTAACCTCTTTCTTATTACCTGCTGTTGTTGCTCCATTCTGAGCATAAGCAGCTGTTCCTACAGTTGGCATGTCCTGTTTTTCTGCATCCACACCACCATTTTCTACTCCTGCTTTTGCAATATTAAACTCAAATGTTTCTGCAGGTGAAATTCCCTCTCCAACTAATTTATACTCTTTTTCAAATGTAACTGTTCCTCCATTCGCAGGTGTCTGAACTTTTTCTGCTGTCTCTGTTGCAAACGCCGTTGCACTTAACCCAAGCATCATTGTCAGTGCTAATAAACATGCAAATAGTTCGTTTTACTCTTTTCATAATGTTTCCTCCTTAATATAATAAGTAAATTTGTTATTTCTAAACCCCTTTCGGTAGTTTATTCAAGATAGATAGTTTATTTAGAGTTCCCGCCTGCGGAGTACTGTAATGACTTTGGCCTTTACAGCCTCCATTTTAATTGGGCCGTAATCGCGGCTGTCTTTTGTCTGTGTCCTGTAATCTCCTAATAGAAAGACACAGCCTTTAGGCACTCTATATGGATATTTTTTTATTCCTTTTTTTGCATATGTAGGAAATGCGATTTCTCCTGTTTGGGGAGTTCCATTGACAAGAAGTTGCCCGGTGTCATCTATGGTAATGACATCTGTTTCTTGTCCCAGTATTCTTCCTACCTGCAGTTTCCCATTTGCCTTGTATACAACAACATCATTTTCAGGAAATTTCTCTGTAACGGAATCCTATAAGCAGGTCACCGCCTTTGATTGCCGGGAACATTCCATTGTCCGGCGCTCTCATAAGTAAAAATCCCTGTGTGAATAATAATCCGCCGCATACGATTACTAATATGATTCTTGCGAGCAGCTGTATGTAACCATTTCTGGTCTCTGCTTCTCTTCTTCGTCTGCGGATTATTTTGGAACAGCTCATATTTTTTGCAGTCCGCATCACCTCCGCACCTCATTTCTGGTTTCTGGTGGCACTTCATTTTCTGTATTGTCCATCTCAGTCTGCTCTGTCGTGCCCTCATTTTTCATCAGTTCTTGTTTATATTTATAAATCTGGGATTCATATGTTTTTTCATGGTCTGTCAGCAAATGTTATATCTTTCCCGCTCTGCCCGAATCGCAGATTCATAAAGCTGGTTCAGCTCCTGGAGCTTCTTCCAGACATCATTCTCATCCACGCCTCCAAATAGCGTCCTGCGGAACTTTACTGTCTGAAACCACTTGATTATTTCTTTATGTTCCTGATTTATTACCTCTGTAGAAGTACTCTTTTTTGTGTTTGGCAAAACTTCTCTTCCTTTATTTTTTGCTTTGCGCCCTCTATTTAATTTAGCCTCTCTTTTATGTCTTTCTGCCATCGCTGTCACCTTTTAAACAAAGCGCTTTTTATATCTGCAAAACAGGTAAAAGATTCCTCCTGCAATGCTAAGAGCAAGTAATGCGATAAATGGAAGAGAATCTAAGGTAATTCCTGTGTCTGGGATGGCTTCTTTATTATTTGTAAATACAATCTCATGTGCACTTACATCATTTTTCGCCTGTATATTGGATATATTGGCCTTTATTTCTGGCGTACTGTTTCCATTATCAATAACGTAAGAAGTTGTATATCCGCTTCCTGAATAATCCTCTTCTGTAATGCTGACATCCGCCCCGACAGGAATTTCTGTTAAAGTACTTTCCTCATTATTTGCTAAATCCACTGTTGCGGAACCTGTTGCGGAACCTGTTTCAGAAGTATTACCAACTTTAAATGTTACATTTTTATTTTTCTTTTTTATAGAAATAGTAAAGTGGAATTTCTTTTGCTTATCTCCCATACTTCCTGTTACCAGTTTTTTAAGTTTAATGGACGTGGTAGTTGGACTGTAGTGGGCGTAAAAGTTTACTGTACCATTTGCCAGTTCAGCAGTTGATGGTCTATAAGGCCATTCATTATCTGCAATTTTTGTACTGTCGTAAGCTTCACCCTTGGCATTCTCTGGATACCAGCCATCAAGGACATAGGTAACACCATCTACTGTTTTTGTAGAACCGATTGTTGCTTTTGTTGTTCTAGCAACAGGATTTCCTGTTAAATAATTTTTCGCATCAATCTGTCTATATTCACTCTCCTCTCCTGGCTCCTTCACCCAAACTTTGCAGTAAAAACTTTGTGCTTTTTAATACTGAGCGCACAGTCGATTGTGATATGGGTGAGCTCCAGCATTAGCTCTTGAAATTTTACGTGGAGTTAATGTTATTTCCGTAATGTCTGATT
>ENA-OQJH01000861-OQJH01000861.1-human-gut-metagenome-genome-assembly--contig:-NODE-861-length-14666-cov-6.984662_pt1 | contig 14666 bp, 30 predicted proteins | sample MGYA00242597_ERZ504763 | MGnify/ENA primary metagenome ERZ504763 (study PRJEB26092, sample SAMD00036359) | human gut metagenome | host: Homo sapiens | study: EMG produced TPA metagenomics assembly of... | reverse complement strand
TCGGTAAATTTAAATCGCTATTCTATTATAGTCACGGCTTTTTAACTTCTTTCTGCTTCAAGCACAAAATCGATAGAATCATAACTTCCTTTTTTATTGCTTTTTCAAATAGTTTCTTTTGAAATCCAAACTTCTCTAGGCTTAGTGCCTGATTCAGGTCCCACTATAGCAGCTATATGCAATTGCTCTAAGAGATTATTTGCACGGTTAAATCCTATGCCGAATTTTCGTTGAAGATATCCAACTGATGCAATCTGACGCTCTGTAACTAAATATCCGGCTTCTTCGAAATAAGGATCTGCTGTACTGTTGGATATATGATCATGTTCTTCGGCTGGCTGATAAAAAGTATCAACATCTGTTTTTTCAACCAAAGCACTAGAAGTGTTAACACTACAATCTATAGTATCTTCTACTTTTTTATTTGGTGCTTCTTCCTGAACCGGAATAACAGGAACATTTACGGGAACTGAAGAGGTCATCAAATCATTTTCTTTCGTCTTCTTTTTTCGAATATAAACCTTATAAAACAATTTTATTACGAAATAGCAAATAATGATTGCTATTGATATATTAATGAGTAATTTGACGATTTTCATCAACTGTCCAGTAAATTTAAGAATCTCTGAATGATACGTATCTACAAAGGAACTTATAAGTGCGTATATAATCATTATAACTATTATATAACTTAAACAGCCAGGTCCTTTCTGCTGTTTTTTCTTTGAACTCATATTATAGAATATCTCCTATACTAGTATTTATTTCCAAAATTCCATCACCTGTAAAGATGGAACAAATCGGATTGAATAACTATCTATTGTAACAAGATTTTCTCCATATTTTCTGCTGTAGCATTCCAGAGCCTCTTTCAAATATTCTTCAGTTACCTGTAAATATTCGGCCATTTCATAAATGGAACGACAGTGATGCTTGTAACATTCAACAATGCCGATCAAACCGATCTGCATATCATAGCCGTAAAGCCTTGCACGTAACTCCTGTTTTCGATTCTGGGTATCTTTTTGATTCGCGATATTTCCATAGGTTGTATAGTGATGCCCGAGTTCCTCGGCCAAAATGCAGGCTCTTTCAATATCAGTTTTGATTCCAGAACTAATGGCAATTGTTCCGTCACAATATAATCCTTTTATTTTTTGCGAATTGAAAGAATAGCTGATTACATCTATACCGTCATTGCAAGCTTCATTTTGTAATTTTTCATATGTATTCACAAAAACACCTCCTGTGTGAGCATATAGAAGAATTACTTCCGTTTGTTTTTTACAAATTCGGCGAATTGGAGTATTTCATCTATCTCAGACTCGGTATATTCATTACCGTCAAAGTGAGCAGCAAGAGTAATTGGCTTATTATCTACATATGAAATTTGTCCTTCGACCAATTTTTCTGCATCAATACCTAATTCACGTGTTATTTTTAGCACATTTGTTATGTTAGAATTTGCAATTCCTCTCTTTAAAATGCTATCTAAAGTTGTCCAAGGCATATCTACTGTTTCACAAAATTTTTTCATACTTCCATACTTTTTTATAATAAGAGATTTTACATTGGATTCAAGTTCATTCATTCCGAAATGCTCCTTTCTTTATATGAGCTGATAATACCATGCAATTCTCGAAAAATCAATATTTCATAGCAAAATTCAAAAAATATTTCTCGAAAAATCGAAAATCAGTATTGACATTCTCGAAAATTCGATTATACTAAAAGAGCAATCACGAAAAATCGAGAAAAGGAGGTAAAAAAATGTTTCCAAATCTGGAAGCGGAAATGGCAAGATATAAAATTACGCAAAACAGAATTGCCGAAATTTTGGGGATAACGCCCACTACATTATCTTTTAAATTAAACGGAAAAAGCAGTTTATCTTTAAAAGAATGTGTAGAGATTAAGAATCAAGCATTTCCAGATAAATCACTGGATTACTTGTTTGCAACAGAAGAAAAGGAGGAGCAATGAACGAATTATTAAAAATCAACTACGAAACAGAACAGCCGACTGTGTCGGCAAGAGAGTTGTATGAGGGGTTGGAAATCAAGACAGCTTTTAAGGATTGGTTCCCTCGTATGGCAGCATACGGATTCGAAGAAAATCAAGATTTTATATTGGTGGCTCAAAAAAGAGCAACCAATAATCCCAAAAATCCAGTAGCAACATACAATGACTATCAGATTTCCGTAGACATGGCCAAACAGATCTGCATGATTCAGCGCTCCGAGAAAGGTAAACTGTATCGTCAGTACTTCATCGACTTGGAGAAAGCCTGGAATACCCCAGAGCAGGTGATGGCAAGAGCACTGAAGCTCGCGGACAAGACCATCGACACTCTGAAAGAAGAGAACAAGAAGCTGATCGAGGACAAGGAGCGCATGCGTCCGAAGGAAATCTTCGCGGACGCGGTGAGCGCGAGCACCAGCTCCATCCTGATCGGCGACCTCGCGAAGCTCCTGCGCCAGAACGGCGTGGATATCGGGCAGAAGCGTCTCTTCGAGTATCTGAGAAACCATGGATACCTGATCAAAAGAAAAGGTTCCGACTGGAATATGCCAACGCAGAAGTCGATGAACATGGAGCTGTTCGAAATAAAAGAGAGCACGCACATTGACGGAAACGGTTGCAACATCGTAACCAGAACGCCGAAGGCAACCGGGAAGGCACAGATCTACTTCGTGAATAAATTTGTAGGAGGGATGAGCGATGACGATAGCGGAGTGTAACAGTCCGGTAGCGGAGAACATTGCACGGATCATCGCTGAAAAAGGGCTGAAGCAGGTACATGTTTCTGAAAAGGCCGGATATAGCGCACACGGCTGAGCGATATGCTTAACGGACGGAAGCTGATTAAAGTAAGTGATTTAGTCCGCATCGCGGCGGCACTTGATGTTGATGCAAAGTGTCTTCTGTAACACAAAAGAAAGGAATTTGTTTGAAAATGAATTATGGTTCATTTATAAGAGAACAGGCAATAAAAAATCTGCTATTTTCACAAGCGAAAATAGCAGAGACTGGGAATGCAAAAGGGCTTGTTATATTGTCAAAATTCATTTTAAAGATTTCGCACCAGTTTGATAACGAAATCTTGGAGTTGGGGTTTGAAATAAACAACAAGAATTCCGAGTATCCACCAGATGAAGGTAAATAGGACATTGCATATCTTGTAAGCGGTAACTTCAGAGGATATTCCAATATAAGCCAGTAATGATTTTGGGAGGAAAACGATTAAATCAATCCAGTAAAACGGATTGAAACTATCAAGCATATTTTTTCGGAACACGCCTTCTGCCTCTTCGAACATGTTTAGCGTAGTGACAGAAATGCGACACGTGTACTTGGAAACATAGAGAAGGTGCTTACGTTTCCAGAAACAATTTGCCGGTTTCCAATATGCTCAGATACAGGAATTTTTTTATCTTTAACATGAGCTTTTTCAAACAAGGAAAGCACTTCTTGACGATAGAGATTCATATTGTCGCATTTATGCTCAAGAAATTCAGAAAAATATGTTTGTAGTTTTTTGATTCTAAAATAATGCATTAAATTTGTAAGAAATTTATATGCAACAACCAAAAGAAATAATGCTAAAAAGCGCATGGTATTGTTTATCCTTTCGTGTCAATGATGTCTTTAGCAAAAGTCCCACAGGAAGGACCAGTTCCCGCGGGACGCAATACAAAAACAATTTGCAACTACATAATAGCTCAAAAATGGTTACGAATCAATAGAAAATCATTACGGAGCCAGGTTGCATACGATAAGAAGATAAGGAAGAGGTGGTGCCTTATGAAAGAAATTGTGTTCGTTACCCGGAGAATCAAAATCAATGGGCAGCAAGAGATCGTGGAAGAATTTGTTGCTGAAAAAGCAAAAGAAATTATGCTTCCGCGGGTGGAAGCTGCAGTGGAGTCGTTTGGTTATGAAAGGACGCAGAAATGAAGAAATCAGATAAAGCGGCGCTGGCGGTCGGCGCGGTTGGTACATGGATTTACATCGGTGGCGTGGACTCCGACCTTTGGGGCCGCGTCGCCCTGGGAGCCGGAATGTTCCTTCTTGCGCTCGCTGGTAAGAAAATCGGCGATTATGTCGATGCCTGCCGCGAGGAGCGAGAAGAATGGGAAGAGGAGCGCCGGGACGCGGTGTTTGCGGCGTGGATCCGGAGCGGATCACTGAATGGAGGAGAAAAATAATGGTGATTGTTGGATTCGAAGAAGCAATGAAAATGGCAGCGGGTGAAAATTATCGTGACATCTACGTCATGCAGCTACTGCAATCAGATACATGAATATTCGGGAGATTCACGTAGCAGTGAAAAAAGGGGCAATCTTTGCGGTTATGGAGCCGCAGGACCAGCGTGAGCCGCTTGACCATGGTCATCCGCTCGGCGAAGAAAGAGGAGAACCTGGTGTTCCGCCTTATCGTCCGGCTGGCCATTTACACATTGCCTATGCAATGAGCGCAGATGGAAAAACGGGATTTTCTACCGAGTATTCGCGAGAAAAATGTATGTTGGCACATACACAGACGGCACAAAGGAACAATCCGAAGATCCGGCAATGTACAATTGGACAAAGGTTTTAGACGATTAATATCAAAATACGAAAGTGAGGAAAAGAAAGATGATTAAATCTAAAGAAGGTATCGTCGAGGTTGAAGGAAGCAAAGAGGTTGTTCTTGCTGACTTTCTGACTCTGGTTATGGGAACCTATAAATCGTTGAAAGAAAAGATGCCGGAAGAAATTGCCGCTCAAAACTTGATTAAGTATACCCAGAAAGGCATCAAGTTTCAGCGAGAGGAGGATGCTGGAAAGGAATTGAGCAAAATTCTCACGGATGATCTGATGGAGACCATCGGAAGAATCTTCGAGGCAATGGAAAGAGAGGAGTTATAAAATGTCGGAAATGATGATGATCTCTGTTCCTCTGGATGACTACGAGGAAAAGGCAAAAGACCAGAGAACACTGGAAATTATGCGCGATATGCTGGTAAAAAAAGGCATGATCTACACGGAGACACTGCATACGTTGCTGGGTGTTGCTGAAAAAGCAGAAGAAAAGACGGAGGATGCAAAAGATGGAAGAACTGCAGATTAAGATCAGTCAGGAACCGGCGGTGATCCGGTGTAACTTTGAGGATGTGAAAGCGCAGTTGTCTGCAAAGATGGCGGAGTATCAGGGGGCGGTATTCACTGAGGAATCTAAGAGCGTGGCCAAGGCGGAGCTGGCATCTCTTCGGAAGACCAGAGAAGAAGTAGAGAAACGCCGGAAAGAGGTCAAGGCGCAGTGCCTGGTACCGTACAATGACTTCGAGGAGAAGGTGAAAGAGCTGCTGGAAATCATCGACGAGCCGATCTGCCTGATCGACAGCCAGCTGAAAGAGATGGAAGCAGAGCGCATCCGCAAGCGCCATGCAGATGTTGAGGCGATGTATGCAGATTGCATCGGTGAGTGGGCGGAGTACCTGCCGCTCAAAGAGATCTACGTGAAAAAGTGGGATAACGCCACCACCAGCCTGAAACAGATCGAAAAAGAGCTTTTGGCGATGGTTGAAAAGGTTTCTTCTGAGGTTGCCATTATCCGAAACACGCAGTCAGATGTTGTGGACGATGCGTTGAAGATCTATCAGAAGAGCCGTGATCTTGGTGCCGCCCTTACCCGGATTAATACATACGAGGACAACAAAAAGCGGGCATTGGAGACGGAACGCATCCGCATTCAGCAGGAAGAGGAGCAGCGGCGGCAGGCTGAGATCGAGAGAGCGCGTGAGGAAGAGCGCCGGAAACTCGAAGAAATCGCCAAGGCCAGAGAGGAAGAACGGAAAAAGGCGGAAGAGGAGTTGAAAGCGGAGGCAATGGCAGCACCAGAGCCGGAAGTACCGTTTTCCCTCGATGATGCAGAGGACGGCGATGATCTTCCGTTCCCACAGCCGCAGACAGTTACGATGTGGTACAAGGTCATTGCTACACCGGAAGAGCTGGAGCAGGTGGAGATGGCGTTTAACAGCATCGGCATCCATTTTGAAAGGAGACAGGCATAATGCAGAAGCGGAGAAAAAGGAATATCCCATGATCTATCGCTCGATTGCCGGTGTGATTGCGGATGTTGGCGCGGTTGGAAAAGATAAGATGAATAAACAGCAGGGATTTAAGTTCCGTAGCATCGATGATGTGTATAATGCCCTGCATCCGGCGCTGGCGAAAAATAAGGTGGTCATCGTGCCGGATATTCTGGAACGGGAGGTAGAGAAACTGCAGACGGCAAAAGGAACGCTGATGCATCATGTTACCTGCACAATCAAGTTTACGTTCTATGCAGAGGACGGATCTTCCATTGAGTCTACACTCGTGGGAGAAGCACTGGATATGGGAGACAAGGCGACCAACAAAGCAATGGCGATTGCGTACAAATATGCGTGCTTCCAAGTGTTCTGCATCCCAACATCTGATATGGCGGATCCGGATGCGGAGTCGGTAAATGGTCTGCAGACAGCCGGAAACCCGCCGCAGACCCAGCAGACAGAGAATACACCAGCGGCTGATATGCGAACCAGCAGAATCAACGGTGAGATGCTGCGGAGACTGCAAGGAGAGTTGGCAAGAACCGGCGTGCAGGAGGTGCAGATCAACAATACATTCAAGGTCGGAAAAATCAGTGATCTGAGCGTGGAGCAGTACAACAAAGCCATGCGCCGCCTGCAGAAAACACCGAACCGGCAGAGTGCTCCGAGAAATGCACCGCCGCAGGAAGAAAACCTTCCGGGGCAGATGGATATCACGGATTATCCTGGCGCGGTGCCAGGTATGTAACAGGCGCTTTAAACGCCACGGAATAGCATCTTAAGAAAAAAGGTACCCGTGCAGCCGGAAAATGACTGCGCGGGGCAGATAGAAAGGATAGATACATAGTATGAACAAAGTAATTCTGATGGGCCGTCTGTGTGCAGACCCGGAAGTGAGATATTCACAGAATCAGAACCAGACCGCCGTTGCACGGTATCGTCTGGCAGTTGATCGGAGATTTAAGAGGGAAGGGGAGCAGACTGCAGACTTCATCAGCTGTGTTGCATTCGGAAAAGCGGCAGAATTTGCAGAGAAATACCTGCGCCAGGGTACGAAGATCGCAATTACCGGCCGGATTCAGACCGGCAGCTATACCAATCGGGAAGGTCAGAAGGTCTATACAACGGATGTAGTGGTTGAGGAACAGGAGTTTGCAGAGAGTAAGGGTGCAAGTGGAAACATCGAAGGATCGGCACCGCAGGCGACAGACCCAGATGGCTTTATGAGCCTCCCGGATGGCATCGACGAAGAACTTCCATTCAACTAGAGAGAAGGTGCGAAATGGCGTGGAAAAGATATGCCGGAAATAAATACGGCAGCCGAAAAGTGGAAGTGAATGGCATCGTGTTCGACTCGAAGCGGGAGGCGGCGCGGTACCAGGAGCTTCTGCTCCTCGAAAAAGCAGGAGAAATAAAGGATATCCGGCGGCAGGTCAAATATGTGCTGATCCCGGCGCAGTATGAGCATCCGGAAAGCACAACCAGAAAGGGGCGTGGAAGATGCGTCGAGCGGGAATGTGCCTACATAGCGGATTTTGTATACAAGACGATTCTGCCGGACGGGGATACCCTTACGATCGTAGAAGACACCAAGGGATTCCGGACGAAAGATTATATCATCAAACGGAAGCTGATGCTTTCCGTGTATGGAATACGAATCAGGGAGATTTAGGGAGGAGAGTAACATGGCGGATATCAAATGGATTAAGATCACGACAGATATCTTCGACGATGAGAAGATTCTGTTGATTGAGAGCCTGCCGGAGGCGGACTCGATTATTGTGATCTGGTTTAAGCTCCTGTGCCTTGCCGGGAAGATGAATAACAGCGGTGTGTTCCTGCTGAGTGATAAAATCGCCTACACGGACAAGATGCTGGCAACCATCTTCCGGCGGAAGGAATCTACGGTACAACTGGCACTTAAGACCTTCGAGCAGTTTGGCATGATTGAGATTCTGGACGGTGTGATTACCATCCCGAACTGGGGAAAGCATCAGAATCTGGAGCAGCTGGAGGCCCGGAAGAAGTACCAGAGAGAATACCAGCGGGACTACCGCAGAAAACAGAAGCTTCTGCTGACTGGTGAGCAGGAAGAAAATACAGAGGAAAGTTCATGTGAAGATTCACGTAAACATTTACATAAATATTTACATGAATCCAACGTTAACAGCCTAGATAAAGAGAAAGATAAAGAAGAAGATAAAGATAAGAATAAAGAGAAAGCAACCTGTGAGCAGGTTGTGGACCTTTACCGGTCCATCTGCATTTCTTATCCATCTGTAAAAACATTATCCGAAGCCAGGAAGAAGGCAATCAGAGCCAGATTGAAAGTTTACAGCCTAGAAGATTTTTCGAAAGATGTTTGAAAAGGCAGAGGGATCCGCTTTCTTAAAGGGTGCCAATAACCGGAACTGGTCAGCAAACTTTGATTGGCTGATGAAAGATGCCAATTTTGCGAAGGTAATCGATGGAAACTATGATAACAAACCACGTCAGGCGGAAAGTGCGAAGCCGATCACAGGAAATAAGTTCAATAATTTCCACCAGCGGCAATATGATATGGGATCGCTTGAGCAGATGTTACTTGAAAACCAGAGTGCAGGAGGGTGAGAAATGGCAGTGATTGGAATTATCGTGTTCTGTGGAGTAGTCGTTGGTGCGGCGGCGTTGCTGCTGAACCGGCCAGAGCGGCCGAAGGATCCGAGGGAAGATCAGGAGCAGATGGAATACTTGGAAGCATGGAAGAAAAAACATGAAAGGACGGACAAAGAAAAATGATACCGAGAAAATTTACTGGAGAAATGCTGAAAGGAAGAAAAGCAACGCTGGAACGCGATATAAGAAATGTGGCAGGCGTAGCGATAGGGAAAGGGGCGACAGTTACAATCACGGAGGTTGTGCGCGGAAAAGGGCTGACAATTAAAACGGAGAAATGCCCACATTGCGGACAATATTCATACATCACAAGAGTACAGAGAGAGGATTTAACACTGCTACCAAATGTATAGTAGTATTTTGTGCGCTGGTAATCGGAGCAGCAGCGTGGCTGCTGAACCGACCAGAACATCCGAAGGATCCGCGGGAGGACGATGAACAGATGGAATATCTGAACGAGTGGAACAGGAAACATAAGAAATGACAATGCAGCAAGTTACTATGAGCGAGTATTTAAAAACTCGGTACGGTAGTTTTCCCCATTGCGGTAGCTGCGTGTGTCAAAAATGCTTGTATTGGTGGAGCGGCAGATGCCCGGAAGGCGAATGCTATGACGATAAGAGGGCGAAAGAAGAGCCTTATAACAAAGCATTCCCTGAACGTTCACCACGGACGCAGTGGTCAAATTGGAATCTTCCTGGGGAGCAGGCGCATTGGTGTAGGGGTGGAACTTTACCCAGTGTCATACTGTGAACACTTCGTAAAATATCAGGGAGCAGAGATAGGAGATTGTATACGAGCACCGGTGCAGTATTTTCAAGATGGATACCTAAAATGCACGCTGAAAGACCGGATCGGATGCGAAGCATGTGCAATGGGGAGAAACGATAAGAATATTTTCGACTGTCAGTATATGACGGATTCAGGCTGTAACAAGCTGATCGAAGCAAAGAATAGAATGTTGGATGCAATTGCATCTGGAGCTGAAATTGAACCATGCGAACGGCAATGTTGTGCAGGTTGCACGAGACAGTGCCAGTATCGGTGTGGCGTGAAATAAACAGAAAGGAGCCAGCCTCCGGCCGGGGCAAGGGTATACCGGGCTTCTGAATGAAATGGGAGAATTAGGCACAGAAGAATGGAAAAAACAGAAGAAGATACAGAGAGCAATTTTTACGGCGAAGCAGAATCTGCCGTATGAAGTGAAACTTCGTCGCCAAGCCAGAAGAGCATGGGAGTTCTGGGCAGAGATGGAAGTAGGATAAGAACTGTCATGTGAGCGTCGGTGGATTGGACAGTATTACGCTGTATATCTGGTTGCACAGTCTCGGCGTTCACGTTACAGGAATTACAGTGTCTGGCATTGAGGATCAGAGCATCCAAAAGGTACATAGAGCGCTGGGACTTGAGATTGTAAAATCGTATAAGAGCAAGGTCACGATCTTGAATGAGATTGGATTTCCGGTTATTAGCAAGAAGATCGCCGGGCGGATCAATACGTTACAGAACCCGACAGAGAACAATAAAACGGTGCGGCATGCGATTATCACCGGCGAATGCGGTGCACAGGGGCATTATGCCAAGAACAGCCGCATGCAGTTGCCGCAGAAATGGCTGAGATTGTTTGGTGGTTATGAAAACGAGAACGAGGGTGTCAACTATGGCAAGCCTGAGCCGGACATTAAAATTTCGAATGAGTGTTGTTACTGGCTAAAAGAGAAACCTTGCGACGACTGGGCGAAGAACCATAACAGCAGTCCTTACCTTGGAATCATGGCAAGTGAAGGGGGACAGCGTGAAGAGGCGTTGATCGATCATGGCTGCAATTATTACGGCAAGACGGTGACACGATCTGCTCCCTTTGCGATCTTCATGCGGCAGGATATTCTGCAGTTGGCGCTGGATATGAACGCTGGTACCATGAGCATCTGGCGCTGTTCGAGAAGCTGTATCATGCGCAGCCATACGGCCGGAATAGGGACGGAAGTCCGAAAGAATATGTTCCGCTGGAATCCATCGTGCCGGAAATCTATGGAACGATAGCGAAGCGGCAGAATGGAGAATTATACACAACAGGAGCACAGAGAACCGGCTGTAGCATGTGCGGTTTTGGAATTCATCTGGAGCAGCGGCCGCACCGGTTTGACAAGCTCCGGGAGCGTAACCCGAAAGAATGGGAATTCTGGATGTATCGCTGCTGCACGGACCCGAATACTGGTGAGAAATATGGCTGGGGAAGAGTCCTGGATATATCGGTGTGCAGTGGGAGGACATTCCGGCGGTGCAGATGAGTTTGGAGGATTTTCTGAAATGAAAGAGTTGATTATAGATTGCTTTGCTGGCGGAGGCGGTGCCTCCGTTGGCATTGAGATGGCACTGGGGAGACCGGTAGATATTGCGATCAATCACGATCCAGACGCCATTCTGATGCATAAGACGAATCACCAGAACACGCTGCATCTGACCGAGGATATTTTCAAGGTCAACCTGCGGAAATACGTCAAAGATCAGCGTGTGGCATTGATGTGGGCGAGTCCGGACTGCACGAGCCATTCAAAGGCCAAGGGCGGAAAACCGAGGGAGCGCGGTCTGCGTATCCTTCCATGGGCGGTGTATAAGCACGCCAAGGAGATTCTGCCGGATGTGATCCTAATGGAGAATGTGGAAGAAATACAGCAGTGGGGGCCGCTGGATGAAAAGGGATATCCGATTCCAGAAAGAAAGGGAGAAGATTATCAGAAATTTATCCGGTCGATGAAAGCATTGGGTTATATATTTGACTGCCGGGAGCTGGTAGCTGCCGATTATGGGGCACCGACCACCAGAAAACGATGGTACGCGGTGTTCCGGCGGGACGGAAAAGAGATCCGCTGGCCAGAACCAACGCACAGCAGAGAGAACACCAGCTTGAGGCATTGGGAAGAATGCGGAAATTATATTGACTGGTCAGACCTAGCACATCGATCTTTAACCGGAAAAAGCCGTTGGCGGAGGCTACACAGAAGCGTATAGCTAACGGGATTAAGAAATATATTACCGATGCGCCTGCTCCATATATCGTAAAGGATAAGGATGCGCTGGCATTTATCATTCAGTACCACGGCGAGACACGAGACGGAGATTCCAGAGGACAGCTTCTGACGGAGCCGATCAAGACCATCGACACTTCAAATCGATACGGCTTGGTAACTGCATTCATCACAAAATATTATAAATCCGGCATCGGGCAGGGATGTGACGAGCCACTGCATACCATAACGACTTCGCCAGGGCATTTTGGACTGGTATCTGCGTTTCTGATCAAATATTACGGGGCAGGATGCGGGCAGATGCTCGACCGGCCGCTGGGAACCATCACGACAAAAGACCGATTCGGACTGGTAAATGTGATTTTAGACATCAAAGGCGAGAAATATATCATCTACGATATTTTTCTGCGGATGCTGAAGCCGGAAGAACTGAAACTGATGCAGGGATTCCCACGAGATTATATCATTAACCGAGATTATAATTTCAAAAGTTACCCGGTTGCAAAGCAGGTGGCGCGGATTGGGAACAGCGTGGTGCCGATCATGGCGCAAAAGCTGGTAGAAGCAAACTGCCCGTATCTAAAAGTAGGAGTGCGGGTGCCAAACCTTAACATCGATGACAGCCAAGAGCAACTGAGATTTGCGTAAAGCAAAAAAGGTGATAGGCAGTACAACAATGGGAGGAACAAAAATGAACGGAGAAGGATATCGGGATCCAACGGCAGACCAGGCAATATATCGTGCCAGCCGCCTGCCGGAACCGATCTGGAACGTGATCAAGGCAGTACGGGCGGTGCTGGAAGTGTCGCACCTGGAGCTGACCGGCATCCAAATGGTGGATCGAAAGAACAGAAAAAAGTACGCATGGGGAGGTGATACTGATGGAGCGGATCAGAGGAGAAAACGAGGAGAAAAAGGAGTATTTGAAAAGGTACCACGCAGCCGTGCTGGCGGAAAAAGAAATCCAGGAGGAAATTGACCAGCTGCGAATGGATAAGATGTTTCCGGGCATGATCCAGGACGGAATGCCGCACGGGAGCAGCTGCGGGGATCTGTCAGCCTACGCAGTCCAGCTGGAAGAACTGATGGACAACCTGAAAGCACAGATGGAGCAGCGGATCCGGCTGAGGAAAGAAATCACGCAGAAGATTGAAGAGATGCCGGATGAAACGGAAAAGACTGTGCTGCGGCTGCGATATATCCGCTGGTTGAAGTGGGAACAGATCGCGGGCAGAATGGGGTACAGCTGGAAACAGATACATAGAATCCATGGAAAAGCACTGGCTGATTTCAAGATGACATAGAATGACACACTCCATCTATGGTATAGTGTAAGAGCCAAAGAATGGATGAAGGAAACGGCATTTTATTCAAGGCCTCCTTTCGATGTGTTTTGATAGAGCTTCAGCGACCAGGTGTCACAGCCTGGCCGCTGCTTACGGCAGGCATCAGCCGGGGTGAACGTACGCGCTCGAATGATGCACGAACATGGTATATGGAAACTTCCATATCACCGCTTGGAACGTAGCTCAGTGGATGAGAGCGGGTTGCATCGGGGCAACTGACGTCGGGGGTTCGAGTCCTTCCGTTCCAATTCTCCATTGACTGGAGAGACATCCCCCATATACTTCTTCTAAAACGTCCTGTAGAAATGCAGGGCGTTTTGTAGTATGATGAAAAAAAGGAGGATGCATTAAATTGGAAAATAATGAATTAATTGCAATTCTTAAAAAATGCAAGGGAAGGAAAGCAAAAATAGAATCAGAAAAGGAAATTTTTATAACAATATTTCTGCCAGTTCAATTGGCATTATGGGCATTATCAAGTGAATTGCAGATGAAAAAATTTATGCCCATAATAATGATCTTTTTCTGCTGCGTTTTTGCAGCCTTGATAAGTAGAACGAATAGATTAATATTCGAAATTGAGCAAGATATAGAAGAAATAAATGAAAACATAAAAGAGAATTAATCGACATTTCAAAAACGAAACGAATGAGAGGTGGTGAGGCTTGGCAAGAGCACCAGATCTGCGGGTGGAGCAGGCCATGGAATTATATGCAAAAGGCATGAAACTAATAGAGATTGCCGCTACATTGAAAGTTCCAGAGGGAACGGTTCGAAGCTGGAAGAATCGATATGACTGGGATGCAACGTTGCATAAAAAGAAATGCAACGTTGCAAAAAAGAAAGGCGGTCAGCCAGGCAACAAAAATGCCGAAGGGCATGGAGGAACAGGCCGCCGGGAAATAAGAATGCGATTAAGACGGGAGAGTTTGAAGCTCTCTTTTTTGATTGTCTGGATCCAGAAGAAAAACGGTTGACTGAAATGGTGACGCTGGACAAGGAGCAGTTGCTCCTACAGGAAATTCAGCTATTGACCGTACGGGAACGGCGGATGTTGAAAAGAATTGAGATGCTGAAGAACATAGAGCAGCCGCCGGCCGATGAAAATGCTGAGCCAGAAGAACAAGTTATAGCGGGAATGAGCGTTACCGGATATCGATCTGGAATTGAAAAAGGAAAACCAACTGTCTTAAAAGAATACGAGGGGATTTTGGGACAGATCCAGTCCATAGAAGATGCCATGACCCGTGTGCAGGCACGGCGTCAGCGAGCCATCGAGGCCTTGCATAAATTTGGCTATGATGATGCGCGGCTGGAGCTGGCGGCAATGCAGCTTGAATTCGAAATGAGCAAACAGGACGTTCAGCAGGAAGAAACCGGCGATGATGGATTCCTTCTGCGATGAATGCCGTGGCGCAGGAAGTCTGGGGTGATGAGAGTGTATGAGAAAATCTCATCATTGAAAGAAAAGCTGCAGAAACTCAAACAAAACATCAAAGCCGCAGAAAGGCCAGACATTCCATTTTTCACCGTTTTCCAAGAAAACAGAAGCAAGTTCTT
>ENA-OQJH01000860-OQJH01000860.1-human-gut-metagenome-genome-assembly--contig:-NODE-860-length-14678-cov-1.593705_pt1 | contig 14678 bp, 17 predicted proteins | sample MGYA00242597_ERZ504763 | MGnify/ENA primary metagenome ERZ504763 (study PRJEB26092, sample SAMD00036359) | human gut metagenome | host: Homo sapiens | study: EMG produced TPA metagenomics assembly of... | reverse complement strand
CAGGTCTGTATAGTGGTGATGAATTAGAAAAACAAGTATCTTCAAGGTTAAGACAATTATATATATCATAAATCAATGCAAGTATTGACAACAAGCATCTTGTCCTAAAAGCGAAAATATTTATACCTCTATTAAATTATAATATTTCATAGCCTATTATTGTTATTAACCGTTTTAGACGATTTATATATGAGCATAGAACAAAGAATAAACTATCAACTGAATAAGTTTCCATTGGTAAAGAGGGTGATTAAACGAGCATATCAGTCAGTTTGCTATGCAGCAAGTAAGAAAATTGAATCAGAAGGAAATATTGTTCGTCTATCACCAAATGATAAAGAATATGAGTACTTTTTTGGATATTATGACAAAGTCCTTGGGATGCGACAGGTCGCTACATTATTTGTATGCGAGCCAAAGATACTTGGAGTGAACCAGATCCGGTTGAATCAGCAGATATCTTATTAATTGACACGTTGAAAAGTAATAGTATATGTAAGATTGCCACTACACATACATGGAACGTCCAACAAGGTTGTATGGCACAGTGGCTAGGGCCTGATTATAAGAGTCATATTCTTTATAATGACATACGTCAGGGAAAATATTGCTCAATAGTATTGAATATTGAAGCTGGTGTTGAACGTGTATTGCCAATGCCTGCATATACAGTTTCGGCAGATGGCAAGATAGCATTGTCACTTGACTTCTCTCGTTTACATAGTTTGCGCTTGGGGTATGGATATGCAGCTTTGCCAGAAACCACCAAAGGTGAAGCTCTTCCTAATAGTACAGCTATATGGCGAATGGATATTGAAACAGGAAAAGTTGTAGATATTCTTAAATACGTAGATTTTTCAAATTTCCAACCTCGCCCCGAAATGAAAGAAAAAGGTAGCGTACACAAGGTAAATCACTTGATGCTTTCACCTAATGGGAAGCGTTTTATGGTCCTTTATCGTTGGTTTTGCGGTCAAAGAAAATATACTCGTTTGGTGACTTGCAATGTGGATGGTTCAGATATGTATCTATTGAGTGATGATGACATGGTGAGCCATTGTTATTGGAAGAATGATGAAGAAATAATTGCTTTTGAACGTAAGCATTCAGAAGGCAATGGTTACTATTTGATGAAAGATAAAACCCAAGAGTGGAAACACCTGTGGTCTCAGTTAAGTAATGATGGTCATCCAAGTTACAGTCCTATAGATAAGAATTTGGTCGTGATTGACTCATATCCAAACAGGGCTCGTATTGCAGACGTTAAAATTCTTAGGGATAACGACCCTGAAGGCAAAGATATAAAAGTTATTGCCCGTGTATTTGCTCCCTTTAAATACGATAATGATACTCGTTGTGATTTGCATCCTCGTTGGAGCAGAGATGGCAAGAAGTTTGCTTCGATTCTATCTTTGAAGGGCATAGAGGTCTTTTATGCAGTCGAACTTTAATCATGGAGAGTAAAAAATAAAATATATTATGGCATATAAACATCTAAAATTTCCAGAGAACTCATTATTCTTGGTGACTGGAGCTGCAGGTTTCATTGGTAGTAATTTGTGCGAGGCAATCTTGAATATGGGATATCGTGTCCGTGCATTGGATGATCTTTCAACTGGTAAGCAAAAGAATATCGAGTTGTTTATTGATAATCCTGGCTATGAGTTTGTAAGGGGGATATTAAAGACCATGATATTTGCATGAAGGCTTGCGTAGGAGTGGATTATGTTCTCAATCAAGCTGCTTGGGGATCTGTTCCCCGCTCTATTGAAATGCCGTTATTCTATTCTTTGAACAATATTCAAGGTACACTTAATATGCTTGAGGCGGCTCGTCAACAAGGTGTGAAGAAGTTTGTGTATGCGTCAAGTTCTTCTGTCTATGGAGATGAGCCAAATCTTCCTAAAAGAGAGGGTATAGAAGGTAATCTCCTTTCTCCTTATGCCGTAAGCAAACGTTGCAATGAAGAGTGGGCAAAGCAGTACACAAAACATTATGGTCTTGATACCTATGGAATGCGTTACTTCAATGTGTTTGGTCGCAGACAAGATCCGGATGGAGCTTATGCAGCAGTTATTCCTAAGTTTATAAAGCAGCTGCTTAACGGTCAGGTATGCCGCATCAATGGTGATGGCAGGCAATCGCGTGATTTTACTTATGTTGAGAATGTAATAGAGGCTAACCTTAAGGCATGTCTCGCTCCAAGTGAAGCTGCCGGTCAAGCTTTTAATATCGCATATGGTGGGCGTGAATATCTGATTGACATTTATTATGGCTTGACTAAAGCACTTGGTGTAAATATTGAGCCTGAATTCGGTCCAGATAGAGCAGGTGATATTAAGCATTCTAATGCGGATATCTCTAAGGCTAAAAAGCTCCTTGATTATGATCCGGACTGGAGTTTCGAGAAAGGTATAGCTGCAGCGATTGATTGGTATAAAGCAAATTTGTAATAAATAGTTTTAAGGCAATAAAAAATGAAAGAGACTAAAATCTGTGTAATAGGCTTGGGTTACGTAGGACTTCCCCTTGCTCGTCTTTTCAGTTCTAAGTACAGGACCATTGGTTTCGATATGAACGCAAAACGTTGTGAGGCTTTGATGGCTGGTCATGATTCAACACTTGAAGTAAGCGACGAACTGCTTCAGGATGCAATCAATAATCATGGTTTTCTTTGCACAGCAGACATCGAACAGATTAAAGATTGTAACTTTTATGTAGTTGCAGTTCCTACTCCAGTGGATGAGAATAACAACCCTGATCTTACTCCTCTATATGGAGCATCTACTACTGTCGGTAAAGTTATCTCCAAAGGCAATGTGGTTGTATATGAATCAACTGTTTATCCTGGGGTAACAGAGGATGAGTGTATTCCTGTGGTAGAGAAAGTAAGTGGCATGAAGATGAATATAGATTTCTTTGCAGGTTATTCTCCTGAGCGTATCAACTGGTGATAAACTTCATACAGTTGAACATATCAAGAAAGTAACATCAGGCTCAACTCCTGAGATTGGGCAATATGTAAATGAGGTTTATGCTTCTGTTATCACAGCTGGAACTCACCTTGCTCCTTCAATTAAAGTAGCTGAAGCTGCTAAAGTGATTGAGAACTCTCAGCGTGATATTAATATTGCATTTGTAAATGAACTTTCACGCATCTTCAACAAAATGGATATTGATACTCTCGATGTTCTTGAAGCTGCTGGTACTAAATGGAATTTCTTGCCTTTCCGTCCAGGTCTGGTAGGTGGTCACTGTATTGGCGTTGACCCTTACTATTTGGCTCAGTGTGCCCAACGTCATGGTCATAATCCGGAGATTATTCTTGCCGGACGACGAATGAATGATGGTATGGGAGAGTATGTAGCTACTGAAACGGTTAAGTGTATGCTTAAGAAAGGAATTCAAGTGCTTAACTCAAATGTTATTCTTTTAGGCTTCACTTTTAAAGAAAACTGTCCTGATGTACGTAACACTAAGGTTGTTGACATCTATCGAACTCTGAAGGAGTATAATGTGAACGTAACAGTTTACGACCCATGGGCTAATCCTGCCATAACAATGCACGAGTATGGTGTTGAGGTAGTAAATGAACTACCTACTCAAAAATTTGATGTTGCAATTGCTGCTGTTGCTCACAAAAAGTTTGAAGGAATGGATATTTGTACTCTCTTAAAGGAAAATCATGTTATCTTTGATGTGAAGTGTACATTAGATAGAAATATTATTGATGCTAGATTGTAATATGGGTTCAGCGCAGTTACCCTTTGTTTCAGTTCTTCTCGTTACTCGAAACGAGAAGAACTACATTGAGAGGTCATTGATGTCTCTTATTAACCAGACATATCCTAAAGACAAATATGAAATTGTCATAGCTGACGGAAAGTCTGAAGATGGAACCCTTGATGTTGTTAGGAAATTTCAAGATCAAATGTATAAAGGAAGGGCTGGTGATTACTGTTGTGACAAATGAGAAGAAAATCTTAGCTACAGGATGGAATATCGCTATTAATGCAGCTAAGGGAGAATATGTTACACGTATAGACGCTCATGCCGAAGCAGAACCTGATTTTGTGGAAAATAGCATTAAAGCAATCTTAAAAGTTGATGCTGTATGTGTAGGCGGTAAGCTAACTTCTCTTTCTTTGGATGGTGCTGAGAATGTGATATCAAAGGTGCTGTCTTCTCCGTTCGGAGTGGGAAACTCATCATTTCGCGTGTCAAGTCAAGCATGTTATGCAGATACTGCAGTGTACGGTTTGTATAAGAAGAGTGTGTTTGAAGAGGTTGGATATTTTAATGAGAAGATGGTGAGAAATCAAGATATTGAACTCCATAGCAGAATAAAAGCGGCAGGTTATAAGTTTTATTTTGATCCCTCAATCAAATCGACTTATTATACTCGTACTACTCTGTCTAAAATGTTGAAACAGGCGTATGGTAACGGCTTTTGGAATATGATTTTGCTTAAGAAAGGAAGCTCTGCACTTTCGTTACGTCATTTAATTCCGTTTGCATTTGTGGTTTTCTTGATGCTATCCATTATTGGGGGGTACTTTTGGAGGACAATATGGGCTTTATGTTTGGGTATTGTTTGTCTTCATTTATGTTTGGGGCTATATTTCGCTGGCAAGAAAACGCACTCTTTGTTAGAGATTTTAGAAATGTCTTGGCTATTTATGTCCCTACATCTGGCATATGGTTGGGGGTATATAATGGCTATATTCAAGAAGATTTGATTTGTGAAATTCAAGTATATGAGAAACTTTCATAATATGTTTGATACAGAATCTCCTTCTTTCATAACAAGATTCTGATAGAGTGTCATATGAATGGTAATCCGGGGGATACTTTAGAACATGTTTTGGAACAGATTTATGATGAGTTATTCCTAACGTTATGTGTCTTAAATTTCTTTTTGATCGCTTAGTCTCTCTGATCGGTTTGCTCTTTCTGTGGCTTTACTTATCGTTGTGGCCATTCTTATCAAGATAAAAATGCCGGGTGGTCCTGCTATATTCACTCAAAAACGGGTAGGGAAGATGGTAAGTTGTTTACTTGCCATAAGTTTCGCTCGATGACGATGAAGCACAGTGGTTCGACGGTGAGTGTGGCGGGCGACAGTCGTATTACGCCTTTGGGGCTACACTTCGCCATTACAAGATTGATGAGCTTCCGGGGCTGTGGGATGTCCTGATTGGCAATATGTCGTTCGTTGGTCCTCGTCCGATGTGCCTGGTTATGCTGATAAACTACAGGGGGATAACCGTATTGTATTAAAACTTCGCCCGGGAATTACGGGGCCTGCCACGCTGAAGTATCGTTTGGAAGATGAGATGATTTCGGAGTATGTGGCGAAGAAGCAGGAAGAGGGGGACTGCCGTTCCGCTCAAGAAATCGCCGAAGAGTATAACAATAAGGTGATTTATCCCGATAAGGTGCGCATCAACAAATACTACTACGAGCACTATTCTTTTATCAAAGATATCCAGATGGTTTTTTGTACTGTTCTCGGTAGGAATATGAACTATAATAACGAAATTATATAATTTGCAATTATTCGACTTTTCTTAGAACAAAAAGTTGGTATAAAATAAAAGTTGTGACAAGCAAGATTACCACGAAGTTGGATAATCTTGTCGAACGAACTATCCAAAAGCTAATGACTCAACGAAACAATTCGCTTCATTATGGTAGTGATGCAGGAGTAGAAATGGCTGCATCTTATCACAGTGTAATTGAAACGGTGAAGCTTCATGGAAGTTTTTGGAGGAATTTCATCGGAACTTTTTTTCAAAAATATCTTTAACGGGTGCAGGGATTATGTTAATATGACTCCTGACAAATTACTTTGGCTATAAGTCAATGTTAAATTCAAAGTATTTTTTATACAGCTTGGTTTAAGGTACTCAAAAGTTTCCTTTCAAAAGGGTATGCCTAATTGAATACTTATTAATCATATGAACTTATGGATAAACGAATTTATCTTTGCTTGGCTCACATGAGTGGTAAAGAGCAAATTTTATTAAGGAAGCGTTCGACACCAATTGGGTTGTTCCTCTTGGTCCGAACGTGAATGGGTTTGAGGAAGACTTGAAGTTGTTTATAGGTGGTCGGAATGAGGTCGTGGCACTTTCGGCAGGTACAGCTGCCGTACATTTGGCCTTGGTCGCTTGCGGTGTGAAGTCTGGTGATGAAGTGATTGTGCAATCGTTTACTTTTTGTGCTTCATCGCACCCGATTACTTATCTTGGTGCTAAGCCTGTGTTCGTGGATTCGGAAATGGATACCTGGAACATGGATCCAGAACTATTGGAAATAGCTATTAAAGACCGTATTGAGAAAACCGGAAAGAAACCGAAAGCGATTGTGCCTGTGTATCTGTATGGTATGCCTGCCAAGATCGATGAAATCATAGCAATTGCGGAGAAGTATGACATTCCTGTTATCGAGGATGCTGCCGAAGGTTTTGGCTCGAAGTATAATGGGCAAATGTGTGTACATTCGGAAGTACGGTGTGCTGAGTTTCAATGGTAATAAGATGATTACGACTTCAGGTGGTGGGGCTCTAATAACTCCTTCTGCAAATGATAAGAAAGAAATAATGTTCTATGCTACCCAAGCCCGTGAAGCATATCCATATTATCAACATGAGAATATCGGTTATAACTATCGTATGTCAAATATCTGCGCTGGTATCGGTCGAGGGCAGATGACTGTGGCTGACGAGCATATTTCTCACCATAAGCACATTCAGAAGATGTATGAGGAGTTACTTGCAGACATTAAAGGTGTGACTATTCATAGTCAGCCTTCCACAGGAGAATATGATAGCAATTATTGGCTCTGTACCATAACTTTGGATCCTGCGCTGAGGGTGAGAGGACAGGAAAATGCTTATCAGGTGGTGGTTCAAGGCGCAGTGGAGGTGCTGCTGGTGTGACTCATGAGGCAAGGGAATTACATACCGATTGCGAGCCTAATGCTAATGTTGAAGCTATGCGTATTTTCCTTGATACAAAAGGTATTGAGAGTCGCCCTCTTTGGAAACCTATGCATAAACAACCTGTATATGCCGATGCTGATGCATATGTGAACGGGGTTTCAGAAAATCTCTTTAAAGTAGGAATGTGTCTGCCTAGTGGACCGTGTGTTACTGATGATGAGGTACGTTACATCGTTGAGTGTATTAAAGAAGCAATTCTTGTCGGTTAATACTTTATGTCCGATTTTTGCTTGTGATTAGCATTAAAAAAGCTCTTTTTACTGAGACGAAATATACATATGTTTGCACGATACACATTCACTCACAGTTTTGGAATCGTGCGCCGATGCTGTTTGTGATATGGAAGAAGTTGGGACTTGTGTTTATCGGCTCACGCAATTTTTTTGTCAATAATAGAATTTCGTTTCGTTGATTACTTTATTGGCATAAAAAATCACGGACCTTTAAACGGCTCCTCTCGTTACGGGAATAGATTGATTCAAACTCTTTAAGCTTCCACATAGCTTTTGGGCGACAAAGGTAGAACAGAACAAAAAAAGTGAAAAGATGGGGGCAGCGAATGCTTACAAAGTAAATTAGTGCGAGTTATAAAATAGGATATTATTCCATCTGTAATTACCTGCAATTCAGTTCTTAGAGTTGTAAAAATAACGATTGGGAGCGCATTCTTGAACGAACGCACCGATAAAAAGAAAAAAACATTGAGAAGATTGTATTGAATCTTCTCAATGTTTGAATCCAATCATTAAGAAGATTTTTTCAAACTTCCCAATGATTTTTGTAAGCTTTCAAAGTGACATAATGACAAAAAGGACATATGGCCTCTTTTATAAATTCTTATGATGCGTTCTTTAAACTACTTTGCTGATTTTTAATTTATTGAGTGCCTTTTATGGACTGTTTTTATGTGATTGCCGAAATCGTATTTTACGCGAGCTAGATTGTTGCTTTGTTGATGAACGCTTCCGGTAGTTTACCAATAAAGTGTTGGATATTGTACGGATTATTTAAAGGATGAAGTGTGGGAGATAGCATTAAGGACAATAATAACTGGTTATGCTCATAATAACAGGAAATCAGGCAGATATTTGTACACGATTTTAGGAAAACATGGCCTTTGCTTTCTGTTTTTTACCTTGCTGATCCGCTTCTTTTTCCTCATTGCCATCTTCAAAACTATCATGTGCCTTTTTGTCCTTTTGTCTTTTTGAGAGAGAAGGATAAAGCGAAGTGTCGAATGCGGATGAGTGCATGCAACTTTTTGTAAACCAGATTATAACATGCTATTTATTTCTCGGACAGGGAAAAACGGAATCCTCAAAATAGGTTGTAATATCGCGTAATATGCTTTTGGGGGAATATTTTTGTGGCAGGCTTCGCAAACGAGGAGATTTCATTGATCAACAGTTAATAGGTTTAAGAAAATGTGCTACAAAAAACTAGCTGGTTTCTTTTTTGCTTTCTATTCTTGATAGAAGAGGTGATTTTTTGACATAAAAGCTTTCTTTATTTAATTTATTTTATATCTTTGCTAGCATATCAAGATTACAATCAACTATTTATTCACATAACTTAATAAAATTATGTTCAAAGCTCCTTTTTCTTTTGACGGTCGTATTCGTAGAATCGAATATTTCCTGTCTGGTATTATCGGTGGTATCGTTTTTGGTGTTGCCTATTCTCTCGGTTTAGCTACTTTGTTTCTTGGTGCGGCTGCCGGTTCCGCAGGTGTTCCTTGTTTGGTATCTTGATTGGTATCGTAGCGGGAATAGCTTCTATATGGTTCTCTTTGGCGCAGGGCGTGAAGCGGTTGCATGACTTGAACAAGTCTGGTTGGTTGATACTCATTTGTTGTGTTCCTATCATCGGGTGGGTATTCAGTCTCTACATGTTGTTTGCCGATGGTACGGTAGGTCCTAATCAGTATGGTGAAGATCCGAAGAACCGTATGCCATATCAGCCGCAGCCAACTTCTGTAAATGTAACAGTGAATGTGTCGAGAGAAACTCCTGCTGAAGCACCTGCCGAAGAAGAAAAAACAGAAAAAGCCGAATAGTCTTTAATAAGCAGAAATATGGTTGCCTCTTGCAAAATTCGTTTTGCGAGAGGCATTTTTTTTACTACCTTTGAGGATTGGTAAACAGAAAAAAGAAGATAAATATGAAAAAAGTAATTTGCAGTGAAAAAGCACCGGGAGCTATCGGTCCTTATAGTCAGGCGATAGAAGCCAATGGAATGGTATTCGTATCGGGTCAGTTGCCTATCGATGCGGCTACCGGAAAGATGGCGGAAGGAATTGAAGAACAGGCACGCCAGTCGTTGGAGAATATAAAACACATCCTGGAAGAAACAGGGTTGACAATGGGAAACATTGTAAAAACGACTGTATTTCTCCAGGATATGTCTTTCTTTGCCGGAATGAACGGCGTATATGCTACGTATTTTGACGGAGCTTTTCCGGCACGTTCGGCTGTGGCCGTAAAGCTTTGCCGAAGGATGCGTTAGTGGAGATTGAGTGTATCGCGGTTCGCTAACAAATCGGCGACAATAAAACTGCTGCCTCCCACGAAGATGAAGTCTTTAGGGGGGCAGTTTTCTTTTGCTGCCCGCATGGCATCCACTACGGTAGGGTAGGAGGTGCCTTTCAGTCCCGCTTCCGAGGCCATTTTCATCAGCTCATCTTCCGGCATTGCACGTTTCACGCTCGCTTTGGTGAAATAGTAGGTGGCGTCTTTCGGCAACAGTTCCAGAACACTGCTGATATCCTTGTCGCTGACCATGCCGAATACAATATGCAATTCCTGATGCAACTTTTCGTGTATATACTTCAATTGCTTGCGAATACTTTTAAAGCCATCAGCGTTGTGACCTGTGTCGCAGATGAGGTCAGGATAGCTTTGGAGTTTCTGCCAGCGTCCCATCAGACCGGTCATCTCGCATACATTAGAGAATCCGGTATGGTAATCTTTATTACAGATTTCATATCCCAGGTTCTTTAAAATATCCAGTGCTGCCAGGATTGTGAGACAATTTTCTGTTTGATAGAGACCGCTCAGTTCGTAGTATAATCCCGTCATAAAACTGGAATTATGAATGGATATTGCGTCTTTTCTTTTATCCATGATTCTGTCTATCGCACGTATGGCGTCAGCCGGGTTGATAAGAGAGACAAATTGCATCATTTTCATTGGAAGCGTCTGTATCTGCTGAAGTTTTTATTTCCTCCTCCAATAATTCCTGCAAATCGGCTCTGGACTCTTTCAGGTTATCATATGACAAATATTGCACATGGGTGAAACTCTTTAATTCTTCCGAGAAGGTGATGAAGGTATTCATTGCCTTGGCTTTCATCGTAAATACTCTTTTCACCGCTCCGGATACTTTTCCCACTACTACCGGAACATCTTCTTTGATAATTCCTGCCTTTTCTTTGGCTATTTTAGTCAGTGTGTGGCCCAGATATTGCATATGGTCGAAACCGATATTGGTAATAACACACAGATCGGGGGTGATGATATTGGTACAGTCCAGACGTCCGCCCATGCCTACCTCGATCACTGCCACATCTACCTTCTGATCGGCAAAATAGCGGAATGCCATTGCCGTGGTAAGTTCGAAGAAAGAAGGGTGCAGAGGTTCGAAAAAGGAACGGTGGTCTTCTACAAAGTTGACCACATACTCTTCGGGAATCATTTCACCGTTGATACGGATACGCTCGCGGAAATCGATCAGATGCGGGGAAGTGAATAACCCGACTTTATAGCCCGCGGCTTGTAGCACGGCAGCGATCGTATGCGAACAGGAACCTTTTCCATTTGTCCCGGCGATATGTATCGTTCTGAATTCTTGATGCGGATGACCTAAATGTTCGTCCAATTTGTGTGTTGTCTCTAAACCTGGCTTATATGCTTTACCACCTATTTGCTGAAACATCGGTGCACTTTCATATAAGTACTTTAAAGTGTTCTGATAATCCATGTTTTATAATATTTAACTCCGGCAATCTTTATTGCTCGCAAAATTGTTTATCTTTAGAACCATCATCCAACTGTAAACGGAGGATTGATGAATGAGACTGCAAATATCAACATTAAAATCTAAGAAATCATGGGAACTAAGAAAAATTTTGTAATTGACACAAATGTTATTCTTCACGACTATAATTGTTTGAAGAATTTTCAGGAAAATGATATTTATCTCCCCCTTGTCGTACTGGAAGAACTGGACAAGTTCAAGAAAGGAAACGAGCAGATTAATTTCAATGCCCGTGAGTTTGTCCGGGAACTGGATTTGCTGACAAGTGACGAACTTTTCTCTAAAGGAGTGAGTCTGGGAGAAGGATTGGGACGCCTGTTCATTGTCCCCGGCAATGTGGATGCTCCCAAAGTTCATGAATCTTTTCCGGTGAAGAAACCCGATCATCTGATATTGGCAGCCGTTGAATATCTGGCGGGTAAATATCCGAAGACTCCGGCTATCTTAGTGACCAAGGATGTGAATCTGCGTATGAAGGCACGTTCCATCGGTATTACCAGCGAAGACTATATCACAGATAAAGTATCCAATGTCGATATATTCGAGAAATCCAATGAGATCTTTGAAAACGTGGATCCGGCATTAATCGACCGTATCTATTCCTCCAAAGAAGGCATCGACCTGAGTGAATTTGACTTTAAAGACGTCATTCATCCTAACGAATGCTTCGTTCTGAAAAGTGACCGGAACAGTGTACTGGCACGATACAATCCTTTTACCCATTCCATTTGCCGCGTCACGAAGGGACGCAACTATGGTATTGAACCTCGTAATGCCGAACAGAGTTTTGCTTTCGAGATACTGAACGATCCGAACGTCAAACTGGTGGCATTGACAGGAAAGGCAGGAACGGGTAAGACATTGCTGGCTTTAGCGGCTGCTTTAGGTAAGTTGACTGATTATAAGCAAGTATTGCTGGCACGTCCGGTGGTGGCGTTGTCCAACAAGGATATCGGTTTCCTTCCGGGAGACGCACAGGAAAAAGTTGCTCCATATATGCAACCGCTGTTTGACAACCTGAATGTGATCAAACGTCAGTTTGCCGCTAACTCGACCGAAGTGAAACGTATCGAAGATATGCAGAAGAGCGAGCAACTGGTGATTGAAGCGCTGGCATTTATCCGCGGACGTAGTTTGAGTGAAATGTACTGTATCATTGACGAAGCGCAGAACCTGACCCCGAATGAAATAAAAACGATCATTACCCGTGCAGGCGAAGGTACGAAGATGGTGTTTACGGGAGATATCCAGCAGATTGACCAGCCGTATCTGGATAGTCAGTCTAATGGTCTTGTATATATGATCGACCGTATGAAAGACCAGAATATCTTTGCACATGTCAATCTGGTGAAAGGTGAACGCAGTCAGTTGAGTGAGTTGGCCAGTAATCTGTTATAAATAATAAAGAACTAAAAAGAAGAATGAAGAATTACCGGTAGTATAAATGCGCCGGCGGATTCTTCATTCTTCTTTTTTATTCTTTGTTTCTAGTCCTTCATTCTTAATTTTCTTTCTTACCGAAATATTTTAGGAATTGCGTACGTTCGAACGTATTGATGCCTTGAACGTCTTTAATATTCAGTTTTCCTTTGAACTGAGCGATGCTTTCGAAACCTTTCCGTTCCATCCATGCAGATAAGAAGCGGGTGGATTCTCCGATGAATGCGTTCGTGTTCTGATAGACAGCGCTGCAAACTTCTACGGCAGTAGCTCCGGCAAGGATTGCTTTTACTACTGCTTCCGGACTGGAAACACCACCGGAGGCTGCATAATCGATTTTGTCTACCACTGAGGATGCGATTCCAATCCAACGGAGAGGAGTGGCAAGATCGGTGGAAGTGCTGAATACTGCACCGGATATTTGTTCCATATTCTCGATATTGATATCCGCTGGTAGAAACGGTTGAAGAGAACCACTGCAGCTGCTCCGTTAGCGTACAGCTGATCGATCAGAGCTACAGGATTTGTCAGGTTGTCCCCCAGTTTCATAATCACCGGAATGCTTACTGTCCGTTTGATATGACGCAGGATGTCGATATGACGCTGCTCAAATGAACCGTACGTATATTGTACATCCGATTGCAATGCCAGAATATTGATTTCCAGTGCATCGGCACCGGCTTCCTGTATCTGTTTGGCAAAGTCTATCCATTCCGCATCCGAATAGCAGTTGATGCTGGCTATGATGGGGATGTTACACTCTTTTTTGCTTTCCTTGATTAAGGTGAGATATTCAGCTAATTTGTGTTCACGGATATATTCTTCCAGATAATCGCTTGCTTCCGGATAAAAAGCGGGATCTTTCAGTTGATCCGCTTCCAGCATGATTTGCTCCTCAAACAGAGATTTCAGTACGATGGCACCTGCACCTGCTTCTGCCAGTCTCTTATTTTTGCCGGCACTGTTGGTCAGTCCCGAACTACTGATAATGATTGGGTTTCTGAGAGAAAGCCCTGCGAAAGTAGTTTTTAAATCGGTCATAATTATATCTTTTTAAAGTAGTTGGCTACTGATTAATAGTTCTTTCTCCGAATATCTTGCTTCCTACCCGTACCAGAGTGCTTCCTGCGGCGATTGCTTCGTGATAGTCATGTGACATACCCATCGACAATTCACGGAAAGTATCCGAATCGGCAAACCAGTTTGCTTTTATTTCCTGAAAGAGCCTATTCAGTAAACAAAATTCCCGGTTAATTTGTTCAACATCATCGGTGTTGCTTGCCATTCCCATCAATCCGCAGATGCGTACGTGAGACAGTTCTTTCCATTCGCCGGCATGCAGCATATCCTTGCATTCTTCGGGGCTGAAACCGAACTTGGTCTCTTCCTGTGCAACGTGAATCTGTAACAGACAGTTCACGATACGTCCCGCTTTGGCAGCTTGCTTGTTGACTTCCGTCAGCAGTTTGTACGTATCGATTCCATGTATCATCGCTACGTAGGGGATCATGTATTTGATCTTGTTTGTCTGCAAGTGCCGATAAAATGCCATTCGATGTCTTTCGGCAACTGTTTCGTATTTAGCTGTCATTTCCTGCACTTTGCTTTCTCCGAAAATACGCTGTCCCGCCTGATAAGCCTCTTCTATCGCTTCATTGGGATGGAATTTTGAGACAGCAACCAGCCGGACTCCTTGTGGGAGTTCGGCCAGCACTTGCTTAAGATTGTCAGCAATACTCATGGTTACTTATGCTTTTGACGGATCAAACTCCGGTTTGTCATTCGGTCCGGCACTGTAAGGATATACATCCATCAACGGGGTCTCGGATACCATACCGATCTGGTAGTCGGCCATCGTTCCTTTCATGCCTTCATCCAGCTTCTTCACTGCGTCGCGCAAGTCGGCAGCCTGAACCAGCACTTGTAGAAGTCTTTTTCTCTGCACCGCTTTTTTCGTCAAGGGTGATAAAGATCAGTTTGCACTTAAACCAGCGGTCGGCACTTTCCTCGTCGCTGGGGAAAAGTTCGCTATAGTTGGCACGTTTAATGTCCGATACTGTAAATTCTCCTGTTATAAATGGAGTCATCTCCTCGATAATACGTGCTTCTGCTTCTGTAAAGCTGAGTGCATCTACCAGATAAGGTTCAGTCACTTCTTCTGCATTCCGTTTTCCATCGTTTTCTCGTAACGGATTTT
>ENA-OQJH01000858-OQJH01000858.1-human-gut-metagenome-genome-assembly--contig:-NODE-858-length-14692-cov-1.623687_pt1 | contig 14692 bp, 18 predicted proteins | sample MGYA00242597_ERZ504763 | MGnify/ENA primary metagenome ERZ504763 (study PRJEB26092, sample SAMD00036359) | human gut metagenome | host: Homo sapiens | study: EMG produced TPA metagenomics assembly of... | reverse complement strand
ATCTGGTAGAAGTATTGAAACTGAATCCGGAACACCTGTACGCACTGTATTCGAAGGAAGCCCCGAAGAAGGACTGAGCCGTGACGACGAAGCCGCTTCTTACTGGAACAGTATCTGCCGAAAGATCACATCATCAACGGTAACAAACACGACAACTTCTGGGAAATGGGTGATACAGGCCCTTGCGGACCTTGTTCGGAAATCCACATCGACCTCCGTCCGGCAGAAGAACGTGCCAAAAATCTCCGGCCGTGATCTCGTCAACCACGATCATCCCCAAGTGATTGAAATATGGAACCTTGTGTTCATGCAATATAACCGTAAAGCTGACGGCAGCCTCGAACCACTTCCTGCAAAGGTTATCGATACAGGTATGGGATTCGAACGCCTCTGTATGGCTTTGCAGGGCAAGACTTCCAACTACGATACAGACGTATTCCAGCCGATGCTGAAAGCGATTGCAGCAATGTCAGGCACAGAGTACGGAAAAGACAAACAGCAGGACATCGCCATGCGTGTAATCGCTGACCACATCCGTACGATTGCTTTCTCCATTACGGACGGTCAGCTGCCTTCCAATGCCAAGGCAGGTTATGTAATCCGCCGTATCCTCCGCCGCGCCGTTCGCTACGGATATACTTTCCTCGAACAGAAACAGTCATTCATGTACAAGCTGCTTCCGGTGTTGATCGACAACATGGGAGACGCTTATCCGGAACTGATCGCACAGAAAGGTCTGATCGAAAAAGTAATCAAGGAAGAAGAAGAAGCCTTCCTTCGCACGCTGGAAACAGGTATCCGTCTGCTGGATAAAACAATGGGAGATACAAAGGCCGCCGGAAAGACAGAAATCAGCGGTAAAGATGCCTTTACCTTATATGATACTTTCGGTTTTCCGTTAGACCTGACAGAACTGATTCTTCGTGAAAACGGAATGACAGTCAACATCGAAGAGTTCAACACGGAAATGCAACAGCAGAAACAGCGTGCACGTAACGCTGCCGCCATCGAAACCGGTGACTGGGTGACTCTGAGAGAAGGAACAACCGAATTCGTAGGTTACGACTATACTGAATACGAAGCATCTATTCTCCGCTATCGTCAGATCAAGCAGAAAAACCAGACACTGTATCAGATCGTACTTGACTGTACTCCGTTCTATGCAGAAAGCGGTGGTCAGGTAGGCGACACCGGTGTATTGGTCAGCGAATTCGAGACCATCGAAGTGATTGACACCAAGAAAGAGAACAATCTACCGATACATATTACCAAAAAGTTGCCGGAACATCCGGAAGCTCCGATGATGGCTTGTGTAGACACCGACAAACGGGCAGCCTGCGCAGCCAATCACTCGGCAACTCACCTGCTGGACTCTGCCCTGCGTGAAGTACTGGGCGAGCATATCGAACAGAAAGGTTCGTTAGTAACACCGGATTCACTGCGTTTCGACTTCTCTCACTTCCAGAAGGTGACCGACGAAGAAATCCGCCAGGTAGAACACCTGGTGAATGCCAAGATTCGTGCCAACATACCTTTGAAGGAATACCGCAACATTCCCATCGAGGAAGCGAAAGAGCTGGGAGCTATCGCCCTCTTCGGTGAAAAGTACGGTGAAAGAGTACGTGTCATCCAGTTCGGTTCTTCTATCGAATTCTGTGGAGGTATCCACGTAGCCGCAACCGGAAATATCGGTATGGTGAAGATCATTTCCGAAAGCTCTGTTGCAGCCGGTGTACGCCGTATCGAAGCATATACGGGAGCCCGTGTGGAAGAAATGCTGGATACCATCCAGGATACGATCAGTGAATTGAAATCGCTCTTCAACAACGCACCCGACCTGGGTATTGCCATCCGCAAGTATATTGAGGAAAACGCAGGACTGAAAAAGCAGGTAGAAGACTACATGAAAGAGAAAGAAGCCTCGCTGAAAGAAAGACTGCTGAAGAATATACAGGAAATTCACGGTATCAAGGTAATCAAGTTCTGTGCTCCGTTGCCGGCGGAAGTGGTGAAGAATATCGCCTTCCAGCTTCGCGGTGAAATCACAGAAAACCTGTTCTTTGTGGCCGGAAGCCTCGACAACGGCAAGCCTATGCTGACCGTCATGCTAAGTGACAATCTGGTGCCGGTGGCTTAAAAGCAGGCAACCTGGTGAAAGAGGCAGCCAAACTGATTCAAGGCGGCGGAGGCGGTCAACCTCATTTCGCTACTGCCGGAGGCAAGAATACAGACGGACTGAATGCCGCTATCGAAAAGGTACTGGAACTCGCAGGTATCTAAAAAAGCAGTAACATACATCCAATACAAGAACCGTGTCTTAAAGTCCTCACACTTTAAGGCACGGTTTTTTATTTCAGATTCCAGTGTCAACAGCAACTAATCAGCCTCCTGCCAAAAATATTCGTGATATAAACTCAATTATCACAACTTTTTCCTACCTTTGTAAACAGATTAATTATTTTTCTTATCCTTCAAATAATAAAATAAGTAATCACCAATACCCGTACACCGATGAAAACACCTATTTACCTACTTCTAATCATTTGTATTTTTGCATCCTGCAACACCAAACAGACACAAGCTGAAATTGATTACACATCGTATGTAAATCCTTTTATTGGCACCGATTTCACAGGAAACACTTATCCCGGCGCACAAGCCCCTTCGGTATGGTGCAGCTCAGCCGGACAACGGACTTCCGGGATGGGACCGCATCTCCGGCTATTTTTATCCGGACAGCACCATCGCCGGCTTCAGCCATACCCACCTTTCGGGAACAGGTGCAGGCGACTTGTACGACATCTCTTTCATGCCGGTCACACTGCCCTACAAAGAGGCAGAAGCGCCGCTGGGCATCTACTCCAAGTTTTCTCACGATGAAGAGAGCGCCTATGCAGGCTACTATCAAGTACGTCTGAAAGACTACCATATCAATGTGGAACTGACCGCAACCGAACGTTGTGGCATCCAGCGATACACCTTCCCCAAAGCCGAAGCCGCCATCTTCCTGAATCTGAAGAAAGCCATGAACTGGGACTTCACAAACGATTCGCACATCGAAGTAGTGGACTCTGTGACGATTCAAGGATACCGTTACTCCGACGGCTGGGCACGCGACCAGCGAATCTACTTCCGCACCCGCTTCTCCAAGCCTTTCGACAAGGTAGAACTGGATACGACTGCCATTATCAAAGACAAGCAACACATCGGTACGGCTGTCATCGCACGTTTTGACTTCCATACCGAAGAAGGAGAACAGATTCTCGTCAATACCGCCATTTCCGGCGTCAGCATGGAAGGCGCAGCAAGAACCTGCAAGCGAAGTGCCCGAAAAATGACTTCGACAAGTATCTGGCAGAAACAAAAGCAAACTGGAACCGCCAACTAGGGAAGATCGAAGTCGAAAGTAACAATCAAGACGATAAAGTAAACTTTTATACAGCTCTGTACCACTCGATGATCGCACCTACGATTTACAGTGACGTAGACGGAGCCTATTACGGTCCCGACAAAAAAGTACATCAGAGTGACGGCTGGGTGAATTACAGCACTTCTCCCTTTGGGATACCTACCGTGCCGCCATCCCCTTTTACATATACCGAACCGGAACGTGTCAACGACATGGTAAAATCCTTCATCGCCTTCTTTGAACAGAACGGACGCCTGCCCGTATGGAACTTCTACGGGAGTGAAACCGATATGATGATCGGCTATCATGCCGTTCCCGTGATTGTAGATGCCTATCTGAAAGGTATAGGCAACTTTGATGCAGAGAAAGCACTGGCCGCCTGCGTAGCTACCGCCAATCTGGATAACTACCGGGCATCGGGCTATACAGCATAGCTATATTCCTTACAATGTGACAGATCATTACAATGCCGAAAATTGGTCACTGTCCAAAACACTGGAATATGCATTTGACGATTACTGCATCGCTGAGATGGCGAACAAGATGGGCAAGAAGGAGATAGCGGACGAATTCTACAAACGTTCCCAGAACTATAAGAATGTTTACAATCCGGCCACTTCGTTCATGCAGCCGCGTGACGATAAAGGTAACTTTATCAAAGACTTCAAAGCCGACGAATACACTCCGCATATCTGCGAAAGCAATGGCTGGCAATACTTTTGGTCCGTGCAGCATGACATAGACGGTCTGATTGATCTCACAGGAGGCACAAGCCGCTTTGCAGAGAAACTGGACAGTATGTTTACCTACCATCCGGCAGCCGACGAAGAACTTCCCATCTTCAGCACGGGAATGATCGGACAATATGCTCACGGCAATGAACCGAGCCATCACGTAATCTATCTCTTCAATGCCGTAGGACAACAGAACCTGACACAGAAATACGTTGCCAAAGTAATGAACGAGCTTTACAAGAACGAGCCTGCCGGTCTTTGCGGAAACGAAGACTGCGGACAAATGTCTGCCTGGTACGTATTCAGCGCAATGGGATTCTATCCCGTCAATCCGGTCAGCGGAAAGTATGAAATCGGTACTCCCCTGTTCCCGGAGATGAAGTTGCATCTGGCTAACGGAAAGACATTTACAGTACTTGCTCCCAAAGTAAGCAAAGAGAATATTTACATTCAATCTATCAAAGTAGACGGTCAACCGTACAACAAGACCTACCTTACCCATGAACAGATTATGAGCGGTGCCACCGTCGAATTTGAAATGGGGAATACTCCCTTAGTGGAAGTCGAATTTGAAGAACAAACCCAGTAGGTCCACCTAAACTAATCTATCGGAAAAATGGATGAAAACTTCGACTTAACCTACAAAGCTCTATTCCGCAGGTACTACCCCAGCCTGATATTCTATGCCACCCGACTGGTAGGAGAAGAAGAGGCGGAGGATGTAGTGCAGGACGTGTTCGTAGAGCTTGGAACGAAAGACAGCATAGAGATAGGAGAGCAGATTCAGGCTTTCCTCTATCGTGCTGTCTATACACGTGCCCTTAACGTATTGAAACATCGTAATGTAGAAGATGGCTATTGCGCCGCCATGGAAGAGATAAATCGGAGGCGTGCAGAGTTTTATCAGCCGGACAACAACGAAGTGATCCGCAAGATCGAAGACCGGGAATTGCGGAAAGAGATTCACGATGCAATCAATGAGCTTCCGGACAAGTGCAAAGAAGTTTTCAAGCTCAGCTATCTGCACGACATGAAAAATAAGGAGATAGCCGATGTACTGGGAGTTTCACTCCGCACGGTAGAGGCACATATGTATAAGGCATTGAAGTTCCTGCGAAATCGTCTCGGACATCTTTGGTTCATTCTCCTCTTATTTTTATTGGATTAAAGATAAGTGTTTTTGGGTTTTCAATTGTATTACTTATATGAAGGAAAGAAAATGAGTAATCTGAGTGAAGAAATAATAAACAGATATCTGACTGGTCAGTGTTCTGAAGAAGAGCTGATCGAGGTGAATGCCTGGATCAGCGAATCGGACGAAAATGCCCGCCAGTTGTTCCGCATGGAAGAAATTTATCATCTGGGTAAATTCGACCATTATGCCGATGAACAGAGAATGGCTAATGCGGAAAAAAGGCTTTATAAACAACTGTCGCAAGAGAAAAAGAAGAAAGATAAAGTACTGCATATGCATCGCTGGATGAGGTATGCGGCCATCCTTGCCGTCGCTTTACTAATGGGCGGAGGAGCCGGATATTGGTTCTACAACCGGCCGGAGCATCAGATGCTGGTAGCCGTTGCCAATGAAGGCATCGTGAAAGAAGTTGTCTTGCCGGACGGGACGAAGTCTGGCTGAACAATGCCGCCATGCTGAAGTACCCGCGCGAATTCTCCGAAAAAGAACGTAATGTGTATCTAGACGGAGAAGCCTATTTCGAAGTAACCAAAAACCGCCATAAACCATTCACGGTAGAAAGCGACGCTATGCGCGTACGTGTACTGGGAACCACTTTCAACTTCAAGTGCGACAAACGTTGCCGGATAGCCGAAGCGACCTTGATCGAAGGAGAAATCGAAGTGAAAGGCAACAAGGACGAAGGACAAATTGTCCTCGCCCCCGGTCAGCGTGCCGAACTGAACAGAAACAGCGGACGCTGACGGTGAAACAGGTCGATGCGAAACTGGATGCTGTATGGCGTGACAATCTGATACCATTCAATAAAGCAAACATATTTACCATCACCAAAGCACTGGAACGCTTCTACGACGTGAAAATCATTCTGTCTCCTGACATTCGGTCGGACAAAACATATTCGGGTGTATTGAAGAAAAAATCAACCATCGAATCGGTATTGAAATCCTTGCAGAATTCCATACCTATTGAATATAAAATCGTAGGAAACAACATCTTTATCTCTTCAGATAAAAATGAGTCCTGTGTTAAACTTAAACTAATAAACGACATGAAATTAAAGACACTTCTGATAGGATGTTTCGGAGGATTTATAATGCTCAACTCCTGCACAGAGTCCCCCAGTGTAAAAGATTATAGTGCTTATGTCAATCCTTTCATAGGCACCGGCGGACATGGACATACTTCCCCGGAGCCGTAGTTCCGCACGGTATGATCCAGCCCAGTCCGGACACCCGGATCGACGGCTGGGACGCCTGCTCCGGTTATTATTACGATGACAACACGATCAACGGTTTTTCGCATACCCACGTCAGCGGTACAGGCTGTTGCGACTACGGAGATGTATTACTGATGCCGATTGTCGGCAAACCGCAGTATCTGACAACTGATCCGGAAAGCCAGAAACTGGCTTACGCCTCTGCTTTCTCGCACGAGAATGAGACTGCGGAACCCGGATATTACTCCGTCTTCCTCGACACCTATCAGGTAAAAGCGGAAATCACAGCTACCAAACGCGGCGCCATCCACCGCTACACTTTCCCCGAAAGCACAGAATCCGGATTTATCATCGACCTGGACTATAGCCTGCAACGGCAGACCAACTACGAGATGGAAATCGAAGTTATCAGTGACACGGAAATCTGCGGACATAAGAAGACGACTTACTGGGCTTTCGACCAGTATATTAACTTCTACGCCAAGTTTTCCAAACCGTTCGCATATACCCTCATCACCGACTCTGTCACAATGGACAACGGCAAACGCCTGCCTGTATGCAAAGCCGTACTGCACTTTAATACAAAGAAAGACGAAGAAGTACTGGTAAAAGTGGGTGTATCCGCCGTCGATATCGCCGGCGCACGCAAGAATGTGGAATCCGAAATTCCCGAATGGGACTTCGACAAGGTACGAAAAGATGCCCGCACTGCCTGGAATAATTATCTGTCTAAAATAGACATCACCACTTCCGATAAAGAAGATAAAACCATTTTCTATACCGCTCTGTATCATACGGCCATCAGCCCGAACCTGTTTACGGATGCGGACGGACGCTATCTCGGCATGGATCTCGAAGTACATCAGGGAGATACCATTAATCCGCTGTATACTGTCTTCTCCCTGTGGGATACTTTCCGTGCACTGCACCCGCTGATGACGATCATCGACCCGAATCTGAACAATCAGTTCATCAATTCACTGATCAGGAAACATCAGGAAGGCGGAATATACCCGATGTGGGATCTGGCTTCCAACTACACTGGAACGATGATCGGATATCATGCGGTCCCCGTTATCGTGGATGCCTATATGAAAGGTTACCGCAATTTTGATGCTCACGAAGCATATAAAGCCAGTCTACGGGCAGCCGAATATGACACTACAGGTATCAAATGCCCCGATCTGGTGCTGCCGCATCTGATGCCCAAAGCGAAGTTTTATAAAAACGCCATCGGCTACATCCCCTGCGACCGCGAAAATGAATCTGTAGCCAAAGCGCTGGAATATGCCTACGACGACTGGTGTATCTCCATCTTTGCCGAAGCAATGAACGACTTCGAAAACAAAGCAAAGTATGAACGTTTCGCCAAAGCCTACGAATTCTATTTCGACAAATCGACCCGCTTCATGCGCGGACTGGATTCGAATGGCAAATGGCGCACCCCATTCAACCGCGTGCCTCCACTCACCGTAGCGATGACTATTGCGAAGGAACCGCCTGGCAGTGGACCTGGTTTGTTCCGCACGATGTGGAAGGACTTGTAAACTGATGGGAGGCGAGGAGGCTTTTGTAGAAAAGCTGGATTCGCTGTTTACAGTCGATTCGAGTCTGGACGGAGAAACCACCTCGGCTGATATCAGCGGACTGATCGGTCAGTATGCACATGGCAATGAGCCGAGTCATCACGTGATTCATCTGTACAACTATGTGAATCGTCCGTGGAGAACGCAGGAATTAGTGGACAGTGTCTACCGGAGCCAGTATGCAACAACGTCGACCGGGTTGTCCGGCAATGAAGACTGCGGACAGATGTCGGCATGGTACATACTCAACTCGATGGGATTCTATCAGGTATGCCCGGGCAACCGGTGTATTCTATCGGACGTCCGGCTTTCGACAAAGCTGTGATCAATCTCCCAGTGAAAAGACATTCAGCATCGTGGTGAAGAACAACTCCAAAAGCAACAAATACATCGAAAGCGTATTGCTGAACGGCAAACCTCTGGACACGCCATTCTTCGGACATCAGGACATTGTAGCAGGCGGAATCATGGAGATCAAAATGACTGACCATCCTACACAATGGGGAAGTAACAACTCTTCTCAATAATCATATAAAAACCATTACTAATCATGAAAAGACTCTTATTGATAGCTTGTGTACTTAGTTGTACGCTATTGTCCCAAGCCAAAGACTGGACGCAGTATGTCAATCCGCTGATGGTTCCCAGTCTACTTTTGAGTTATCAACAGGTAATACTTATCCGGCTATTGCCCGTCCCTGGGGTATGAACTTCTGGACTCCACAGACAGGCAAAATGGGAGACGGATGGCAATATACCTATACCGCCAACAAAATCCGCGGGTTCAAACAGACACACCAGCCCAGTCCGTGGATCAATGATTATGGTCAGTTCTCGATTATGCCGATAGTGGGCCAACCGTTGTTTGACGAAGAGAAACGGGCAAGCTGGTTTGCACATAAAGGAGAAGTGGCAACTCCTTACTACTACAAAGTATACCTGGCAGAACACGATATAGTCACCGAAATGACACCGACGGAACGTGCCGTGCTTTTTCGTTTCACTTTCCCGGAGAATGATCATTCTTATGTGGTCGTAGATGCCTTCGACAAAGGTTCTTACATCAAGAATTCTTCCGGAAGAGAATAAGATAATCGGTTATACGACATGCAACAGCGGTGGTGTTCCTGAAAACTTCAAGAACTACTTTATCATCGAGTTCGACAAACCTTTCACCTATAAGGCTACGGTAGAGAATGGAAATCTGCAAGAGAACGTAGCGGAACAGATGACCGACCATGCCGGAGCGATCATCGGATTCAAAACCCGCAAAGGGGAGCAGGTGAATGCACGTATCGCCTCTTCTTTTATCAGCTTTGAGCAGGCTGCTGCTAATATGAACGAACTGGGCAAAGATAACATAGAACAACTCGCCCAAAAAAGGAAAAGATGCCTGGAATCAAGTACTGGGTAAAATAGAAGTAGAAGGCGGTAATCTGGATCAGTACCGTACATTCTACTCCTGCCTGTATCGTTCGCTGCTATTCCCGCGCAAGTTCTATGAACTGGATGCAAACGGCCAGCCCATCCATTACAGTCCGTATAACGGGCAGGTACTTACGGGATATATGTTTACCGATACCGGTTTCTGGGATACATTCCGCTGCCTCTTTCCGCTGCTGAATCTGATGTACCCGTCGGTCAACAAAGAGATGCAGGAAGGATTAATCAACACGTATAAGGAAAGCGGTTTCTTCCCCGAATGGGCAAGTCCGGGACACAGAGGTTGTATGGTTGGAAATAACTCCGCATCAATCCTTGTGGACGCTTATATGAAGGAGTAAAAGTCGATGATATCAAGAGTTGTATGAAGGACTGATTCACGGAACGGAGAATGTACATCCGGAGGTTTCTTCCACCGGACGATTGGGATACGAGTACTATAATAAACTGGGATACGTACCCTACGATGTGAAAATCAACGAGAACGCCGCCCGTACTTTGGAATATGCATACGATGACTGGTGTATCTACCGGTTGGCAAAAGAGCTGAAACGTCCCAAGAAAGAAATCAACCTGTTTGCCAAACGTGCCATGAATTACAAGAATCTTTTCGATAAAGAATCCAAGCTGATGCGTGGTCGCAACGAAGACGGTACATTCCAGTCTCCTTTCTCACCGCTGAAATGGGGAGATGCCTTTACGGAAGGAAATAGCTGGCATTATACCTGGTCTGTCTTCCACGATCCGCAAGGTCTTATTGACTGATGGGCGGGAAAGAGATGTTTGTTACATGATGGATTCCGTATTTGCCTACCGCCCATTTTGATGACAGCTATTACGGACAGGTAATTCTCGAAATTCGTGAAATGACTGTGATGAATATGGGCAACTACGCGCATGGAAATCAACCGATCCAGCACATGATTTACCTCTATGACTATGCGGGACAACCGTGGAAGGCTCAATACTGGTTACGTCAGGTAATGGACAGAATGTACACGCCCGGACCGGACGGTTACTGCGGAGACGAAGACAACGGACAAACTTCTGCCTGGTATGTGTTCTCTGCGCTGGGTTTCTACCCTGTTTGCCCTGGAACGGACGAATATGTGATGGGAACTCCTCTGTTCAAAAAGGCTACTCTTCACTTCGAGAACGGCAATAGTCTTGTTATCGACGCGCCCAATAACAGCACGGAAAATTTCTATATTGATTCCATGAACTTCAATGGTGCTGATCATACCAAGAATTATCTGCGTCACGAAGATTTGTTCAAGGGAGGTACTATCAAAGTAGACATGAGTAATCGGCCGAATCTGAACAGAGGAACCAAAGAAGAGGATATGCCTTATTCTTTTTCCAAAGAATAGTAGTTAGTTCATCGATTAAATTCACGTTCCTATATTAGGCCCTTTTTCTTCCGGTTTTCTGACTTTCTCTCTGTTCTGAAAGACTTTATCCGGATAATGGCAAAAAAACGATAGCCTGAAAGTAAAGAAGTTTACTTTCAGGCTATTTTTCAGTTAGTATTCACTACTTTTGCCGGACAAACAACTATAAATCATGGAAGAAGAAATTGACTTTACCAAAGTCCCCTATCAGTACGCAATGTGCCTCAATCGGGAATGTTCAAAAGCAAACACTTGCTTAAGACTACTTACAGCACAAAGTGTACCGGAAAAGATTGAATACTGGGTTATTATCAGTCCCAAACATCTCGCTGCCCAACAAGGGAATTGTCCTTATTATCGTTCTAATGTCAAAGTACGTTATGCTAAGGGATTCATCAGAATGTTAGAAGACTTGCCTTATAAGCAAATGCAAACTGTCATATCACATTTAATGAGCTATTTTGGTCGCAGAACTTACTACCGCATCCGCAAAGGCGAACGCTCCTTACCCCCTCCGAGCAACAAAGAATATTAAATATCCTCAAGAATTGCGGAGCAACTCATCTACAAAACTTTGATGCATACGTTGAAGATTATGACTGGTGATCGGCAGTAACACGAAGTGATACTACTGTTACGCTCAGAAGACACAACTGTCACCATTGTGGCACTGTTGTCACATATTGGTGGCACGACTGTGCCAAGCCGTTGGCACAACAATGACACCGTAGTGGCACAACTGTGCCAAGCCCTTGGCACAAGGGTTCCCTTACGAGGAGACAGGGAGGGACATAGTAGCTTATACAAGAAAAGAGCCAGGCTTCATCATTCTGAAAGCCTGGCTCTAAAATTAACTTATCTGCTAATGACTAGATCTTACTGAGCATTGTAGATATAAACTTCAGTTACGTCAATATTGAAACCCGCTAATAATTCAACTTTCACATAACGAGCTGTTATAGAAGAGAAAAATTGGAAATAATGATTACCCACACGAGGAGTTTCCAACACTCCCTGCGGAGTCCAGGCTTCATTATCCAATGAAGTTGAAATTCCTACTTTCTTAGAAGCATACGTATGATAATAATCCATACCTAAAGCAGAAAAAGTCTGTGCTGCTTTCATATCAATAACAAACCAAAATGGATATGAACTATACACATCTGACCCATAGCTTCCTCCATTACCATCAATCAAATAACTAGCTCTGCCAGAGACACCTGAAGGAATTTCCGCACTCCAACCTACTTCGACAATTCAGTCCAGACACTACCTATGGCGGACAAATATTTAAAGTTTCTAAGTACTTTATCCACATTAAAGGTTAAAAAATTCTCCTTGCTATTAATCTTCACAACGGGGTCTTCACTTTCTACTGACGCAGTTACAACAAGAGTGTGAGATTCTTCTCCAGTTGTTGTCAGCAAGAAATCATCAGTAATAGTCCAGGTAGCCTCTGCTGATTCTAATTCACCGACAGATATGGTAATTTCAGCAGGAGTAACAGTGATATTCTTCATAAACTGTTCGTCCAGACCTGTAGTGGCAAGTTTTACCTTTACGTCTTTTCTTGCCGGTTTGTCCAACTTCATTTTGAAGGTACAGGATATAGGATCAGAATTGACAATCGCTCCTTGAGAGAAACCACGTTCGAATGTAACATTATTTCCACTGTCACCAGCCACAGAGCATGAAACAGTATATGCTTCCTTCTCTATTACAACTTTAGATTCAATTGGCTCAGTTCCTATCTCATATCCTTCCACATTGGCTTTCACCCCCAATTCGTAAGTTGCCGCATCATAATTGGATGCTGCAAAACTAAAATCTTCATCCTTCAAAGTCACAGTGACAGAAGCATCTGTTGAACCGGCAGGAAGAACTACTTTAGTGTCACTGATCTCTACATTTTCCTTTGGGATATTAGTATTTATAATATCAAAAGTCACTGTAGCATCTTCCGGTGATGCAGCAAAATGGAATGTATAAGTTCTAGTGACAGGACCATCTAATTTCAATGTACCATCAGACTTGTAAACCGCAGTTAACGTCGCTTTGGACGCTCCTTCCGCATCATCAATCGTTATAACAGGCTGATTCACTGGATATTTAACCAAATCCACCACCTCATCATCCTGGCATCCAGCAAAAGTAATGAATAACCCTAATGCTAGAGATAAAAAGAGTTTATAATGTGCTTTCATATTCTTGTTTTTTATTTGTTTCTATTTCTCCATAGCGATTAAAACACCAATCGCTATGGAAAGCTTTACATTTACTATTCTTTGGGAAGATCATCCGGATATTTGTAAGGTGTCGGATCATCCTTTTTGTAGAATATTGTAGGTTGTTTTATCTGAGATCCATACAATGTTTCAGCACCGGTCAAACGTCTAAAGATACTTGAATATTTTCCCGGACTCGGAGCAAATCCCATATACCAACCGTACCCATCATTTATCAGACTATGAGCCGTTGACGGTGATAAATCGCCGCCAATACCCAAATGGAATTCCATTGCTATACCTGCGCATTGTTTCTTAGTCATATTCCCTACTGGATGCGCACTGAAACCATAGTTTGGAACAGCAACATCAATCCATTCACTCGCATCCACACCATCAACTGTAGCTACTCCATACATTTGACCATACGCAAATACAGTTACTAACTTATCAGGCATTGCCAACTTGGTTTCATAACATAGACGAGCCGCTGCAGCTGTACTCGGAGTAGTAAGAGACGGGTTACTCAAATCCGGAGATTTTGAATATTCATCATCATAATTTACTCCATCCAAATTGTATGCTTTACAATACTGAGCCACTTCGCGAGCAAAGTCTTTAGCGCCCTGATTAGAAAGTTGAGCTAAACCTGTAATGTCATGATTTCCAAGTAACCCTAACAGAACCTTAACACCTCGTTTACGAAGAGGCTGCAAAAGAGTTTCATTGTTATCCAACAGATATTGCACATTCGGATTACACTGTACACGCGGACGCCCTGCTTCAGCATCATAATTAATATTAGCAGCAAACAGCACAATAACATCCCATATAAGTTTTCCGTTTTCTAATTGAAAAGACAAAGTATTCAATGGATTAACACCATTTACCTCAAAAAACAAATAGCCCTTTACAGCATCTTCGCCCTTATAAGTATCACCGGCATTTCGCATATCTTTCACCAGATAAATACAATGTTTCGCATCTTCATCTTTAATAGTGATATCACTGCTCTGATCACTGATAGCTACCGGAATAGCATATGTTTTATCTTCCTGCAGACCTTCTCCTGCCCGAATAGTCATCTCTACCTCCGCTGATTTAGTATTAGCGTTCACTGTAAGTATTCCTTCGTTAGCAAAGGTAACCAAGTCCTGCGGATACAATGCAAAATCTGTATTATGCGCCTTATTATACGTTTCCAAATAAGCAGCATCAATTTTCACTTTTGCCGATGTAGCTGTATTAGGTGTCTTGCTCAACCCCATTTTACTGTAGTAGCATAAGTCTCACCGTGCAATTCGACAACCTTAGAAACTAAGTTCGACTTTCCATCACGCAGATATGCATTATTTTCATAAATGCCACTGTAGCCGACTCATCAATATTCTTTCCGACCTCAAGATCATCAGCACAAGAGGTCAAGAATGCAGTACTGCTCACAATCATGCAGCGAACAAACCCGAAGTTATATATTTCATATTCATAATGAA
>ENA-OQJH01000857-OQJH01000857.1-human-gut-metagenome-genome-assembly--contig:-NODE-857-length-14743-cov-1.350369_pt1 | contig 14743 bp, 21 predicted proteins | sample MGYA00242597_ERZ504763 | MGnify/ENA primary metagenome ERZ504763 (study PRJEB26092, sample SAMD00036359) | human gut metagenome | host: Homo sapiens | study: EMG produced TPA metagenomics assembly of... | reverse complement strand
AAAAATTGTGCATTACTTATAAAAAATAAACAGAAACAACTCTCCAGTTAGGGGAAAGTATTTCTTGCTTCATTAGAAAAATTGCAATTAAATTCTGTATAATAGAAAGGAATTATAAATAACAGAAAAATTACAAAAATGTATTGACAAAAATACAATCAAATGTTACCATCACAGTACAAAGTAACATTTAGAAATTGATTCTAAATAATAGAACACGAAAAATGGAGGTAAGAGCTATGATCGGAAAGAAGTTGTACATCACATGATGATGAGTGAGAAAGATGCTCACTATGTAGGTGGACTCGTTAATGGAGCAAGAATCGTTGTTCAGTGGGGCGATGTAGGAACAGAACTGATGGTATATGCGGACGGAGATATTAGTTTGTTCTTAGGATATGAGAAAATCGAATTTACAGCACCAGTCTACGTAGGCGACTTTATGGAATATGTAGGATGGATCGAAGAAGTAGGAAACCAGTCTTACAAATGCAAGTTTGAAGCATGGAAGGTAGCAACAATGCTTGATCGTACAGATGCGGATATGGAAGGAATCGAGCATACAGCTGCAACAGCATGTGAACCACCAATCTTGCGCAACAGGAACAGGAAGTTTATATATTGCGAAGAAAGACCAGAGAGGACCACAGGAAGAATCTTTTAAAGACTTGAAACATCGTGCATAAGATCTTAGATCGAGATATATATAGAAGAAAGAGAAAAGATTAAGAGACGGATTTAGTCAAAATACCGTCTCTTTTTTCGATTATATATGAAGTGTTTTAAAATTTAGAAAAAAGTTCAAGATAGAAGAAAAATATTTTGCATAGAGAAGACGGGGTTTGATATAATAATAGTGATCGAAAGAGGATATAAAAACAGATAAATGGGAGGAAAGTCATGGCACAGGAACCAAAATATCCAGTGCAGACGGTAATGAAAGCACTGGAATTGTTAAACCATCTCGCAAAGAATACAGGGAATCTTGGAGCAGGAGTCAGTGAATTAAGCGATGCACTAGGAATCGGAAAGAGTACAGTCCATCGTTTATTAGATACGCTACAGTATTATGGTTATATTGAAAAGAGTGAAGAAACAAACAGATATCGTCTTGGTTGGGAATTATATAAAGTAGGGCTGTCAGTTCCAGCACAGAACCAGTTATTTAATATTGACCGTACACATTTACTGGAATTGGGGAAGAAGTTAAATGAAACGATCGATTATGGAACGATCAAAGGAAAAGAAACGATCATTATCTCCAAGATGGAATACACAAGCAATGGAATGAACAACAGTGTAAGTCCAGGAGAATACGAATCCATTCATGCGACAGCACTTGGAAAAGTCATGATCAGCGAGATGAACGAGGAAGAGATCTATAAATTATTTGAAGGAAAAGAAGAACTTCCAGCATACACACCCCATACGATCTTAACTGTCAGTGAGTTGATCCATGAAGCAGAGAAAGTGAAGAAACAGGGATACGGAGTTAATGACGAAGAATACTGGATCGGGATGTATTGTATGGCAGTGCCTGTAAGGAATTACACAGGCAAGATCGTGGCAGCGGTCAGTGCAAGTATTCCGGTATTTCGCGTGGATGATAAGAAGAAGGAATTTGTACTGGATGAACTGAATAGGAGTGCGGGGCAGATATCTAAGGAGCTTGGGTATCTGGGCTAAAGAAATAAAAAGGTATCGAATCTAGAAAGTCTTAGATTCGATACCTTTTTCATATATGGACGAGATTAAATTATTAATCATTTGGATGTAATACAACTTTTATAGCTTCCCCAGATTTAGTAAGGGCAATCCCTTTATTAATTTCACTAAGTGGTAGAATATGAGTAATAAATTTCTCAGCTTCGAATTCATCAGAAATTGCAAGTTCAAAAGATTTTTGCACCTGCATACTATTAGAACCATAATGTCCATAAATCCAAAGACCATTATAATGGATATAGTTCGTATCAAGCTCAGTCAAAGCACCTTTGGCAACACCGCCGAAGAAGACAACAATACCTGTTCTTTTAGCCATGAAGATTGCTTGTGCTTGTGCTTGTGTGGAAGGATTTGCGGAAATGACTTTATCAGCCCCTTTTCCATTTGTTAATTTTTTGACTGCTCCAATAGGATCTTCATTTAAACTATTGATCGTATGGTCAACTCCAAACTGTTTTGCAGTTTCCAGACGTTTGTTATTGATCTCAACCATAATGACTTTTTAGCGCCACGTAATTTTGCTAGTTTTGCGTGGAAACATCCAATAGGACCAGCGCCAATGATAACGATCGTATCGCCGAATCCAATCTCAATATTTTCCTGACAGGCATAGACAGATGATAAAGGTTCACCAAGAGAAGCACGGTCATAGCTGATTCCGTCTGGAATGCGGTAGATAACATCACGGGCAATCTGTCGTGGGAGAACAGTATAGTACTGTGCAAATCCACCAGGACGATCTAGATTATTTCCAAGATTTTCACACATTTCACTATGACCGGTTCTACATGGTTCACATTGCATACAATGATCAGCAGGATAAATATACAGACGGTCACCAACTTTATATTCTGTACAGGAAGGAGAAATCTCATCGATGATACCAGTAATCTCATGACCATAAATATGAGGGTATTTACCAGATTTAGAATCAGTTGTCAGGTTACGAATATCAGATCCACACAGACCAACTGCCATGACTTTCAGAACAAATCCACCTTCAGGGCATTTAGGTTTTTCAATTTCTTCGATTCTGATATCATTGGGACCATACATTAAAGCAGCTTTCATAATTTATTCCTCCTTCTTACTTTCCATAACGGTTTTTGCGGCTTCCTGGATGATTATTATATAATTCTTCTAAATCATCATCAGAAATATTGTGAACAGGACCGATTTCTTTTGTTAAATGATAGATTTTTAAAACTTCTTCCGCAGCTTCAATAATTTTAACTGCATCTTCCAAAGTTTTTCCAACAGCGATACAACCATGATTTCCAAGTAAGATTAAATCGTGGTCTTTGATTGCATCTTCAATTCCATCTGCGATATGAATTGTCCCAGGCAATCCATAAGGAAGACAAGGAATTTCCTCAAAAACAAGAGAAAATGTTGTAGAACATTTTAATTTGATATCTTTTCCACAATAAGCGTAAGCGGTTAGATAAGGGGCATGGATATGAGCCGCTGCATTGCAGTCAGGGCGGGCTTTTAGGGCTGCCTCATGTAATAAGATCTCACTGGATTTTTTTACAGTTCCCTCAATTTGTTCATCATCTTTTACAACAGCAATTTTATCTTCGTTTAGGAAGCGTTTTCTTGTGCCAGATGGTGTGATATACATTTTCCAGTTTCACGATCCAAGATGGAAAGATTGCCTTCTAGAGTAATTTGACCAATCCTTTTCATCTAAAAGTTTTGCATAGTATACGATTTCTTTTTTTAATTCAGTATTTTTATCGAACATATAAGACTCCTTTTCATGTGCAGGTAAGTTATTTAGAAATCAGCTGATACTTGTATTGTACATTGGGAAAACGATAATGTATAATATGGAATACAAGAAGAAAATAAAGGTTTTACCTATGAATCAGGAGGATATATGACATTAGCACAATTAAAATATTTCGTAAAAGTAGCACAAAATGGGCATTTAACGCAAACGGCAAAAGAACTGTTGATTGCACAGCCAAGTCTTACACAAGCAATAAAAAACTGGAAGAAGAACTTGGATTTCTTTGTTTGAGAAGAAAGGAAGAGTTTTATTTCTTACGAAAGAGGGAAAAGAGTTTTTGCCGTATGCAATAACAGTGGTTGAATCATTACATAAAGCAGAACAGATGCAAGATCTTATTTATAAAAGATATACAGGGAATATTAGATTTGCATATACAAGGCCGATGTCACCAAATTATATTCCAAATCTGATTCGTGGATTCTTTTTAAAAAATGAAAATAAAAAGATAAATATAGAATCTTATTCAGCAGCAACAGCAGTCATCATCAATGACTTGAAAAATGATAAAATAGATTTTGGATTTTGTTCAGATAGTGAAGTGCAAGATGATGAGATTAAGTTGATTCGGCTAATGGAGTATCCAATTAAATTAGTTGTAAATGAAAAAGATCCGTTGTGTAAAATTCAACAATTGCATGTGAAGGATTTAATGACTGCTCCTGGAATTTCATATACAGAAGGGTCGGCAATGGATCAAGAAATTCAGAAATTTTTCAAAGAACAAGAAATAACGCCAGATATTCATTACAGGACCTCATCGGTAGGAAATTCAAAATTTTGTTTCTTGTGGATTAGGATGGGCATTGATCGCACAGAATGGAGTACCGATGATGGAGGGGTTAAAAATCCTTGAAATGCCTGAATTAAAGCTAAAAAGAAACACATATCTTGCAATGCGAAAAGACAGAGAATTAAGTAAAATTGCACAAAATTTTGGGTATATGTATTAAGTTATAATGAAAAATTTATATAAATTAAACTTGAATTATCGAGAAAAGTCATATAAACTACTTAGCATAAACTTTTGACAAGACTGATTATGACAGGAGGCATAAAGGATGAATCAGCGTAGTACAAAGATTGTACAGTTGTTAAGTAGAAGAAAAAGACGAGATTACAGTGGCAGGATTTGCAGAATATTTTGACGTATCACAAAAGACAATTCGAAATGATTTAAAAGATATTAATGACATTTTGGAGAAAAACCAGAAGGCACAGATCGTAATCAAAAGAGGAGGTGTGATCATTGCTCCAGATAATTTTAAAGATTCACTGCCGTTGCTTGTAGAAGGTAATTTTTATAATTATAAACTATCAAAAGAAGAACGTAAAAAATTGCATCAGCAATGATTGTAAATTCATCAGACTATATCACGTTGGCAACGATCGCAGATAGTTTGATGGTGAGCCGAGCAACGGTGATCAATGATTTAAAAGATATCAAAAAATACATAAAAGAAGGTAATCTGGATGTAATTTCTCATGCAAATAAAGGTTTAAAAATTGATGGTCTGGAAAGTGACAAGAGAAAGTTCCTTTTTGAATTGTTCCGGCCAACTTTAAATAATTATGAAAAGCAAAAAAATATCATTGCAGATCATGTAAGTGTTCAAGCAGGGGATGCAAATGTCATACAGAAATTAGTGGCAGAGCAGGAGAAGATTTATAAAAAGTTTTTATCCGATAGTGCATTTCAAAAGATCTTATTATTTTACGGATTATGATCAATCGAAATCAGGCAGGAGAATTTTTGGAAGAACAAGAAGAGATTGACAGTGAGAATTACCTGTTCGCACTAGATATACTAAAATATATATCACAATATTGTGATGTTGCGATTACACAGGATGATATCAGATATTTCAGCAGATTTTTAGATGGCATCCGATATATGAATTATGGAGATCTAAATAAAAATGCCATGGTCATTCAAATGGTCACAAGACAATATATTTCAAGTATTTCTGCGGAGTTAGGCATCAATCTAAATGTAGACTATGACTTCTTTGAAAATCTTTCCAATCATCTGGAATCAATTTTCTCAGCACCACCAATGGATTATCAGGAAGTTGATATTGTCAATGAAGTGTTGGAAGATAATCAGGATGTATTGGAAGTTGTGATCAATCAATTGCCAGTCATCTATAAATTCACAGATCGAAAATTAAACGGATATCGAAATAAAATACATAGCAATCCATGTATGTGCAGCAATAGAAAGAAAGAGAAATAAAGAAGTATCATTTCGTGTGATTGTTGCCTGCCATGCAGGAATCGGTACATCAATCTTGCTGTTAGAAAAATTAAAAAGACATTTTAAGTTTAAAGTTGTGGATGTGATCTCGGTACACGAAGCAATCAACATAAAACCAAATTCAGCGGACTTTGTTATTTCTACAGTTCCACTAGAAGGATGTCCATTAGAGTACGTGGTTGTATCAGCAGCTTTTAATGATGCGGATTATATAAGAGTTGGAAATCGAATCGATACATTGAGAAACAGTAGAACAATTTCGGATGGCACGGAAGATGAGAAGTTAAATGCCAAAGATCTGATTGATCTTGTTACAGCTGTAGTGAAAGATATGGTAACACCAAAAGAATTAGCCAAAGATGTTATGAAAGAGATTCGATCAGTGATCCGGGAATATTTTAAACAGTCAGTTGAAAATGATGCCAATATTATATCACCATCGTTGCATCATTTATTGAGAGTCACAGACATTGAAGTTGATGTTGAATGTAAAGATTGGAAAGATGCGGTTCGAAAGTCAGGCGAAAAACTTGTCGAGAAAGACTATATTGAAGAACGATATATTGATGCTATGATCCAAAGTATAGAAGAATATGGGCCTTATGTTGTAATATCTCCTGGTTTTGCAATGCCACATGCTAAAGTCGAAGAAGGAAGCATTCGTCTTGGGATGCATTTGATCAGATTAAAAACACCGGTACCATTTGGGTAGAGGAATTAGATCCAATCGAATTTGTATGTTGTCTAAGTGCGATCGACCATAAAAGTTACTTAAAGGCATTCTTTAATCTGGTAAATATGTTAAAGGATGAGAAATATCGAAAGATGTTGCATGAGGCAAAAGATGAGATTGAGATGGCAAGGATTATCGAACAATACGAATACAACAATTTTGAATAAAAAGAAAATGACAGATCAGTTGAATTTGTTTCCTGTTTTGGGAAATGAATTCAACTGATCTATTTTATTTCCAATACAAGAAATAGATTAAACCAGACTAAAAAATTTCTAAAAAGGAGAAAAACCTTTCACTGTTTTTTGTTCAATATGCATGATACTATATGAATGTAAACAAGAGATAAACAAATTGGCCAAAGAAGTCTCATGAACAAACGAAAAATATGGATAAGAAAACGGAGGTTAAAAAATGGAAGTAGTATTAAAATTCTTTCAGGGCTTTATTAACATGGGGGCGAGCACATTATTACCATTTGTCATTGCAATCTTAGGTATTTTCTTCGGAATGAAGATTGGAAGAGCAATCAAAGCTGGTTTGTTAGTAGGTATCGGTTTTCAGGGGTTAGTATTGGCAGTTAACTTACTGATCACATCAGTAACACCCGCCATGCAATATTACAAAGATCTTGGATCTGGTTATGATACATTAGAGATTGGGTTCGCAGCATTAGGAGCAGCATCTTGGACAACACCATTTGCAGTACTTGTAATTCCAGCGATCATCATCGCAAACTTGATCTTAGTTAGATTAAAAGTAACAAAAGTATTAAACGTAGATATTTGGAACTTCATGCATTTCTTAGTACCAGGTGCTTTAGCATATGCGTTAACAAAGAATGCAGTTATCGGATTTATCGTAGCATTTGCCTGTGGTATGGCAGTTTTATTCTTCGGACAGTGGATTGCAAAACCATGGCAGGAATTCTTCGGACTTGAAGGAACAACATGTACATGTCTTTGCTTCGTAGCATGGGCTTACCCAATCTGCTACCTGTTAAATAAGATCATTGACAAAATTCCTGGTCTTAACAAAGTAGACGTAGACATGACAAAGATCGGTGAGAAATTAGGAATCTTCGGTGACCCAGCCGTAATCGGTATCTTCGCCGGTGTATTCTTAGGAGTTATCACAAAACAGAGCCCAGCTGATATCGTAACAATGGCTATGGGAGTTGCAGCAGCAATGGTATTAATCCCAAGAATGGTATCAATCATGATGGAAGGATTATCTCCATTAGGACAGGCAGCAAACGAATACGCACACAGAAAAGTTGGTGAAGATGCAGATATCTATATCGGAATGGATATTGCACTTGGACTTGGTGATCCAGCATGTATCACATGTACAGCTATCATGATTCCAGTTACAGTATTATTAGTATTCTTAGTACCAGGAATGAGATTCTTTCCATTGAGCTTACTGGCAGAAGTATGCTACATGACACCAATGGTAGTATTAAGTAGTAAAGGAAACCTTGTAAGATCATTGATCGGTATGACGCTTATGATGTATTTAACACTGTTCTTTGCTAACATGTTTATTCCAGAAGCAACACAGATGATGTCTGTAACAAACGTACACTTCGCAGGTACAGTAACAGCATCTCACTTTGGATGGAACCCAGGTAACTTAATCGTATCATTCATCCATAGAATCATGATGATGATCGGATAATAGATAGACTTGATATAAGAGGAGAAACTAAAATGGCAACAAAATATTTGGTGATACAGGGGACAGCAAATAGTAGTGAAGAAGCGATCACGCTGTGTGGAGAAGCTCTGCATAAAGCGGGAATCGTAGGAGAAGATTTTGGAAAAGCTTGTGTAGAGCGTGAAAAAGATTATCCAACAGGACTTCCAACAGAAATCCCAACAGCAATTCCACATGCAAAAGTATCTGGAATTAAAGAGAACGCAATTTGTCTGTTAAAATTAGAATCCCCTGTGATATTTCGAAGATTAGATGATGATACAGAGCAAGTAGAAACTGATCTGATCTTCAACTTGGCGATCAAAGATCCCAATGAACATTTACAGGTGCTTCAAAGAATGATGGAATTTTTAAATAACAAAGAAGTACTATTAAAATGTAAAGAACTTCAAATGAAGAAACAGTAGCATATTTAACTGAGCAATTAGGATAGAAAAGGAGATAAGTATCATGGCAAAAGAAGTTAAAGTATTAGTAGCTTGTGGAAGTGGTGTAGCAACATCAACAATTGCACAGGAAGAAATCAAAGATATCGCAAAAAAATGCAGGAGTAAAAATCCGCCTGATGAAAGGTACGATCTCTGAAGTTCCAATGAAACAAAAAGACGTAGATGTAGTATTTACAACAGCAAACTATCGTAATCCATTGGAAAAACCACATTTAAGTGTGTTTGGTCTTGTATCCGGAATCGGTAAAGATGCTACAAGAAAGAAAGTTGCAGACTTACTTCAGAAACTTGCGGAAGAATAAGAAAAGGAAAAGAATAAGAAAGGACAAGGTGTTATAAGATGAAGCAGGAGTTTTACATGCTAGAGAAGATATTAGATATGAAGAAGTAGAGACTCCAGTACCGAAAGCAGGAGAAGTACTTATTAAAGTAAAATATTCTGGAATTTGTGGATCAGACGTTCCACGAGTAAATGGAGACGGTGCACATTTTTATCCAATCATCCTTGGTCATGAGTTTTCAGGAGTTGTGGAAGAAGTGGGAGAAGGAGTCACAAAGGTGAAGAAAGGCCAGCGTGTAGCTGGCGCTCCCCTTGTTCCTTGCATGAAATGTGAAGACTGCATGAAAGGTGATTATGCATTATGTAAACATTACAGTTTTATCGGAACAAGACAGCAGGAAGTTTTGCAGAATATATTTGTGTTCCAGAACAGAATGCAGTTCCATTTGATGACAGCGTATCATTCGAGCAGGGGGCATTATTTGAACCAGCAGCAGTTGCATTACATGGACTTGAATGTTTGCCATATGAGGGCGGTAAGACAGTAGCAATCCTTGGTGGAGGAACGATCGGATTACTCGTTATGCAGTGGGCAAACATTTATGGAGCTGCTAAGACAGTTGTATTTGACATCGATGATGACAGAATCAAACTTGCAAAAGAAATGGGAGCTTATGACGGAGTCAACACATTAGAAGAAGGCTTCATGGAAAAAGCGATGGCAATGACAGATGGAAAAGGATTTGACTATATTTACGAGACAGCAGGAAGCACCATCACAATGAAAATGGCATATGAACTTGCCGCAAACAAAGCAGGTATCTGCTAATATTGGAAAACCAACCAAAGAGTTAACATTCACAGTAGAAGAATGGGAGAACATGAACCGTAAAGAATTCACAATGACAGGATCATGGTTATCTTATTCAGCACCATTCCCAGGACATGAATGGGATTGTGTCGCACACTATTTCGCAACAGGTCAGTTAAAAGGCGAAGAAGCCCTGATCTTCAAAAAACTACCACTTTCTAGAATTGCAGAAGGTTTTGAAATGTTCAAGACAAGAGGAGCAGTTAAAGGAAAAATCTTAATCGATAGCGAAGCATAGCAGTCAAAAATCCATATAAAACATGTAACTAATAGATTACAAAGTGAAGAGTGGGAAGAAAAGAGGTAGCAATATGCGTACTATGAAGCTAGCACCATCAGTTTTTGGCGCCGGTATTGGAAATTTAAGTAAACAATTGAAAATATTAGAAGAAAATAATGTTGAATTATTGCATGTAGATGTAATGGATGGACATTTTGTAGAGAAAATGGCATTTGGTCCAGACCATATCAAAATGTTAAAAGAACTAACAACGATTCCACTGGATGTACATCTGATGATTGAAAAACCGGAAAGAAAGCTTGATGAGGTTATTGATGCCGGGGCAGATATCATTACAATTCATCAGGAATCAACAACAAGACTTTACAGTTGTATTGAAAAGATCAAAAGCCGTGGTGTGAAAGCAGGAGTAGTTTTAAGTCCGGCAACTAATGAAAATACATTAAAGTATGTGCTAGATAAAATCGAATATGATCCTTTTAATGACGATTAATCCAGGAGAAGATGGACCAGGATTCCATGAAGAACTTCTTACAAAGATCAAAAACGTTCGTGAACTGATTGGAAATCGAGATATTGATCTGGAAGTTGACGGAGGAATTGACAACACAAACATTGCAAAATGTAAAGAAGCAGGAGTTAATGTTTTTGTATCAGGAGGATATGTATTTAAAGGCAATATTGCGAGAAAATCAAAACACTGAGAGAAGCATTAAAATAAAGGAGAAATAATAATGAAGGCATTAAGATTTTATGACGTACAGGATTTAAGATATGAAGATGCACCAGACCCAGTTATCGAGAAACCAGATGATGTCATTGTAAAGGTAAAAGCAGTCGGAATCTGTGGTTCTGATATTGCAAGATACAGAAATCTTGGACCATATGTACCAGGAAATATATGGGGACATGAATTTTGTGGTGAAGTTGTTGAAGTTGGAGAAGGTGTTAAGAATTTAAAACCAGGAGATCGTGTTGTAGGATGCCCAAACATGGTATGCCACGAATGTGAATACTGTAAGAGTGGTCATCCATCCAGATGCGAAAACTTAAACACAATTGGAGCTTATGTACCAGGAGCTTACGCAGAATACATCAAACTCCCAGAAATCAACTTTGTAAAAATGGCAGACAGCATGAGTTACGAACAGGGTGCTTTAGTAGAACCAGCGACTGTTGCGATTCATGGTCTGTATCAGACAAGTATCAAAATGGGATACGAAGTAGCAGTTGTTGGATGTGGAAATATTGGTCTGATGGCAATCGCATGGGCGAAAGCTTTTGGGGCAAAGAGAGTCTTTGCCATTGATATTGACGATGCACAGTTACAGTTAGCAAAAGAATTTGGAGCGGACGTTCTGATCAATTCAACAGATATCGACTTCCATGATGAAATTCGTAAATATGGAAATGGAGTTGATCTTGCAATCGAATCTGCAGGAAATCCATTTACAGCAGCCAGAGTTTTAGGTTTACCTCATAAAGGTGGAGAGGTTGTCTACATGGGAATTCCATATGCAGATGTAGCAATCCCTAGATTTTATTTTGAACGTATCATGAGAAATGAATTACATGTCATTGGTTCATGGTGTACGATCTCTGCTCCATATCCAGGAAAAGAATGGACAAATGCAGTAGAATACATCGGTTCAGGTAAAGTTGACGTCCTCGGTATGGTAACACATCAGGTAAACTTAAGCGAAGGCCCAGAAATGTTTAAGAAGATCATTGCTAATCCGAAAGGATATGGAAAAGTCTTATTATATCCAGAAGAAGACAAATAGGAGGAAATACGTTATGAGAATGAATACGATTATCGAAGAATTAGACAGATCTTCAAAAACAATCGCTCCTGAGAAACTTCAGGAAGTAATCAAGAAGATTAAAGAGCATAAACGTATTTTCGTCTATGGGACAGGACGTTCAGGATTAATGTTAAAAGCATTTGCAATGCGCTTGATGCAGATAGGATTAAATTCCTATGTTGTCGGCGAGACAACAACGCCATCAGTTCAGAAGGGTGATCTTCTGATCGTGGCTTCCGCTTCAGGAGAAACAGGAAGTGTATGCATGACAAGCCGGAGTCAGCAGTAAAACAGGGAGTTGATTTGATCGTGATATCTTCTGCACCAAGAATCAACACTTGGAAAGATTCAAAAACCAGATATCGAGATTGAAGCAGCAACCAAATTTGCGACATCCAAGGTCAGCGTACAGCCGCTTGGAAGCTTGTTTGAACAGATGCTTTTAATGGTATTTGACACGATCATCCTTGAGATGAGCGAGGAAAAAGAAGGAAGCAACGAAGATATAGGCAAAACGCCATGCAAGTTAGAATAGATATTCATCAAATTAGATATTAACAGATTCAGGTATTGATAAGTATTAGGTATTAACAGACAGAAAGAAGGAGAACAAGATGCAGAATAATGTAGGATTGCAGACAGCATATTGGAGTGGAACAACACCAGCATTAGATATTCATCAGATCATAGAGCTGACAAAAAAGGCGAATATGGATACGATCGAATTAAAAGCAGGAGATTTTGTTCCATTGACAACCGAAGGACGAGCAGCACTTAGAAAAGAAATCGAAGATGCAGGACTCTCTATTACAATTAACGGAACAGGTTTAAGACCAGAAAGGGATGTATCAAGTTCTGACAAAGAATCCCACAAAGCAGGAATCAAACATTTATGTCATATGTTAGATTTAAGCAAAGAAATGGGAGCAGAACTGTTCTCCGGAATCCCTTATGGATTATGGAATACACGTCCAGGAGCAGATGATGATGCAATCGCAATGAAAAAAGAACGCAGAGCCAATGCGATTAGAGGTCTTAAGGAAGTTGCAAAACATGCTGAAGAAGTTGGCGTTGTGATTTGTCTTGAGATTGTAAACCGTTTTGAACAGTATATCGCAAATACAGCAGAAGAAGGAATCGCAATCTGCGAAGAAATCAACAATCCATACTGCAAACTGCTATTAGATACATTCCATATGAATATTGAAGAAGACTATATCCCGGATGCAATTAAAGCAGCTTCTGATAAAGGATATTTAGGATACATTCATATCGGGGAAGCAAACAGAAAGATTCCAAATGGTGAAAAGAAGACAAATATTGATTGGGAAGCAATTGCAGCAACGATCAAAGATATCGGTTATGATGGACCATTTGTTATGGAACCATTCGTACTGGAAAGTTCATCTAGTGCAAAGAGTGTTTCTTTATGGAGAGAGATCAAAGATGGTACAGATATTGATGGTCTGGTAGCAGATGCAGCAGCAGGTGTCAAATTCTTTAAGAGTCTGTAATCAGAGCGATGGAGGGAATGATATGATCACGACAGTAACATTAAATGCATCCATTGACAAAGCTTATCATATGACAGAAAAAATTGAAAATGGTACTGTTATGCGTGTCGCCAAAACAGATAACAGTGCTGGAGGAAAAGGATTAAATGTCGCAAGAGTTATTAAACTCTGTGGCGTTGACTCAAAGGCAACTGGCCTGGTTGGCGGATTTAATGGACAATATCTGGAATCACTTCTGGACGCAGATGGAATCAACCATGAATTTGGGCATATCCAGGGAGAAACAAGAAGCTGTATTAATATTTAGATCCAGGATATGGATCAACTGAATATTTAGAAGGCGGATGCAATGTCACAAAAGAAGAAGAAGCAGACTTCCTAAACAAATTTCCAGAAATCATAAAAGACAGTGACGTTGTAACAATCTCTGGAAGTGCTCCAAAAGGCATGGGCAAAGATATTTATCAGAAGCTTATTAAAGTGATCAAAGATCAGGGAAAACAGGTCATTTTAGATACAAGCGGCGAGTACCTTGAAAAAGGATTGGAAAGCAGCCCACAATGGTAAAACCCAATGAAGATGAGATTGAATTATTATTTCATATAAAGATTCAAAGTAAAGACGAAGTCATTACATACGCAAAAAGAATTTACGAAGAAAAGAAGATTCCTTATGTTGTAATTTCACTTGGTGGGGATGGAGCATTGTTAGTTTGTGAAAAAGGCATTTATCAGGGAAAACCACCGAAGATTGAAGTTACCAATACCGTTGGATGTGGAGATTCCATGGTAGGAGCATTTGCAGTCGCCCTGGAGAAGAAGATGGAACCGGAAGAAGCATTAAAATATGCGGTTTCTGTAGCATCAGCAAATGCATTATCTCCACATACAGGAAGATTTGATCCAAAAGATAGAGATAAGATCATTCAGAGTGTTGAGATCATAAAATTAGCATAGAAAGGACATGGTTATGTTAGTAACATCAAAAGAATTACTGTTAAAAGCACAAGAAGGCGGATATGCCGTAGGTGCGTTTAATGTAGAAAATATGGAAATGGTACAGGCAGTTTTAGCAGCAGCAGAAGAATTAAATTCGCCAGTTATCATGCAGACAACACCATCTACAGTAAAATATGCAGGTCTTGATTATTATCTTGCAAATGTGGAAGCTGCAGCAAAAAGAACAAAAGTTCCAGTTGTTGTGCATTTAGATCATGGAAATAGTTTTGAACTTGCAATGCAGGCATACAGAACAGGATATACATCTATCATGATTGATGGATCTCATGAATCATTTGAAGATAACATTGTAGTTAAGCAAATGCAGTTGCAGGACTGACATGCCATCCTGGAAA
>ENA-OQJH01000856-OQJH01000856.1-human-gut-metagenome-genome-assembly--contig:-NODE-856-length-14768-cov-1.377433_pt1 | contig 14768 bp, 21 predicted proteins | sample MGYA00242597_ERZ504763 | MGnify/ENA primary metagenome ERZ504763 (study PRJEB26092, sample SAMD00036359) | human gut metagenome | host: Homo sapiens | study: EMG produced TPA metagenomics assembly of... | reverse complement strand
TTCAATTTGTAAATTGCTGTACTCGGGATATTTCCCCTTTTTTATCTCACTCAAAATATCCTGCATCTTTCCAAAGATAGTTTTCCTTCTTTACTCAGTTTCTTCATCCTTTGTGCCTGAGAGAGAAGGGACAGACTGGGCATAATCCATTGCCTCGATCAATTCTTTTTGCTCATTTTCTTTTAAAGCTGCCAGTTCGACAGCCGGATTGAAGGAAATAAGTTCATCATCTAACTGTTGTAAAAGCTCCGGAATCAGGTTTGTAAGAGTAATATATCTTTGCACCTGCTTTGGACTTTCACCTGTTTCTTCTGCGATAATTTCCACTGTTCTTTTTCCTTTTAAATTGTGGTCAATTTGGCTACGCGGTCTTCCGGCAGTTCTTTTCATAGCATCATTTTTCATTTGTTTGCAAATGCTTTTTCATTGTACTGATCCGTTCTCTTTGCAGATTAGCATCTACCATTTTAATAATGGCTTCTTCATCGTTCATAACCCGTATAATCACAGGAACTTCCGATATCCAAGCTGCTGAGCCGCATATTTCTTCTGTGACCTTGAGATAATTTCATATACTCCATTCCGGCACCCGCCTTACGATCAGCGGATTCAATACACCGTACTGTTTTATGCTGTCCTTCAGGAGATGCATTTCCTTATCGTCAGTCACTTTAAAAGGATGGTCTTTAAATGATCTGAGTCTTTCAATCTCAATTTCTATTGACTTTCTCATCCTCAAACAGCCTGTTTGATTCGTTTTTTTTCCTGCCATTGAACTCCTCCTTTTCCTGTAATCCAAACAACATTTGCTGCAACACGGATTGTTCCGCTTACGCTTCCACAATCCTGAGAACATTCGTATTTCGCATTATCATGCTCCATACTCATGTTCTTGCGGGTCGCTAATAGATTCTTCTTCCTTTGTGCAAGCACAGTCATCAGAATCTATTGCTCCCCTGTTGCATCAAAAATGCCCGTTCAGATTAGATCCCTATATTTGAATCTGATCCAAACGAGCATCCCGTTTGCCATGCCTTAGCATGTCAAAGGAAGCTCCAGTGGAGGTTTCTTTGACTTAGCTACAGCTAATGAAATATTCTATTGTTTCAGCTAATAGATGTTTGCAGAAGTTCCTTTCAGCAAAGGATTTTTCTCCGTTTTACCCTGTTTTACATCCCCGATCTGAGTTTTCAACAGGAACGAACCCCGATGTTAGCAGGAAGTTCAAATTTTCCCGTTTGTAAAACAGTATTTTTAATTAGCTGCCAGCTAACGAAAATCACTTCAAATTAGCTGGAAATTCATTCCCGACCTGCTTTTTTTTCATCTCATTGAAAACAAAAAGCGGTTCATGACATAGCATTTTCTGCTAATCATTACCGCTTTTTTAGTAACCGTCCCCTGCGGGAATCGAACCCACAGCTAGCGCTTAGGAGTAGACCCGATACGATGAAACCAAGTGCAACACAGTGCAAGAAAATCCTTGGAAATACAAGGTTTTTCACTGTTTCAAATCCTATCTGGTATCAAGCTTCATAAGCATTTTCATAGGGATTTTACACCGTCCAATTGGCTCGAAATTAGCAAGGCTTTCGATTTTCGGTGGACGTTGCAAGTGCAAGCAAATTCCTCTATGTAACTTCTCGTGATACGAAATGATAGGAAATCCTATTCATTCTCGTGCGGAGGCGCTGATGTCTTTAGACACCATCTTAGTCTGTTTATATATCATTTCAAATAGATTTTTCAACCAGCATTATTAAGAATTTCAAAGGTTTTTCAGACTCAATGATTCTATGTAATTTAGACCCGCCGAAGCAGGTCTTTTTTATTTCAGCATAATCTCTCTATCCTCAGCGCCGAGCATATAAGCACCCTTGGCAAAAGCATCCCTTGCAAGAAGCTCTGCTACATCAACCCTATCGAACAGCATCCATATTTCTTTCTCTTTCGGAGTCAGTTCATGGCTATGGTCAAACAAATGCTCAACGTCCCAATCCATTCAAGCAATGCCAACTTTGCTGCTTTGTATTCCTCAGCTCTGCCAACATATTCGTCGTTCCTTTCCTTGGAAAATGCCTCGATATTGTCAGCTCTCAGATGCTCGTAATACTCGTCCATAAAGATTCTATCCATACTCGTTGACCTCCATAACAAAAATAAGGCAGACCTTACAGCTATTGTAGCTATGTAAAGGATCTCGCCTTGCAGTTACTATAATGTTTTTGCCAGCGACTTCAGGAGTGCTGCCATTTCCGGATTTTGCAGAAGCTTCAGAAGAAGTTCTTTATCATCAGCGGAGCTTTCCGTTGCGGCCTGGTTGAACCGGCTCAGGCGTTGCCTGTCTGCCTGAATAGAACGCAGCTTCCATTCTTTCAGCGTTCAGTCTGCGGTCATCGTCGATGATATGGGAGTAAACATCCGCTACCATCTTGACCTGTGCATGACCGGAATCGCCTTGAACGGATTTCATATCGCCGCCGTTCAGCTTCAGCTTGTAAGTGATACTGGAATGTCGGAGACTATGGAAAACCACTTTCGGCAGTCCCTTCTCCTCAATCAGCTTATTGAAAGCACGGTTGATAACCTGCCCCTCAATCGGCTTGCCATTGGAAGAACAGAAAACCAGATTGAAGTCTACGAACTCGTCACCGAAAAGGTCTTTCAGTTCTTCGATGTCAGCCTTTCGCTGTACCAACATTTCCGCTACGGTTTTCGGTAAGAACACCTTGCGGACACTTGTTTTGGTCTTAGGAGTTTTGAGAACCAATGCGGTATGCGTACTGGCGAAGGTCGGTGGGAACTTGAACATGATGTCCTTACCGTCCAGATCTGCCATCGCTTCACGATTTACTCTCTGCAACTCCTTTTCAACGAAGATGCTTGCCTGACCAAGTTCAATACTGGTGGGGGAAATGTCAATACAGTCCCAGGTAAGCCCCAGAAGCTCGCCCATTCGCAGGGAACAGGAGAAGGCAAGGTTAATAGCCAGACGAAGAATATCATCGTCACAGGCTTCCAGAGCCTTCTGGAGCACTTCTGCTGTCCAGATGTCCCTGGTCTTGTGTTCTTCTTTCGGCAGCGTAGCGTGCTCCACAGGGTTTCTGGTCATCAATTCCCACTTGACCGCTTGATTGAAAGCATTTCGCAATGTCTTGTGAACCTCTCGGACAGTATGCGGAGTCAGATATTCTGTACGGGCTTTTACATACTTAGAAGAAACCGCTTTGACAGAAAGCAAATCTCGGTAATACTTGTCCATGATTCTCGGCGTGACATCCTCCAGCTTCATATCACCGATGAGGGGACGAATATAGTTTGCAATCAGGCTCTTTCTGCTTTCATAGGTAGACATCGCCCATGTGTTCACACCATAGATTGACATATACTCATCCAAAAGATCGTTGACGGTTTTAGCAGAAGGGGGAATAAAGGTTCCGGACTCCTGCTCATATTCAACCTGCAACTTCCTTTTCTTTGCTTCGGAATTCGTTTCAAAGGTTTCCCACTTCTGACGCTTGTTGCCGTTCTCATCGGTGTATGTATAAACCACAGAATACTTCTTTTTTCTCTTTAACAATAGATGCCATGTAATCAGCTCCTTTCCTGTCTATCTTCCGCTAACTGGTAGCGGGTCTGATTCTGATACCATTTTCAAAGCTCTCTTTGGTAGCTCGCTTATATCTGCCAACCTTGATAAGCTCAAAATCTTCATTGGCAACGATATAGTAAATGGTCTGACGATGTACCCAAGCATTCTTGCCATTTCCGGCAGACCGTAGGTGGATGCCATAATATCTGCATCCAGTTCCTGATCCTCTACCGTGCGGTAATCGGTTTGAGAAGCATACCATCTTTCAAAGCTCTCCTTGGTCACTCTGCGCTTGCCCAGGACATCAACCACATCAAAATGCCCTTTGGCAACCAGCTCGTAAGCAGTCGCTTCTTTCAGCCCAAGGCGCTGTCCAAGCTCCTCCATTGAATATGTAGTTTTCTTCAGTTCCTCTCCGGGAGGGGTTCCATCGACCTTCTGATATTTGAACTGATTGGCATACCATTCTTCAAAGCTGTCGATCATCACCCTCATGGTGTTGCCGACAAGAATGGTTTTGAAGTAATTCTTCTTAATGAGCCAGTATGACTCCGTTTTACCAAGACCGAGCATCCTGCCCATTTCCGGAACAGACATACTCGTGCGTTTTCTCATTTCCGCCATCGTACAACCTCCTATGTAAAAAATGTAGCCATGTGTTTCTTGTCATGGCTACATTTTATCGAACTCTCAATATGTTTTGAAGTTTGTCGCCGGGTTGTACGACACCCTTGACAAATCTTACATTTGATGATCCAACCACTCATCAAAACTCTTTTTGGAGATTCTGATACTGCCACCGATGCGGACGCTATGGAAAACTTCTTTTTCACAAGGTTGTATGCGCTGGTTCTGCTGATGCCCAGAATATCCTGAATCTCATCAACCGTATAGGTTCTCTTATCAAACTGAACTGCGTTAGCAGCCATCGCTTCTTCGGTGCGCTGATTCATGGCAGCGATTCTTTCTTCAAACATTTATGTTCACTCCTTCGTTCTCTTTGCTTTGTGTTTTGTGGGACGCTTTTTCAGCTGCTCCATTGCCAGACTGACGGATAAGGCTTTCTCAATCGCTACCATTTCACGGGGCGTTACCTTACCTAAGTAATTATCAATCCTGCTTTTATCAATGGTGCGAATCTGTTCCAACTGAACAACGGACGCTTCTTTGAATGCAGGATTGTCGTAAATAACAAAGTGCGTCGGCATATTCGCTTTCTTATGGATTCTGGTGGTGACCGTTGCCACAATCAATGTGGGAGCGTGTTTATTACCGGTATCGTTTTGAATGACGATAACCGGACGGATGCCGCCTTGTTCCGACCCAACTACCGGGTCCAGCTTGGCGCAATAAATATCACCACGGCAATATACCCAATTTTCTTTCATCATGTGCCATGACCTCCTTTCGTTGGCTATGTAATAACTGACTGCCAGAAATGAATCAGGCAGTCAGTCCAAAAGTCTATGTGTCCCATATTTGCCACGCACCCCTGGGAAAGAGGCTTACGCCCTCAGGGAATCACCGAACGACTGATTGCGAATCAGTTCCATAGGAATCTAACCTCTGCCGGGTTCTCCGCCAGCTCCGTAGAGAAGTATCTTTAATCCTGTTGCTTTCATGGCCGTATTGGGAGCAACCCAATATTTACAAGCCAGTATTGATCGCTGGCATCGGGAGAGAGACAACTGCTTAATTTATAGAAGAAAGTCGTTCTGTTTCTCTGTCCGATACGTCACGGCGTACCGCTGATGTGGCTGATGCTCTCGCACCGGCAACAGGAACGTATTCGATGACTGTGTATTCAGTTTTCAAGGATCAAGCAGCCGATTTTCTTTGGCTGTATCTAAATTGTACCTGTTCCTCATGCAAGTTTTTATTGCCTCGTAGGTATAGTTTTGAGGTTATTCACGACCTAAAAATATGTAATCGAGGGTTGTATCAAATCGCACGACCAGTTCGATTGCCAAATCAATAGAGATACCTCTGTTGCCGGTTTCAATTCGTGCAATGGTGTTTGCGGCAACACCTAACTGCTCCGCAAGCTGTTCCTGTGTAAGCCCATGTTCCTTCTCAAGGCTTTAATTCTTTTTCCGCTTTCAACCAAGTCGTAATACATTTTCGTTCCTCCGTGTTGAATTTGTGAAGTTGCAAAATCAAAAACAGAGGGAGGAGATCGTGCCCGATTCTCAATACCCTTTGCCATCTGCCTGTCCTCCTTGCAGGCATAAAAAAGAGCCGGAGTAAATTACTCCAAGCTCTCGTTCATGCCTTTGTGTTAAAATGAAGGAAGATAGGCTGGTATAAAAAAGCCCCGTACCATTACAGGCCACGAGGCGTAACTCTCTCTATTCAATTTTATGCCGCTATCTCCCAGCATAGCCATTCTAACACTGGACAAGTCGGACTTTCAGTATGGAACCGTCGTCTTTTCATCGGATTTTAGTCGGACTAATCCTGTCTTAGCATTCACAATAACACAATGCTTCTTCCTCCCGGGCACTTTCCAGGAAATCTTTCAATTTAGGAATGGCTGTTCCCCAAAGTGACAGACCAAATAACAGTATCGCTTCTTTCTTTCGGTCATAGTAGGTGCTGCGTTCCATATTCAAAACCTCCAGCATTTCTGATTCCCTGTACTTGAAGCGGTTGAGATATGCCTTTGAGATAATCTCACAGTACAGAGCGCCTTTATCCGGATATTCTCTGATTTTCAACATAGCCATATCTACCAGTTCAATGATCCACTTTGTCTCGAATAAGCTGCGAATGCGTTCTTCAAATCGTTCTCTCGCTTCATCCGGAGCAAAGTTCTCCAGATAAATCAATGCACCATCTAAGCTGTCACCGTAAGTACAAATAAGGGTATCACATACATCATTCGCACGATCAATGGTAGACCAGCACACCTCTCGATATATGGATAAAATCAGCTTTGCTCTTTCATACAGAACCTTCTCGTCAATGTTCTGCATCCGGCAAAGCATTCGAATATTGCTTAATACCTGTGTATTATATCTGCTCATTCAGAATCTCCTTTCAGCCTAATCCATAAAATAAGAATTCCTTTCTAACTCCTGTCACTTGGCTAAAGGGAAACAAATACCATGGGACAAGAATGACTATAACTTCCGATCTTTGATTAAAATAACAGAAGTGAAATCGGAAGTTCTTGACTTTATAAAAGTTCCGATATATAATTAAGTGGAATTAAAACTTCTGTTATGATTCTTATTATAGCATTTTCCAGAAGTTTGTCAACAAATAATCGGAAGTTACGAATAAATATTTTTTGAAAGGAAGGATACTACCATGACATTTGGAGAAAAAATTAAAGAAGCTCGTTTGGCTATGAACTATCTCAAACGGAGCTTGCCCAGATGACCGGCATTTCCGAAAGATCCCTTTACACCTATGAGCAGCTCGGAACACTCCCCAGAAAAAGCAACATCAGAAAACTTGCTGAAGCACTGCATATCTCTGTGTCCTATCTTTTGGACGAATCTGAAACGGATAGCCAGAGCCATATAGATCAGGATATGTTTATTTTAGAGGCAAAGGAAAACTTCGGTTCAAAAGGAGCAAAAGAAGCTCAGGAAGTGTTGGGTCGTGTAAATTCTCTGTTTGCCGGTGGAGAATTGGACGAGGACGCAAAAGATGTATTCTTCCAGGCGATTATGTCAGTTTATATGGACTCTAAGAAAACAGCACGGGAAAAGTACACTCCGAAGAAATACAGAAAGCATAAAGATAAAGAGTAAAATCCTCAAGCACAGAATATGTTTTCTGTGTGCGATTCGGAGGTGAAGCAAATGAAAACGGCAGAGCATATCATTGAAACTGTCGATAAGCTTGTGCGAAAATATCACACCAGAGACCCTTACGAGCTATGTCAGCTGTTAGGTATCAAAATCCACTATTACGATTTACAGAAGAAATTGAAGGGCTTCTTCTATTACCAGTCCAGACAAAAGAATATCGTGATAGATCACAATGTGAACGGTATCCTGGAACGTATTTTAGTCGCACATGAATTAGGACACGCTGTCCTGCATACGAAAATCGCCATGATGCACGGCTTTCAAGAAATGGAAGTTTTGATGATAGATCAATCGAAGAAAATGAAGCAAACTTCTTTGCGGCAGAGCTTCTGTTAGAAGATGAAGAAGTTCTGGAATGCCTTTCGGAACACACATTTTTTGAAACGGCTAAAATGCTCTATGTACCGGCAGCATTATTAGACTACAAATTCAGCCTGCTCCACGAAAAAGGAGAGCTGGTAAATTCGATGTATATTCGTAAAGCAGATTTCCTGAAAGAAGATCTTCATGCCTACGATAACGACATTGGTTATGGCGATATATGAATATCTATTTTTATATCTTTACAGAAAAAGTCCACCAGTACGATGCGTAGTGCATCATGACTGGTGGACTTTTTGTTTCTTAAAGGATCAGTATATTGTGTTGCAAAAAAGGAACCCATAGCAGTTCACTCAGAACTGCCAATGGGCTTCTTTTTCATTATATCAATCAAGATCCGCTTTTTTTATCATCTCTTGCTGGTCAATCAAGACATCAATCAACTTTCCTACGGTTATCAATGTTGTTACATTGCACTTTTTCAGTTTTGCAGCAATCTCATTATCAATGATGCTGTCGCTTTTTGCATATGGGGTATCCAGTAAAAATAGTCAAAGTTCTTTTCCAAGACGAATGCCAGTTTTAGAAGCATTGCCAAAGAAACTTCGTCTGTCCAACTTCAACATGGCTCATATGATTGTTCGAGCAACCAACCAACGCACCCAAATCAGCTTGGCTATAACCCTTTTCCAGTCGGGCAGCTCTAATGCGCTGACCAATCTTAACGTAATCAATTTCCGGTTGCATTTCAATCACCTCCACGCTGTGTATGATTCTGCTATACATTATAAAATGTACCCAAAATCTCAACAACCAACATAAGATGCAAGTTGCATTTATAAATGCAATATGATAAAATTTTATAGGCAATTTGCATTAAATGATTGAAATAAAAAACCAGAAAAACCACAAACGATTTTTCTGGATAAATAATAAAAAATTCGTAGAGTAACCTTACTCCACGAACTAACATTTTCTCTTGTTTTTGAAGTTCTGTATCCTTATTTTACATGTTGTCGTCCATTTCGTATGTGTAAAGTGAGTAAAAAGCGAAATATTTGTAGAAAAAAGTCTCCAAAGGGCGATCCACATTCACAATTTGCCGTCAGAATTATAGTCATAAGGAAGGAGGTGCACCTTATGCCCCGAAAAGGTGAAAACATTTACAAAAGGAAAGACGGCAGGTGGGAAGGACGATATATTAAATCTCGGACCCCTGCTGGCAAAGCAAATTATGGTTATGTTTATGCAAAAACGTATCGAGAGGTCAAATCGAAACTTGTTAACCAAATCTCATTCGCAAGTAATTCTACCACTGCCAATCAAAAAGTGCCTACTGTCTGTTTTGAATGTATTGCCATGGAATGGTTTCAGACTATACACCCACAGATAAAGGAATCTTCAAGCAATAAATACTGGAATCTCCTTAACTCATATGTACTTCCAGCATTTGGGCTCAAGCCATTGTGCGATATAACTCATGATTTTATTGAAGAACAATGCAATCTTTTTCTTACAGAGGGTGGATTGAAAGGAAATGGGCTTTCGGCTAAAACAGTTTCGGACATTTTATCTTTGATTCGGAACATAATGCAATTCGCCGCCAAAAAAGGAAACATCATTTCCTGTAATGCACAATCCATACAGATAAAACGTCAAATTCCAGAAATGAGAGTATTAAGTCGTGCTGAACAGGAGAAATTATGTCAATATCTGTATTCTGACCTTGACGCTTGCAACATTGGCATATTGGTGTGTTTATTTACTGGACTTAGAGTAGGAGAAATTTGTGCCTTGCGCTGGGAGGATATTTCATTTTCGGATCACACAATTCATGTTCACCAAACGCTCCAAAGAATCCAGAACAGAGCCAATAGCAAGCAAAAAACAAAGATTGTTATTACAGCTCCCAAAAGTGCCTGCTCCATTCGCACAATCCCTGTTCCAAATGACCTGATAGTCATTCTTGCGTCATATAAGACCTCTTCCAAAGGGTATATTTTGACTAATTGTGAGCAAACACCTTTAGAGCCACGAACGATGCAAAACCACTTTAAGAGAGCGTTACAAAAAAGCGGAATTGCCCCTGCAAATTATCACTCGTTACGCCATACATTTGCAACGAGGTGTATAGAGCTTGGTTTTGATGTGAAAAGTCTTAGTGAAATATTAGGTCATGCCAGTGTAAATATTACAATGAATCGCTATGTTCATCCTACAATGGAGTTAAAACAGGAAAATATGCAGCGGCTTTCTGCCTATTAGCCGTCAAGTAAATCGTCAACACCGCCTAATAATGCTGAATTTATCAGTATTGGGCGGTGTTTTTCATGGAGTAAGGTACTCTACGAAACTGGAGCGAAAAATAGCATGTATGATGATAAAGCAAAAATTAGAGATGAGTTAATCATGACTCTTACAGCAGAACTTCCAGTTATGAGAGCACGATTGGGAATGTCTCAGGAAGTGATGGCTTCTGCCATAGGGGTATCAAGACAAACTTATAGCGCTATAGAGACAAGAACGAAAAAAATGTCATGGACAATGTTTATGGCGCTAATAGCTGTTTTGGATATGAATGAAGCCACATCTGTCATGTTGGATCAAATCCCGGATTATATACAAACAATTAGGCAATTGACAGAAAAAAAGTAAAGTAATTGGACCTTTAGCAGTCTGAGTTCCACCAGAGTGCTTAGGAATATAAAACTCACATTTCAAGGAGGAAAAATTCATGGCAAACACTAAATTCACCGGCCGTAGCGACAGCTACATCTTCGAAGATGCTGGCGGAAAGAGAGATCAGCTTGAGCAGGCTATCCTGAACGAACTGCAGGCAAAGCAGTATCCTCTGAAGGCCACTATCCAGACTCTTAAAGGTGGCAAGGGTCTGATGGGTGCAGTTTTCGCTGCAAAAGAGCAGTGCGTTGTTGTTGACGTGGACAGCGAAGCTAAGATCGCTATCTCCAACACCACGGTTGGTACCTATCTGTACGTTGAAGTATATTTGATGATCCAGGAGAAGATTTTCTCCGCTATGGCCTTTGATGCTGCTATTGGTAACGTATTTAAGGAGCAGAAACGTAATGCTTACTATGCAGCTGCTAAAGAGGCAACCGAATCCGCATTTGGTAAGTTAGGTCTTAAGCTGGCCAATAGCGTTATAAGTCAACCCAGAGATCGGTTTCTAACGAAGGCTAAAAAAATAACATTAAGGCGGGATGAGGTATGTGAAAACAATTATCTCGTCCCGCTTTTTGTTTTGTAAGGAGATATCAGATATGGCTAAAATTAGTTTAATCTGTGAACAGTGTGGCGGTAACATTATCCTTGACAATTCACATGAAATTGGTACCTGTGAACACTGCTTTTCCCAGTTTGTTATTAAACAAGATCAGATTGTTCAAAAAATCACTCAGAATATTACAAAACATGTGTACGGATACGAAGGGAAAGATGTCGAGGAATTACTTACAGATGGGTATAAATTAATTGACCTGGGTGATGATCGAAAGGCTAATACCAAATTTAAGCAAGCAATTAACATTGATCCAAATTGCTGGAGTGCATGGCTTGGATATGCTTCTACCGGCGGAGATAGAACAGGGTATTTGTCGGTAGTCCCTGCATATAGGAAGGCATATAACATAGCATCTGGTGAAAAGCAAGAAATGGATACATATGTTGACATGACACGGTACTTGCCAGATCGTAATATGAGGGCTGCTTTCATTCGTGCATTCAATGTAGCTTCCAGAAAAGACCGTCATAACATTTTTGATCTTGTTTCCGGTGTAATTGGCTGTGATGAATCTGAAATTGCATCATTAGCAGTAGATCTTTGCCCTGATGACTGGCGTGCTCATTTGCTATGGCAAAATTCAGGCAAATTCGTGCAAGGTGGTGCCAATTAGAAGGCGGATTCTTTACCGGCAAGCATTTACCAGCACCAGCTGCTGAAGTCTTAAATATTTTTATTCGTGCATACCGTCTGGCTAAAAACGAAGGCGAAGATGCCAAGAATACTATTCTTTCGTATATTGATAATTTGTCACGTGACAATTCGTATAGCGTTTTTTGCAATGAATTAAAGAAGCAGATTCAAAAGGAAGGATAATTGAGAAGGGGGTTATGTAAATGGCAATCATTGACCGAATTAAATATGATGGCAACTCGAATGGTTCACAATGGCTTATTTATAAGTGCCTTCCGAACAGTTCGTCCTGGGTTCGCAGCTTATAGTTAACCAAGGTCAGGAAGCCCTATTTTTTAAAGGGGGCGAAGCTCTTGATTTATTTGGTCCTGGTACGCATACTCTTTCGACCGGCAACTTACCAATACTGAATAAACTTGTAAATTTGCCTTTTGGCGGAAAAACACCATTCTCTGCTGAGATTTACTACATTAACAAGACGGCAAATCTCGATATGAAATGGGGAACTTCTACCCCTATTCCTCTCGAAGATCCTAAGTATGGATTGATCTTGAATGTTGGTGCTCGTGGACAATACGGAATTACTATTACAGACTCCCGTTTGTTTGTATCAAAAATTATTGGTGCTGTTCCTAATGGAACAACTACCAATCCGATGCTCGTCTTAAGATATTTTAACGGTTTGATTAACTCGAAAATTAAGTCTGTAACGGCTGCATATATGATTCAGAAGCAAATTTCCTTCTTGGAAATTTCGCAGTTTTTGTCTGAACTATCAGCAACATTTCAGGAAGTCTTAACGAGGATTTGAACGTTTTTGGTATTGAACTGGTTCAATTCTTATTGCGAGTCGATCGCACCAAAACCAGAAGAATACGAAAAACTTCGTGGTTACAAAGAAGAACTTGCACTTGGTGAGGCTTCTATCAGCAACGCCGTTCCCTCGACATTTTAGAAAAACTGGCAGAGAATCCTCCTCTGGCAGTATTGCCAATGCTGGCATCGGATTAGGCATGGGGCTTGGCGCAGCCGGTCAATTTGGAAATGTATTCTCCGGAATCGGACAAAATATGAATGTAACTAAACCTGATGCGCAGATCACTTGTCCTAAGTGTGGTGCTCAGAATAACTCAACAATGAAGTTTTGCGGTAGTTGTGGAAGTAAGCTCGCTATTACCATAATCTGTCCTCACTGCGGAAAAGAAGTTCCAGATGGAATGAAATTCTGTGGTGAATGTGGAAAACCTCTCAGTGCATCAAAATGTCCTTCTTGCGGTTTTGAGAATAAGCCTGGCATGAAGTTCTGCGGCAACTGCGGAGAAAAATTGTAAATAGTATTTTGTAGAGGTGGTGAAAAGATGGCTAAATCCAAGAATAATTCGATGTTAGATTTCTTGGTAACGTTCTTTGTTGAAGATCGAGCAATTTCACGGATGTTAAGCGATGTCTTGAAAAACAGAACGAATCGCCTGTTTCTCGAAACATTGGGACTTCCATCAGACTTCGCTATTCCTTTTTCTCAGGAAGAAGAAAAAGCATCCGTTATCTACACCTTAAAACAAAGCTTCGATGATAAATATGAAGTAACGCTGAATGGTCATCCTTGTAATGACCATGTAATACATAGTGGAGACTATTTTGCATTTAAGAATAAAAGCAACGGCAAAACAGTCAAAACCCTGTTCATTGCCACCTCGGATATACAGGCTGGCTATAAAAAATACGCATTATCAAAAGACACAAATATTTTTATCGGGCGCACTCCACTAAACGATATTTCTTATGATTTTAGCGACTTTGTTTCAAGAGAAAAACACGCAGCTATTCGCATTGACAGCAATGGAAATGCTTTTATTGAGGATCTGAAACGCAGTATTGGTATCTATGTAAACGGTCGCCTTGTTCATTCACAACAGTTAAAGCCTTTTGATGAAGTCTTTATCATGGGGCTTTCCCTCATTTACATGGGTGACTTCATAGCTGTGCGTAATCTCAAACTGAAAGTACCTTATCGTTGATGACATCCTTTGCTGTGAAAATGCCTATCAATGATGCAGCGGAAAAGAAATACTTGTCAGTACACCTCGTATTCTAAAATCATTAGATAGCGATGTAATTGAGATTGATGCTCCTCCTAGCCCGTTTACCGTAGATAAAACTCCTGCAATTCTAACTCTCGGACCGAGCATTACTATGTCTATGGTAATGCTGGCAAGTTTGGGCGTATCTATCACAAATGCAATTAGCGGCGGTCAGATGTCAACCATTATTGCCAGTGGCACTATGGCAGTAGGTTTACTATTGGGTTCGCTTATGTGGCCTTCTTTACTTAGAAGCTACCAGAAAAGGCGCACCTTGCTGATGAGAGCATAGAAAGAGCAGATACTTATCGTATATCTCTGATATAGAAAAAGCTTAAATTTCAAAGAGAGAGCGAACCGTACGTCTTTTGAACGATTCGTTATGCCCTTCTCCTGAAATTTTATGCTCCATACTTGATAACGAAAGTAACCGACTCCGCTTGTGGGAGCGTTCCCATGAGGATGCTTGATTTCTTGCTATCCGTATGGTTTAGGTAGCAGACCTTTTGAAGTGCAGTTAAAAATTCCAAAGCAAGGATTTCAGCTGCATGAAGATGAACTTCGTAATTTGCCAGTTGAGCTTTCCAAGAAGTACGGGACATTAAACAATGTTCCACTGACGCTCGACATTTTTACTAATCACACGATTGGCATTATCGGCAGTCAGAAGAATATACGCACTATTCTTAATGAGGTGATCCTTAATATTATTTCACTTCATTCCTACGATGAAGTAAAGCTCGTGCTTATAACATCTCCTAAACAGGTGTATAACTTTGATGATTTCAAGAATGTACCTCATATCTGGAGCAACGATAAAAAGGTTCGTTTCTTTGCTACAAATCCCGATGAGGTTCATTATATTTTTAATATCATTGATGAGATGATAAAAGAGCGAGAAGAATCTCAGGATAGAGGTGGCACACTATCCCTCATTACGTTGTGATCGTCACGGAGCCGAATTTGATTGAAAAAGAGGCTCTGCTCAGATATATGAATGATTCCGAGAACCAAGTTGG
>ENA-OQJH01000855-OQJH01000855.1-human-gut-metagenome-genome-assembly--contig:-NODE-855-length-14775-cov-3.124181_pt1 | contig 14775 bp, 17 predicted proteins | sample MGYA00242597_ERZ504763 | MGnify/ENA primary metagenome ERZ504763 (study PRJEB26092, sample SAMD00036359) | human gut metagenome | host: Homo sapiens | study: EMG produced TPA metagenomics assembly of... | reverse complement strand
TATAAGCTTTGGACTGGGCGCAGTGGGCGCAGTGCTACCGGTTCTTCCGACGTTTCCGTTTTTGATTTTTGCCGCTTTTTGTTTTGCGAGAAGTTCTAAGAAGTTAGACAAATGGTTTAAGGGAACAAAATTATATAAAAATAATCTTGAAACTTAATGCAAAGGTCGAGGGGATGACAGAGGAAAACAAGTTCGGATCATGATCACAGTGACATTTTTAATGTCTTTTGGCTTTTTTATAATGTTTAGAAAAAACCTTTATATACCTTGTTCGATACTTTTCGGTGTCTGGCTGTTTCATATTTTGTATTTTACGTTTGGTGTAAAAAGATATATTCCGAAGGAGAATGAAGGGATATGAAAAGGATTTTAAATACACTTTTGTTTCTTACATTTATTTTGACATTGCTTGTGCCGATCACCGGGGTACATATTCATAAGCTGGCATCCGTAATTTTTCTAATACTTTGTCTTGTACATACAGGAGTTTATTGGAAGAAGATGAATATTTTCAGGTTTTTTGTGCTTGGCTTAATATTTGAGGTGTTTCTGACAGGACTGTTCGGCATGATATTTAAACAATATCCGATAATTTTGTCAATTCATACGATCAGTTCTATTGCAGTTGTTTTCTTTTGGCAATACATATTTTTGTATTTAAGAAAAAGATTTGTTATAGTTTAAGATCACATGCGCATAATGCGAATAAATAAAAAAAAGGAATCATCGGAAAAGAAGAAAAGGCTTAAAATTGATTCTTGACATTTATAAAGTCGGGTGGTATACTGTGAAAAATTTAATAATATATTAAACCGTTGAAGCGGAGATAACGGCAATGATGCCTTTACAGAGAGTCCGGGTAGCTGAGAGCCGGATGAGAAACAAGTTGGCAAATGGACCGCTGAGGGTGCAGTCAAATGGATGTTTTCCAGAGTATTCTGCAACGTGTGGGCATACGTCAGTTGCCGGGGATATGTTGGTATCCTGCTAAGTGCACAGGGAATCCTGTGAATGCAAGGTGGCACCGCGGATAGTGTCGTACTTTTATTTATGTACACGATTCGTCCTTGACAGATTTATTTTTTTCTGTCAGGGGCGTTTTTTATTCCCATAAATTCCTCTGACAAGATTGCAACGAAAAGTAGTGTAATGATTTCTGGATCGGAGGTATGAAGTATGAATGTTTTACCGACACAAGAAGAAGTCAGAAGAATCGCTTCAACCGGAAAATATAAAGTGATTCCGGTCAGCTGCGAAATACTTTCTGATTTTACGACTCCTATTGAAACATTAAGGAGATTGAAAAATGTATCTATGCGCTGTTATATGCTGGAATCTGCATATGCAGATGAAACAAGGGGACGTTACACGTTTCTTGGTTTTGATCCCATTATGGAGATACGTTGTGCGGACGGAGAGATGACTGCCGGAATACTGAAGTTACAAACAGAGCATCCGTCAGCGTATTTACGCCAGATTCTCTCTGAATACAAAAGTCCTTGCTTTTCTTATCTTCCGCCGTTTACCGGAGGTCTTGCGGGATATTTTCCTACGATTATTTTGGATATAGCGAAGCGTCGGCAAAAGGGCAAGTGGAAGATACAGAAATTTCCGGATGTAGATTTGATGCTGTTTGACAAAGTAATAGCGTTCGATCATTTCAGACAGAAGATCATTCTTATTGTCAATATGAAACTGCATGATGTTGAAAGTGAATACAATAAAGCGGTCATGGAACTAAAACAGCTTGCTCATCTGTTAAAAAACGGGGAAAAGAAGAAAGAAACCGGCGGAAAGCGTCAGGGAAAAGTTACGGCGGCGTTTGGAAAAGAACAGTTTTGCGATATGGTTCAAAGAGCAAAAAACATATTTATGAAGGAGATATTTTTCAGATCGTATTATCGAATATGTTATCAGCGCCTTATGAGGGAAGCCTCATCAATGCTTATCGGGTTCTTAGGACAACGAATCCTTCTCCGTATATGTTTTATTTTTCAGGAACAGATCTTGAGGTGGCAGGCGCTTCACCGGAACATTGGTTAAATTGGAGAACGGAACGCTTCATACGTTTCCATTGGCAGGAACGAGACCAAGAGGAAGAGATGAGACGGAAGATAAAGCGCTGGAAAAAGAACTGCTGACAGATGAAAAAGAGTTGGCAGAGCACAACATGCTAGTAGATCTGGGGAGAAACGATCTTGGGAAAATCAGCCGGTTCGGCACTGTGAAAGTAGAAAAATTACATTCTGTGGAGCGGTTTTCCCATGTCATGCATATCGGCTCTTCGGTGAGCGGGAAAATAAAAGAGGAGTACGATGCTTTGGATGCCATAGAAGCGGTGCTGCCGGCAGGAACACTTTCAGGAGCGCCGAAGATCCGGGCTTGTCAGCTGATCGGTGAATTGGAGAACAACAAACGGGGCATTTATGGCGGCGCCGTCGGTTATATTGATTTTGCGGGAAATATGGATACCTGTATTGCAATCCGCATGGCATATAAGAAAAACGGAAAGGTTTTTGTAAGAAGCGGAGCCGGGATCGTAGCAGATTCCGTACCGGAACGAGAATATGAAGAGTGTTTAAATAAAGCAAAAGCTACATTGAAAGCGCTGGAACTTGCAGAGGAGGTGGAAGAATGATCTTACTCATTGATAATTATGACAGCTTTTCCTATAACCTTTATCAGATGATCGGCGAGATAGAACCGGATGTGAAGGTTGTCCGTAATGATGAAATATCTGTGGATGAAATCCGACGTCTGAAGCCGGAGAGGATCATTCTTTCACCCGGACCGGCAGACCGGAAGATGCCGGGATACTCATAGAAGTTGTAAAAGAACTTGGGAAAGAAATTCCAATCCTCGGTGTCTGCCTGGGACATCAGGCAGTCTGCGCGGCCTTTGGAGCGAAAATTACTTATGCAAAAAAGCAAATGCACGGAAAGCAGTCTCAGATAAAAGTCGATACCGAAACGTTGTTGTTTTCAGGCTGCTCACAGAGCATTTTGGCTGCAAGATATCATTCTCTTGCGGCAGACGCCGACACGATTCCGGACAGTCTCTATGTTACCGCCTCCACAAAAGACGGAGAAATCATGGCGATACAGCATAAGGAATATCCGATTTACAGTGTGCAGTTCCATCCGGAATCCATTATGACACCGGAGGGAAGACAAATACTTAGAAATTTATACAAGGAGCTTCCTGTATAATTCAAATATAAGGAATTCCAAGAAAGAAGGTTGAGAAAAAATACCTCAGTGTAGAATAAGATTACTGACTTTGCACGGTTAGTAACAATCTTATTGAACAGAGAGGTATCTAAAATGAAGTATAACACACAGAACGCAAAAATTAAATCTATTACGGAAAAGACATTAATTGTTGGGATTGATGTGGGAAGTGAAACGCACTTTGCAAGAGCATTCGATTGGCGTAATTACGAGTATTCAAAGAAACCGTTGGAATTCAGTAATACAGAAGCTGGATTTATGACTTTAAAAGCATGGATGGCGGATTTTGCAGAAAAATACGGTAAAAACGTTGTGATTCCGGGAATGGAACCAACAGGACACTATTGGTTCAACCTTGGAGCATACCTGCAGGACAACGGCATGAAACCGGTTCATGTAAATCCACATCATGTAAAGAAGTCAAAAGAACTGGATGACAATAATCCAAACAAAAATGACCGTAAGGATCCAAAGACAATTGCGGCGCTGGTAAATGAAGGGAGATTTTCATATCCATATATACCAACTGGTATTTATGCTGAGATTCGGAGTCTTTCAAATCTCAGATTACAAACCCAGGAAGAAATTACAAGGATCAAGAACCGTATCGCAAGATGGTTTAGCATCTATTTTCCGGAAATCAAAGACGTTTATAGAAATCCGGATTCTGTGAGTGGTCTTATGATATTAAAAGAGGCACCTTTGCCACAAGATATCGTAAAACTGGGTGTAGATGGAATCAATAAGATTTGGCGGGATGCTAAGTTGAGAGCGGCTGGACTGAAGAGGGCAAAGACCCTGGTAACGGCTGCAGAGCACAGTATTGGAAGCCAGGAAGCACCTGATAGTGCAAGAATTGAATTGAAGAATCTACTGAACGATTATGAAATCTACAAAAATAGAGAGGAAGACCTGATGAGCCTGACAGAGGAAAAGTTGTCAGAGATTCCTCATATAGATAAGTTGTTGGAAATCAAAGGAGTTGGATTGAAAACAGTGAGTGGATTTGTTGCCGAAGTAGGAGACATCACACGTTTTGATAATCCAAAGCAACTGCAAAAACTAGCTGGATATGCCATTGTAGAGTGTAGTTCGGGAAAACATAAGGGCGAGAGTCACATCAGCTACAGAGGAAGAAAACGCCTCAGATATGTACTGTATGAAGCAGCCATATCCTTGATTGCAAGGAATGAAGAATTTAAGGAAGTACACCGGTATTATCGAACTAGAAAAGAAAATCCGCTAAAGAAGATGCAGTCAGTCATAGCAGTTGCGTGTAAAGTCTTAAGAATCTTTTATACGATTTTGACTAAAGGTGTGACTTATGACGGTGCAAAGATGATGCAAGATATCAAGAGACCACAGATGCTTGCAGCATAGAGTGCAGGAAGTAACCAACCCGAAAAGGTACAAAAGCAGAATGTAATGGGGAACGTCCACTGAAAAGTGCTGTTACAGGAAGCAAGTCAGTAATAATAGGAACAAAGAATGAGCAGGTAGTTGGCAGGAATATTTTCCATAGGGCAAGACCCTGACAAGGAGCTAAGCTGACACCCGGATTATGGATAGGCAGAACGAAGGAAGTTAGGACTCACGAAGTGATGATCCTGGTAGACACGGGAGGTGCGTTGCCATAGATGGAAGGGAATACACAAGGCCATTTAAAACGAATAAAAAAGACGTTTTATTTCGTATACCCTAAACTAGCTATTTTCGTACCAGATACAGAGAAATATCCATGATTCTTGTTCATTCATCTGAGATAGAAACTTTAAAAAACCTTTATTTTAAAGGAAAAAAGACTTGATTTATTAGGGAGGAAAAGGTATGAAAAAACGTAGGAACAAATTAGTGACACTGGGAATGGCAGCGATGATGACAGCGGCGCTTATGTCAGGATGCGGGAAAAAAGGCGACTCCGGAAAACTTATTAAAAGACATGGCGAAAAACATGAAAGACACAGAGTCGGTAGTGGCAAACATGAAGATGGATATGGAGATGGGAGACGATACAACTACGATCGGCATCCAGATGGATATGGATATCGACATGGATCTTAAATCAGGAGAAAGTCACGCCAAAGGCGCGGTAGACATGAAAATGATGGGCACCAATGTCGGAACAGAGATTGAAATGTATACTGTAAAAGAAAAAGATCAGTATATTGTGTATACGATGGCGAACGATCAGTGGCAAAAAGAAGAGATGGATGATTCTGCGGCAGATATGGCGGGAGAACTTCGGATCTTACAGGAAGTATGGGAGACACGCAAAATCTTTTGAGATGTCCAAAGAAAAGGTGGAAGTAAACGGCGAAAAATGTTTTGAGATGAAAGGCGAGATTAAAGGCTCTGACATTGTGGGCATGATGGAATCAGGTATGGCAGACAGCTTAGGTTCTGAAATTGACGAAGATGTGATCAAAGATCTTGAACTTCCGTGTACGATCGCCGTTTATGAAGATGATATTCTTCCGGCAAAGATTTCTTTCGATATGCAGGATATTATGGAAAAGGCGATGGAAGAAGAAGGCGTTGATGTTTCGGCATGCTCGATCGAAGTGACATACCATGAATATGACAGTGTAGGCGAGATTAAAGTTCCGAACGATGTGATTGAAAAAGCAGGCGGAGAAGTGTCTGACGATAAAGAGGACAAAGAAGATAAAGACGACGATAAAAAGCGGATAAACCGGCAGAGCAGAGTAAAGAACTTGGCGCGAAATGGGACAGCTATACGGTTCAGATCAACGATAAAGTTCTTAAGCTTCCGTGCAGTCTGGCAGATCTGGAAGCCACAGGTCTGAAACTCGACAGAGAATATACACCTGAAGACTATGTTGTAAATGCAGGCGAATATGAGTTGGCATGGTTTGAAGACGAAAACGGAAATACGATTATGGCGGATATGGTAAACACAGGAGATGATCCGAAAGCATTGAAAGATTGTATCGTAGGAGCGATTTCTGTAGATGATTATGATCTTGAAGAAGGCGGACTGACAGTTTTGTTCCCGGGCGGAATTACGGTTGGAACGAAAGAAGCGGACGTTCTTGCAGCTTACGGCGAACCGACGGATTCGTATAAAGATGAAGAATATGGAAATACTTATTACTGGTATGACAAAGAAAGTTACGACAACTCATGTACAGTTGAAACAGATGCAGAAACGGGTCTTGTCGAAAATATTACCCTGCAGTGTTATGAATAAAGATTTCGAGAGATAAAGCTTGAAAAAATATATCATAGCCTGAAAAAGGGCGGGAGGTCTTTCCGGAAATTCGTTTGCGGAAGATATTCCCGCCCTTTTCGTTGTATGGCTGAACGATTCCGGAAGAAGTTGTTTTTTTACTGTATGCAGAAGTTGTTTTTTTGCTGTATTGGTTACATTTTCATAATAAGTATGATAATATATAGAAATAGCGTAAAATTGACAAACGAAAAGGAGGTTTCATATGATTAAATTATATGAAAACGGTGTGTATTTGCTCAATGGCACTGAGATTGTTGAAGATACAGGGAGCGCACAGGTTTCGGTTTCTAAAGAAGAAGCAGCGAAAAACACGATAGCTTACGGCGTGTTAGAGGCGCATAATACTTCTTCTGATATGAAGAACCTGCAGATTAAATTTGATAAATTGACATCACATGATATTACTTTTGTCGGAATTATTCAGACAGCCCGTGCTTCGGGTCTTGAGAAGTTTCCGATTCCATATGTATTGACAAACTGTCATAACAGCCTTTGTGCGGTTGGCGGTACGATTAATGAAGACGATCATATGTTTGGTCTGACATGTGCGAAAAAATACGGCGGCATGTATGTTCCGCCGCATCAGGCAGTTATCCATCAGTTTGCGAGAGAGATGCTCGCAGGCGGCGGAAAGATGATCCTCGGATCGGACAGTCATACACGTTATGGCGCACTTGGTACAATGGCTATGGGAGAAGGCGGTCCTGAACTTGTAAAACAGCTCCTGAACAAAACGTATGATATTAAGATGCCGGGAGTGATCGCTGTTTATCTTGAAGGCGAGCCGATGAAAGGGGTAGGTCCGCAGGACGTTGCGCTTGCAATTATCGGGGCTACATTTAAAAACGGCTATGTTAATAATAAAGTAATGGAATTCGTCGGACCGGGCGTGAAAAACTTAAGCGCTGATTTTCGTATCGGAATAGATGTTATGACGACGGAGACAACCTGTCTTTCATCCATCTGGACGACAGATGAAAGATCGAAGAATTCTATGAGATTCACGGAAGAAAAGAAGAATATAAAGAATTAAATCCGGGAGCGGTTACATATTATGACGGATGTGTTCGTGTGAACTTAAGTGAGATCAAACCGATGATCGCAATGCCGTTCCATCCAAGCAACGTCTATACGATTGATGAATTGAACGCAAATCTGTCAGACATCCTTCATGACGTAGAGCAGAAAGCTCTCGTAAGTCTTGACGGAGCTGTAGAGTATTCTCTTCAGGACAAGATCCGAGACGGAAAACTCTATGTAGATCAGGGAATTATCGCAGGATGTGCGGGAGGCGGTTTTGAAAATATCTGTGCGGCAGCAGATATCATCAAAGGTCATAATATCGGATCGGATGCATTTACGTTCAGCGTATATCCGGCAAGTACGCCGATTTATATGGAACTTGTGAAAAATGGTGTCGTAGCCGATCTTATGGAAGCGGGAACAGTTGTAAAAACAGCATTTTGCGGTCCGTGTTTCGGAGCGGGAGATACACCGGCAAATAATGCGTTCTCTATCCGTCATACAACGAGAAACTTCCCGAACCGTGAAGGAAGCAAGCTTCAGAGCGGTCAGATTTCTTCTGTTGCTCTTATGGATGCTCGTTCCATTGCGGCGACAGCGGCAAATAAAGGATATCTGACGCCTGCTACGGCATTTGATGTAGAATATAAAGGACAGAAGTATCATTTGATCAGAATATTTATGCGAATCGTGTGTTCGACAGCAAAGGCAAAGCAGATCCGAATGTAGAGATCCAGTTTGGTCCGAATATTAAAGACTGGCCGGAGATGTCGGCGCTTCCTGAGAATCTGATCGTGAAGGTCGTATCTGAAATCCACGATCCGGTAACGACAACAGATGAACTTATTCCGTCAGGAGAGACGTCTTCGTATCGTTCTAATCCGCTTGGACTTGCAGAGTTTGCACTTTCAAGAAAAGATCCCGCATATGTGGGAAGAGCAAAGGAAGTTCAGAAAGCACAGAAAGCAATCGAGGCAGGAACATGTCCTCTTGATGCTCTGGAGGAACTGAAACCGGTTATGTCTAAGATCCAGGCAGCGTATCCGGAAGTCGGAGAAGGAAATGTCGGTGTAGGAAGTACGATCTTCGCAGTAAAACCGGGAGATGGATCGGCTCGTGAGCAGGCTGCCTCCTGCCAGAAAGTTCTCGGAGGCTGGGCAAACATTGCTGTAGAATATGCGACAAAACGTTATCGCTCCAACCTGATTAACTGGGGAATGCTTCCATTTTTGACAGATGCGGATCATGAGGCGCTTCCGTTTAAAAACGGAGATTACATTTTCGTTCCGAATGTGAGAAAAGCAGTTGAGGAAAAGAAAGACGTTATCAACGCATATGTTGTTGGTGATGAATTGAAAGAGATCCAGCTGAAACTCGGGGATCTGACAGATGCCGAGAGACAGATTATTCTGGATGGATGTCTGATCAACTACTATAAGGCAACAAAATAAAACAGTAAAATAATAGAATCCCCTACAGCGAGATGCAAAAGAAACATCTGCGGCGGTCAGGGGATTTTTTGTAACGGAAAATTCATTTCTGTGTGAAAGATGTTCTGAGTGTGGGGGTTAGTATGCTGAAAGTATTAGAGTGGATGTGCAGTTTGTGGGGATGAAAATGTTATGTAGATGATAATAAGAGGTGATTACGGGTATAATAAATGTGCAAGAATTTATGGAAATATAAAAGAAATAGAAATTGCGTTTTTGATAAGTAATAATACGCAAAACATGCGTGCTTAAACTGCAAAAAATACGCGAAATTTGCGCGTTTTAATTGCGCGTTTCCATATTTTATGGTAGCATTTGAATGAGGTGGAAAAATATGATGCTGAGAGAACTGCGGAAACAGAAAAAACTAACCCAAGCGGAATGTGCGAAATATTTAGGAGTGCCATTGCGTACTTATCAAAATTATGAAACTGATGCAGCTAAGCGTACGTCAATAAAATATTTGTATATGCTCGAAAACTAGAACAATATGGATTTGTGGATGAAGATCATGGTATATTAAGCATACAGAAGATAAAAGATGTGTGTACCGATGTATTTGCAGATTATGATATAGAGTATTGTTATCTTTTTGGCTCTTATGCGAAAGGAAAAGCGACAGAAACTAGTGATGTAGATCTTTTAATTGGAACGTCGGTGTCCGGAATACATTTTTATGGTTGGTAGAAGCAATAAGAGAAGGACTTCATAAAAGAGTTGATATTCTGAACCGTGAACAGCTAGAGTCTAATTTGGAATTGATAAATGAAATATTAAAGGATGGAATTAAAATTTATGGATAATAAGAAGACTGACCAATATTATATTGATAAGATTATTACAGACCTCACTTTTATTAGAACACATACAGAGAGCCTGTCAAAATCGAAATTGGAAGAGGATGAGATTCTTGTTGATTCTATTATGTTTCGGCTAATACAGGTGGCAGAAAATTCCGAGAAATTGACAGAAAAATTTAAAAAAACATATCCATCCATTCCGTGGAGAGCTATTAAAGGATTGCGGAATCGAATTGTACATGAATATGGAAATGTAGACCTTACGATTGTATATGATACGGTAAAAAAGATATACCGGAATTGATCGGAATATTGGAAGGAATCTGCCGTTGCAAAAAGAATAAAAAGTTCCCTGACAGCGAGATGCAAAAGAAACATCTGCGGCGGTCAGGGGATTTTTTATTTACTGTATTCTTGAATCAGATCGTGTATTTTTCTATAAGCTTCTTCAGATGTGAAGAATATTTCATCGTCAAGCGTATCGCAAAAATCAAAAAATGTAAAAAGCAGTCCGGGTTCTTCGATGTTCAGGTAGATCATCCGTCTGTATTTGAAGTCTGAAACATGAAATAGCCGTACTGGCGTCCGGCAAAGAGGTAAAATTCATGGTCGATCATGCCGATCGCCCGCTTCAAAAGCCGATTATGCTCGTTGAGCATGGAGTTTGCCAACTGCCGAATCAGAAAGAGGCGATCGCTTAAGTTCAGCGGAGTATATGCATATGCAGGATACTCTCCGACGCGGCCGGTATTTAAAAACTTTCTTATTCCTTCGATAGAACAGATAAACGTAAGGTCGGCAGAAGCGGGAATTGATTGAAGTTCATGTAAATAGTTCTGAAGTCTGTCGAGAAGTTCGCTTCGGTGTGGAAGATCTTTTACAATGTAAGTCTCTAACATGTCTCTTGTCAAAAACCTTGTCAGGCACGGAAGCATTTGAAAGAAATAACCTTCGGTTATGTTCTGCATTGTATTTTCGACATACTGTATTTGTCCGCCTAAATCTGTGACCGGGCGAAGCAGGGGTGTTGTCTGCGCCAGGTACTGACTGAACAGATAGGAAAATAATTTTAGTGACTCCGGGTCTTAGTAATAAAGCCGGACTGCATATCTGAAGAAATCAGACAGGCATATTCAGTAGTGATAACCGCATAAGGAAATAAAGCAAACGCTGAAGTTACGGCATCAATATCATCATAGTAATAGTAACAGTTATATTGATAATGATTACTGTACAGAGGAAGAATATTTCTCAGGCAGTTCAGATTATAATTTTGCCGTGCAAATGACACGTTCTGGTTATTGTTCAGGCAGATAATGTGATCGATGTCTACAGAAGAGGACGCATAACCACCTGCTGTAAGAATGTTCATAAGAAACGTGTAATCCGGCTGGATGAGCAGACTGATCTTTCCACCTGATTTTTCAGTTCCGAGGCGATGATGTAAAGGAGCGAGCGATTGATCTCAAGATGAGAATGAAGCAAGGTAGCATTGTCGGCGTAATCGGACGCATTGGAAGGTGAAGTTGCCGGAAGCTGCAGTGTCGGAATACGGAATTCTTCAAAAAACTGTTGTACGGCTTTTCTCCTGTAATAGTTTTCGCGTCCGATCAGGCAATGTGATATGATTCTTCCATATCGGCCTGTTCTGAAGGCGACAAATGCATAAATTTACACATTTTTTTCTACCATTCTAAAGAAGACGGTTTTCGTTGCCCTTTTATAATCTTGTACATATTGATCGATCCAAATTACAGTATTGGGCAAGAGCGTAAGTTTTGATGTTTTTATTGTGGATATGTTCTGATAATAATGTCGCAAAATCCGGCATAATCTTAATCTCCCTCTCACATGTTTTCCTCGGTAAAAAAGAATACTCCACATGGCAAAATACCAGGGGGTATTACTTTTTGAAAGACAAACTAATACAGGATAATTATATAAAAGCAAATATAAAAAATCTATAAAAATCCGACAAAAAAGCTGACCACAAAGGTTGACACATCTTTGAGAACAAAGGAAAACCCTATATTATACATATAATGACAAATATTATATGTAGCAGGAGGAAGAGATTATGGGTAAAAAACTAACGAAAAAACTGTTGGTATTTCTTACACTCATGTGCATGATCATCGGCATGAATGTATCGGTATCAGCAGAAACTGGATCGACGGGAAATACCAAAGCGATAAGCGCTGCGGAAAATCCGGCGGACGGAACGCTTCAGGTATGGCTTGAGTATGAAGATGATAACGGAAACAGTGTAGCGTTGTCAGGCGGAAGCTGCTTTTTGATCAATGAAGAGTATGTACTTTCCAACTATCATATTTTCAATTTGAATGAAGAGATTGCTCCTGGTGTGACGATCAGAAGCGCGGCAATGGAAACGTTGGGATTATCCGAATTAAAAGACAACGATCCGCATCTGAAGATCAGAGTATATGCGAACCGTGACATGAGCGTGCTGGCAACGATCCATGACAGTGTGCAGAGTCAGACGATGGACTATGTAGCAATGAAACTGTCGGATAAGATTTATGACAGAAAACCGCTTGCTTTGGGAGACAGCAGTACAGTTCAGCAGACACAGACAGTAAACGCATACGGATTCCCGGAAGACTCGATCGAAAATAAAGAGTTTAATACGGCGGCTGACGTATCTGCAACAGACGGAACGATTTCTAAGCTGACAGTCGGAGGAAGAGCTGATTTCTTCGAGCACACTGCACAGCTTAACCATGGAAATTCCGGCGGTCCTCTTGTAGATTCCAACAAGTCGGTAATCGGTGTTAATACATTTACATATGGAAACAGCTCAGATCAGAAATACTACGCAGTACAGATCAACGCGATCAAGAGTGGTCTTGACACATTCGGTATCTCCTATATTAATGCAGGGGCACAGGCAACAACACAGACTCCTGATGAAGAAGAGCCGGAAGAAAAAGAAGGACCGGACGCAGATCTTGTAACAGCGCTTAAGAGTGAAATTACAAAGGCGAAAGCAGTTGATACGAAAAATTACACAGAAGAAAGTGTAAAAGTTCTCAACGATACAATCTCAGAAGCAGAAAAAGTTGCGAACGATACAGAGGCTACAGACGCACAGGTGACATCGGCAACATCAGATGTAAAAGCTGCTGTTGAAAATCTGGAAGAAAAAAGCGGAATGAACTTCCTGTTGATCGGCGGAATCGCAGCAGGAGTGATCGTTGTTGTAGTAGTAATCATTATTATCGTAGTTTCTTCTAACAGCAAGAAGAAAAAGAAAGCACAGGCAGGAAACGGAAATGTTCCTCCGTCAGGAATGCCTCAGCAGCCGAACGGAGCTGTAGTACCTCCGAACCGTGCACCGGAACAGCCGAAAGCGCCTTACGCACAGCCGTATCAGGCAGAGCCGGATGGAGCAGGCGAGACTACTTTGCTTGATTCGGGAGCAGGCGAAACAACGTTACTTAACGGAGCAGGAAGCGCTTATCTGATCAGAAAGAAAAACGGTGAGAAGATTACGATCAATTCACAGAACTTTGCAATCGGAAAAGAAAGAAGAAGAGTGAACTATTGTATTTCCGATAATACTTCTGTCAGCAGATATCATGTAGTGATCACAAAGAAAGGTTCTGATTACTATGCGGCAGATCAGAAGTCAAGCAACTTCACGTTTGTAAACGGAGTTCAGTTAAATCCATATCAGGAAACACTGCTGACAGACAGATCGACATTGAAGATTTCGGATGAAGAATTTGAATTTCATGCATCATGATCTAAACGATAAAAGCGCTGATTATAATTGACAAAAGAGTAAAGGGCAGTGAGAGGCAGAATGGGATTTTTAAGTGTTGTACATAGTGACAGAGGAATTAAAAAGAATACGAATCAGGATTCTGTCTTAATCAAAGAGGCATCCACAGACTACGGCGACGTTATGCTTGCTGTAGTTTGTGATGGAATGGGCGGTCTTGCCAAAGGTGAGGTCGCCAGCGCCGCTTTGATCAAGGCATTTTCTATGTGGTTTGAAGTTCAGTTTCCGGAACTTCTTTATCGGAGAAGGACGGCTGATGGGATTAACCGTATGGAATTGGAAAACGAAATAAATAAACTGATCTTTGATGTAAATCAAAGAATCGCCGATCACGGAAAGATTTCCCATATTGCGATGGGAACAACTGCGGCGGTACTTCTGATGGCAGAAGGGAAATATTATACGATGAATGTGGGCGACTCCAGAGTCTATAAAATTGACGGGCAGGGGATGACTCAGTGACAAAAGATCAGACGTTGTACAAAAAGAGATCGATGCAGGGAGAATGACGCCGGATGAGGCGAGAGTGCATCCGCAGCGGAACGTACTTCTTCAATGCGTCGGAGCAAGCGAGGTGATCATCCGGAGTTTACACAGGGAGAATATAAGTCGGGCGAAGTTTATATGCTCTGCTCTGACGGATTCCGCCATGTGATCACGGAAGAGGAATTTTATAAATTGATGAATCCTGAAAAAATGGAGACGGAAAGAGCGCTGAAAGATGCAGCGGTCTATTGTACGGAATTGAATAAATCACGTCAGGAGAAAGATAATATTTCAGTCGTTCTCCTTAAGGTGTGTTAGAGGATAAATATATGCTGGAAATAGGATCAATTATAGACGGTAAATATAAAATACTGAATAAGATCGGTCAGGGCGGAATGAGTGTCGTTTATCTTGCGATGAATGAGAGGGCAAATAAACAATGGGCGATCAAAGAAGTCCGAAAGACGGCGTGAAAGATTACGAAGTTGTACGGCAGGGGCTGATCGCGGAAACCGACAATTTTGAAACGGTTAAATCATCCGCATTTACCGAGTATCATCGATGTGATCGACAGGATGATACGTTCCTGATCGTAATGGATTATATCGAAGGAAAGGCGCTCGATTACTGGTTGAAAAAAAGAAGGCGCGCAGCCGCAGGAACGGGTTGTGGAATGGGCGAAACAGAT
>ENA-OQJH01000854-OQJH01000854.1-human-gut-metagenome-genome-assembly--contig:-NODE-854-length-14793-cov-1.742261_pt1 | contig 14793 bp, 12 predicted proteins | sample MGYA00242597_ERZ504763 | MGnify/ENA primary metagenome ERZ504763 (study PRJEB26092, sample SAMD00036359) | human gut metagenome | host: Homo sapiens | study: EMG produced TPA metagenomics assembly of... | reverse complement strand
AACATAAATACCTAGATATTGCTATTCTTTGGAATGATGTTCGTGATTTTTTTTGTGAAAACTCTTGTAAGTTTAAAATATATTCGTACCTTTGCACCGCTTTTAACGAAAAGCACTTCTGAAAAGGAAGTTTGGAGAGGTGGCAGAGTGGTCGATTGCGGCGGTCTTGAAAACCGTTGTACTGCGAGGTACCCGGGGTTCGAATCCCTGTCTCTCCGCTAGGATAGCAGCTTTTAAGCTGCTATTTCTTTTGTTGGAAAATATATTTCCATTGTTTGTTTCCTTATTGGAAAATAAGGAGAGGTGCTCGAGTGGTTGAAGAGGCACGCCTGGAAAGCGTGTATACCCCTAAAGGTATCACGAGTTCGAATCTCGTTCTCTCCGCTTTTTTGTTTGTTGTTAAAAAAATGTTTGAAAGCGGCTGCTTGATTTTTCAAAGTAGCCGCTTTTTATTCCGGACATTTACTCCAACTCCTCAATAATCTTCTTCACATCTATCGGTTGCAATCTTCCGTACACTTTCTCGCCAATCATCACTACCGGAGCCAGTCCGCAGGCACCTACGCAGCGCAGGCAGTCCAATGAGAATTTTCCATCCGGTGTGGTTTCGCCGACTTCGATGCCTAGTACGCGTTTGAATTCTTCGAGCAACTTCTCGGAGCCGCGCACGTAACATGCCGTACCCATGCAGACGGAGATGGGATGTTTCCCTTTCGGGGTCATGGTGAAGAAGGTATAGAAGGTGACCACTCCATATACTTTCGATACGGGGATATTGAGTTTGGAAGCGATGATGCGTTGCATCTCTTCGGGCAGGTAGCCGTGCAGGTGTTGCGCTTCGTGCAAAATATTGATTAGTTCGCCCGGGTTGTTTCCGTGCTTGTCGCAAATCGTTCGGACTTGTTCTGCCACATCGCAGGCTAGTTTTATATCTGACATAATACTCTTCGTTTAAAGTTAATCCATAGATTTGTTGAAATAGTGCGTGTGCAATAGCGTTTCCGATATCTCGCCCAGTGGTTTGCCGAGATATTCTTCGTACAAGGTCTTGATGTACGGATTCTCGTGCGATTTGCGCAAAGGCTTGTTGGCGTCTTCGCGGTAGAGTGCGTTGGCGCGTGCATACAATATTTCCGAGTTGCCGTGATGCAACGGCTGTCCGCCTCCTCCGATGCAACCTCCGGGGCAAGCCATAATTTCGATTACATGATATTCGTTGTGCCCGTTCCGTATGTCTTCCAATAGATGGCGGGCGTTGCCTAGTCCGTGTGCGATGCCTACTTTTAATTCAAATCCGTTTAGGTTGATGGTAGCACGCCGGACACCGTTAAGTCCGCGTACTTGTTCGAAGTTTACATTTTTCAGAGATTCTCCGGTATAGATTTCATAAACAGAACGGAGGGCGGCTTCCATTACACCACCTGTTGTACCGAAAATAACGCCGGCACCGGTCGACTCACCCATAGGGTTGTCAAACGGGCTGTCCAGTACCAGCGGGAAGCCGATATTGGCGCGTTTAATCAGTCGTGCCAGTTCGCGGGTGGAAATAGAATAATCTACGTCGGGAATACCGTTCACTTTAAATTCATCGCGGGCACACTCGTACTTCTTTGCCAGACAGGGCATGATGGATACGACTACCAGCTTTTCTCTGGGAATTCCCATCTTTTCCGCCCAATAGGATTTGGCGATAGAGCGAACATCTGTTGCGGTGAACGGGCGGTGGATGGAATGTCCAGCATATCCGGGGAAGTGATGTTCGAAGAAGTTCACCCATGCCGGACAGCAGGAGGTCAGGATAGGTAACCGTACGGACTTATCTCCGTTGAGATAGCGCGTCAGACGGTTTAGTATTTCCGATCCTTCTTCCATGATGGTGAGGTCGGCGGCAAAGTCAGTATCGAATACATAGTCGAATCCCAGTTCACGCAGGGCATAAACCATTTTTCCGGTTACCAGTGTGCCGGGAGGAAAACCGAATTCTTCGCCCAGGGCAGCACGTACGGCAGGGGCTGTTTGCACAATCACCACTTTATCCGGGTTAGCTAAGTCGTCGAGCAGGCGGTTCGTATAATCGCGTTCGGTCAGTGCACCCACCGGACAGACAGCTACGCATTGTCCGCAATAGGTACATTCGCTTTCCGTCATCATCCGGTCGAAGGCAGGGGCTATCGTCGTGTTGAATCCGCGACGGATGGCACCGAGCGCACCGACTGTCTGAACATCGTTACAGACACTTCGCAGCGGCGACAGAAAATACATTATCCATGTTGCGCACGATGGAGGCAGTGATTTCCCGCTTGCGGGGAGAGAGCTCGCCTCCATTGAAAGGCATTTCGCGAATATTAAAGCGTAGCGCTAATGTCTGAAGTTCGCAATTGCCACATTTGGGGCAGGTGAGACAGTCGTTGGGATGATCCGACAGGATAAGTTCGGCTACCACTTTGCGTGCGTTCATCACACGTAGCGTACTGGTTTTCACTACCATTCCTTCCGTGCAACGGGTAGCGCAGGCAGGAGCCAGATTGCGGCGTCCTATAACCTCGACCACGCAGATGCGACAGGAAGCAGGATTGTTCTTTATGCAGGTGCCTTTCAGGTCGATGTGACACAAAGTAGGTATGTTGATGCCGATTTTCGTGGCAGCTTCAAGGATGGTACTTCCTTCGGGGACGGTGATGAAATGACCGTCTATCTGGAGGGTGATTTGTTTATCTTCCATAGTAATCGATTTTAGCAGACAAGAATAGCGTTGAATTTGCAGCGTGCCATACACATGCCGCATTTGATACATTTATCGGGAGCTATGACATGTGGCTTGCGCACCAGCCCGCTGATAGCATCCGCCGGACAGTTTTTGGCGCATAGATGACAACCAATGCAACGTTCCGGACTGATGGTATACGTTAATAGTGATTTACATTGCTTGGAACGACAAGTCTTATCCGCACGTGTTCCATATATTCATCGTAGAAGTATCCAATGTGGATAAAACAGGATTCGGAGAGGTTTGTCCCAGTCCGCAGAGGGCCGTATCTTTGATGACTTGTCCCAAAGTGGCAAGTGTGTCCAGGTCTTTTTCTGTGCCTTTTCCTTCCGTAATCTTGTTCAGTAGTTCCAGCAGACGTTTGTTTCCAATGCGGCAAGGTGTGCATTTCCCACAGGACTCTTCCACTGTAAAATCCAGATAAAAGCGGGCTACGGATACCATGCAGTCGTCCTCATCCATGACAATCATCCCTCCTGAACCCATCATGGAACCGGCCGAGAGAAGGTTGTCAAAGTCAATGGGAGTGTCCAGATGTTTTTCTGTCAGACAGCCGCCTGACGGTCCTCCTGTTTGTACAGCTTTGAATTTCTTTCCGCCTTTGATGCCTCCTCCGATTTCGTAGATTACTTCCCGAAGAGTAGTTCCCATTGGCACTTCGATCAGCCCTACATTATTAATCTTTCCGGCAAGAGCAAACACTTTGGTTCCTTTGGAACGTTCTGTGCCAATCGTTGCAAACCAGTCGGCTCCTTTGGTTAGGATAATGGGAATATTGGCAAGTGTTTCCACATTATTTACATTGGTTGGTTTTCCCAGATAACCGGATTCGGCAGGGAAGGGAGGTTTCAGAGTCGGCTCTCCTCGTTTTCCTTCCATCGAATGAATAAGGGCAGTTTCTTCTCCGCAGACAAAAGCTCCGGCTCCGTATCGTATTTCTATGTCGAAACTGAAATCTGTTCCTAAGATATGATCTCCCAGTAATCCGTATTCGCGTGCCTGATTGATAGCTGTTTTCAGTCGGTTGATAGCTAACGGATATTCGGCACGGATATATACTAATCCTTTGGTGGACCCGATGGAATAACCGCAGACACACATCGCTTCTACAATCGAGTGTGGGTCGCCCTCCATAATGGAACGGTCCATGAATGCACCGGGATCTCCTTCGTCGGCGTACAAACCACGTATTTGACATCCGACTGTTGTTTGTTGGCAAATTCCCATTTCAGTCCCGTCGGGAAACCGCCACCGCCACGTCCGCGAAGTCCCGAACGTTTGATAATATCAATAACGTCCGTCGGCTGTTTGTTAAGCAGGCAATCGGCCAATGCAAAGTATCCTTCACGGGCGATATACTCTTCAATATTTTCGGGATCGATAAAACCACAGTTACGCAATGCGATGCGGAGTTGTTTCCGGTAGAAATCCATGTGTTTGGAGTCGCTGACGGTATGTTCCGTTTTAGGATCTACATACAGCAACCGTTCGATTCTTCGTCCTCCGATGATATGCTCGTTGATGATTTCTTCCGCATCTTCGGGAGTGACTTGGGTGTAAAAGGTATTATCGGGGATAATTTTCACGATAGGACCTTTTTCACAGAAGCCGAAACAGCCTACGGTGATGACTTCTACTTTGTCGGTGATTTCGTTCTTTTGGATGGCTTTTAGAAGATTGTCTGTAATACCCTGGCTGGAAGATGCCTTACAGCCTGTACCACCGCAGATCAGAATCTGAAGATGTTGCGCACCGGATGCCAGTCCGTAACACTTTTCAGTCACCTTTCATTACTTTCTTCGCGCAATGAAAGATTGTGCTCTGCTCTCTTCCTGATTGTTGCCAAATCATGGATAGATAAAATTTTCATAAGTATCAGAATTGTTAGTCGGTTTTTTTGCAAATATAGTTCTTTGTTTGAATAAAAGCAGCGTTCGGGCAAATAAAACAGGTCTTAATGAAAGTAATTAGGTAAATAATTCTCTATCTTCGTATTTAATAGGTAGTAAACCTAAAAATGAAATATAAAGTATGAGACAAATTTTACTGGGACTATGTCTTCTTTGCTTATTGAATAATGCATCCGGACAGGAAAACGGACGGGAAATTCCGTTGCCGGAGAAAATGCCGCAAGAACATCCGAGAGTGTTGACTACACCGGATGGAAGCAGGATACGTGGGAGCTGATTAAAAAAGAGAAATGGGCGAAAGACGTATTCAATAAATTGAAGGAACGAACCGAAGTATATACTAATCTGACGGAGGCTCAACCCGCATGGTTGTTATCCCGTCTGGCCATGTATTGGAAATCTCATGCAACCGAGGTATATGTGAAAGGTGAGACTTACGATCACGCCGGAGGTGAAAAAGCTCCTTATCCAACTGTCCGTTATACAGGAACACGTGGAACGGCTGCTACTCATGGCCGTCCCAAACTGGCAGATGTAGTGCCTTATGACGATGACGAAAACGGAAATGTGACTTTTTGCAATAATGCATTGCCGGAACGTCCTTTGGAAAGTGTACATCCGTCAAAAACGGGACGGAATATCGAAAGTCTGAACCGGGAAATTCTGGGAATAGCTTGTGATGCAGCCTTCCTCTATTGGATGACAGATGAGGAAAAATTCGCGAAACTGGCTGCCGGTGTGTTTGATACGTATATGACTGGAATTTATTACAGAAATGTTCCCATTGATCTGAATCATGGTCATCAACAGACATTGGTGGGATTGACTTCTTTTGAAGTGATTCACGAAGATGCCCTGCATATCGTTGTTCCCTTGTATGATTTTCTTTATAATTACCTGAAGACCAACTATCCGGAAAAGATGGATATCTATGCCGGTGCATTTAAGAAATGGGCGGATAACATCATTGCGAATGGAGTCCCTCATAATAACTGGGATTTATTGCAGGCACGATATATCATGAATGTGGGATTGGTGCTTGAAGATAATAAAGAGTATGCAGATGGAAAAGGACGTGAATATTATATTGATTATGTGTTGAACCGTTCCAGTATCCGTCAATGGAGTCTGACTCGTCTTGCCGATTATGGCTTTGATTCAACAACTGGTATCTGGGCAGAGTGTCCGGGATATAGCAGTGTGGTAATCAACGATTATGCTAATTTTGCCAATCAGTTTGATAACAACTTAAAATATGATTTGGTAAAGGCTATGCCTGTACTGTCGAAAGCTGTGGCAGCCACTCCGCAATATCTTTTTCCCAACCGGATGATTTGTGGGTTCGGAGATACGCATCCAAGCTATTTGAATACGAACTTCTTTATCCGCATGATACAGAATGCGCAGGCAAACGGTAAGACGGAACAGGAGAACTACTTCACTGCTTTGCTGAAATGCTTGAATCCCGAAATTGATAATGAAAAGGGAGAGAAGAATAACGTGCGTGTATCTGTCAATTCTTTCTTTGAAGATAAACCGTTAAGTCTGAATCCTAAAGTGAAAGCAGGAAGATAGAGGACTATGTTTCTCCTTTATTCTATGCTCCCAATGTGTCATGGCTGGTGCAGCGGAACGGAATGCATCCGCGTCATAGCCTGATGATTTCTCTGAATGCCAGTGAAGGAAACCACATGCACGCCAACGGCATTTCCATGGAACTTTATGGAAAAGGATATGTGCTTGGACCAGATGCAGGAATTGGTCTGACTTCGTATAGCGGTCTGGATTATGCCGAATATTACTCTCAATTTCCAAGTCACAATACAGTATGTGTAGATGGAATATCAAGCTATCCGGTAATGAAAAGCAATCATTCTTTTGATTTGCTTTCCTGTTTTCCAGCTTCGGCAGAACCAGGAAAGGAGTTTACTTCTGTGACTTATAGCAATGTCTATTTTCGTGAACCGGAAAGCAGGGCGGATCAGACCCGAATGATGAGCATTGTTACCACCGGATCCGAGACAGGATATTATGTGGATGTATTCCGGAGCCGGAAAGAGCGTGGAGGGGATAAGATGCATGATTATTTCTATCATAATCTCGGACAGACCATGACATTGACAGCAGCTGATGGTACAGACCTGAATCTTCAACCGACAGAAGAACTCGCTTTTGCTGGAGCGCATCTGTATGGTTATTCTTATTTATATGACAAGAAGTAGCGGCTACCGGTAAAGATGTAAAAGCGACCTTTACCATCGACATGAAAGATAAAGGTGGGGATGATATAGTAATGAATCTCTGGATGAAAGGGGAACCGGATCGTGAAGTTTTCACGGCCTTGTCACCGATGACCGAAGGTTTAAGTCGTACGCCTGGTATGCCATATAATATAAAAGAACAACCAACATTGACTTCGTGGCCCGTCAGCATGGAGAAGCATGGACTCGTCCTTTTGTTGCAGTCTATGAACCGAGTACGAAGAAAGAACCGTCTGCCATTCAGTCTGTATCCTATTTTGATGCGGAAGAAACTGTTTTGAAAGACTTTGCCGGTATCTGTGTGAAAAGCAAAAATGGGCGTACAGATCATATTTTCTCCTTGTCTGATGCTACGCAGACCGCCACTTATCAAGGAATGAAAGTAAAAGCAGACTATGCAGTTGTCAGCAATGAATATGCAGGAAACCGGACTTATTCCTGGGGAACGGAACACAACTTGTTGCACCCAAGGTGACCGTTCATACGGATCAGGCGGGCAATGTGTTACTCGAAAAGAAACAGGGAAAATGTATATCCTTTCTTCTGTTCCTTGTACGGTGGTTATTAATGGAAAGAAGATAAAATCAGGAATAACATCGCAACTCACGTTATTGCCTGTCTGATTAAAATGATTCAGAATGAAAAAAGCATATCTTGTGTGTGGGGGGATTAATGATAAATTAAACAGGGTAGGACAAAACGTGTCTTTTCTGTGATGGGAGGATTATATATGGAAATAACAAAGATGGATCTATTTAGGATATTACAAGGTAGAAAGAAGGGGCGTATTGCTCACATTTATGCTTTTTCAATATTTGCAAATGCGCAACTGGTGACTTATCCGGAAGGATTGAAAGCAGGGATGCAACATAATGACGATTATACTGTCCGGGTACGTGTGCCGGGTGGAGAATGGAAAGACTTGTTTGAATATAATGTCAGTGTGGATATGGACAATGTACAATCAGCTTCTATGGTACAGTTTGATATGGGCAGTCCTGTTGAGGTGATGGTAAAGAAGAATAACGGCTGATTCAAGATGTACAAATCCGACCTTTGGTAAATGGAATCCGGCATACGGTAAATCAGAACACTATTTTATTTACTTTAGAAAAACCACGATATATATCCGTGGAATTTAATGGTGACCGCTTGCATAATCTTCATCTGTTTGCTAATCCTTTGGAGACAGAAACTTACTCGGAAAGTAGTGCGGACGTCATGTATTTTGGACCGGGAATACATCGTCCCCAGGATGTTCCCAATAATCAAATTCGGATCCCTTCTAATACAACAGTTTATCTGGCACCGGGCGCTGTCGTAAAAGCAAAATTATTGATAGATAAAGCCGAGAATGTACGTATCATTGGTCGTGGAATCCTCGATCATCCACTACGCGGCATTGAAGTAACTTATTCTAAAAATGTATTGGTTGATGGAATAACCATTGTAAATCCCGATCATTATACGGTTTTCGGAGGTGAAACCACCGGCTTGACCATCAAGAACCTGAAATCTTTCAGTTGTAAAGGATGGAGCGACGGCATTGATCTGATGTGTTGCAATGAGGTATTGATTGATAATGTTTTCATGCGAAATAGTGATGACTGCATTGCTGTTTATGCACATCGTTGGAATTATTACGGCGGAAGTAAAAATATCACTTTACAGAATTCTATCCTTTGGGCTGATATTGCACACCCTGTCAATATCGGCGGACATGGCAATTCGGCGGATGAAGTGGGAGAGACAGTAGAAAACATAACTGTCCGCAATATCGATATTCTGGAACATGATGAAGATGATCCTCTTTATCAGGGATGCATGACGATAGATTGCGGTGATAAGAACCTGGTACGTAATATCTTGTTCGATAATATAAGAGTAGAAAGTATTCAGGAAGGACGTTTGTTCCATGTCAATGTCCGCTTCAATCCGAAATATGACAAGCAGCCCGGACGGGGTATTGAGGATGTTATTTTCCGTAATATAACCTATAATGGAGTAGGCGAGAATCCCTCTCTATTGAAAGGATTAGATGAGAATCGTAAGAATAAAAAATGTGACTTTTGATAATGTGATGATAAATGGGGTGAAGATGAAGAATATCGATGGACTTTATAAACGAATGAAATTTGTGAAAGGAATTAAGTAAAATAATTATCTTTGTTCGTAAGTAAGACATAGCAGAAAAAAGAGACTTAAAAATAACACTATGATTAACAGGCTTATATGTATTGTTTGGGTGATATGGTTGGGGAGTATCCATGAAGTAGTACAGGCACAACGAGCCTTTGTACATCCCGGTATCACTTATACAAAGGGTGATCTGGATAGAATGAAAGCAATGATTGAAGTGCAAAAAGAGCCCTACTATTCTACTTTTCTGAAATTGAAAGAATCCCCCTATTCTTCATTGGAAGCTCCTGTTCATCATCGTGGAAAGCAAATTCAGGGAGGACGATTCAATGCTACCATTGGAGTAGATGGCAGGCGTGCCCATGATTTGGCATTGCTCTGGCATCTGACCGGAGATGAGGCTTATGCACGTAAAGCGGTAGAGTTTCTGAATGCAAATTCTTATTATACAAACACAAGTAGTCGTGGTACAGGACCACTCGATAATGGCAAAATCTACTTGCTGATAGATGCTGCGGAACTAATGCGTGACTATCCGGGATGGAAAAGGAAGATCAACGGAGATTTAAAGATATGTTGGTTTTATCCGGGATATAGCCATACAGAGGATTTGGCTGCCAAGTATGCCGATTACTGGGATGATTCGAAGAATGGAATAACCTTCTACTGGAATATCTATAATTTTGATGTTGCGCGTTTCGGAAATCAAGGATTGTTTGCAGCGCGCGGAATGATGGCAATGGCAATTTATCTGGATAATGAAATAATGTATGACCGTGCTTACCGTTATTTATTGGGCATGAAACATCGGGCGGACGATTTACCTTATCCCTCCGGTCCTGCAATCAGTAGCGAAGAGCCGATCCGCACGTCACCCACCATCATTGATTATAAATTGCTGGGAAGGAAAACGGATATTTCTGATTATGGTTATGATGAGCAGTTACAACATTATATTTATCCGAACGGACAATGCCAGGAGTCAAGCCGCGATCAGGGGCATGTGTTTGCCGGAGTTCATAATTATGTGGCAATAGCGGAAATGGCATGGAATCAGGGAGACTCTCTTTATAGCTGTCTGAATAATCGTCTGTTGTCCGGATTAGAATGGAATTATCGTTATAACCTTTCGAAGATACAATCTTATGAAGATCAGAAAGAAGCCTGGGAACCCACCGGATTTACAAAAGACGCAAATGAAGTAACTTTTGAAAATGGAAAGTTTTTGCAAATAAAGAGTCGTAGCGGACGATGGGAGTCAGTAAGTATATCTTCGCATGGGCGGGGAGATGTTTCCGGGAGCGGTGGAACACGTGAAATGGCTTTGGCTCACTATGCGGTACGTGCCGGTTTACCTTTGGAAAAGTACACGTGGCTTCAACGTTATCGTGATTATATGATTGAACATTATGGCTGTGAAAACTGGGGAATAGCTCCTAATTGGTTTTACGAATGGACGGGATGGGGAACATTAACGAAACGCCTGACTCCTTGGATGGCAGGTGATCCGGTGATTTTTTCTTCGGGAAAGCGAATCTCCGGAATACATCTTCTACCCGGTACAATCCAAGCAGCTGATTATGATTACTACTCTTTATCAGAGAATCCCGAAGGTCATACCTATCATAATGTAGGGGTGAAACGGGGAAATGAATACCGTCCGGATGGGGCTGTCGAATTAAAGAACATAGGAAACGAATATGTAGTGACACAAGTAGAAGATGGAGAATGGATGAATTATACAGTAAAGGTGCCGTCTGTAGGAACATATACTGTTTATATCACTTATCAATCGAGAACTAAATCAGCACTTTCCGTTGCTTCTGATCAGGGTACTGATACGGGAACAACTTCTTTACCGGCTTCAAAGCAATGGACAGAAAAAGAAATAGGCTGCTTGTCACTTTCAGCAGGAGCATGTGTCTTGCGTTTATCGGTGAAAGAGGCAGGGGAAAATTTGCTTCTTGGCAAGATTCATGTTAGATTGCAGGGCGAAAAGAAAAAATAATCGCAGGGTAGATACGGGGATTTGACTTTTGCTTCGTATATAAAATAGTAACAATGTAAAGTGATGGCCATGAAAACACGAATATATTTGTTAATAGCCTTATTGGGCGTCCTATTCCTGAATAACGCATATTCGCAGGAGTCCTCTTATGTCTTCCGGCATATCGGGGTTTACTGAAGGACTAACCGGATAATTATGTCCAAAAGTGTGATTCTCTCTTCCGGACGGGCGGATCGGTGTCCGTAGCACAGTATTGCTTAGTTTGTATGATGGTGCAAACTATGCCAACTACCCTTTTACCCTTAGGAAGAATATCCCATTTCATATAATCATATTATCCCTGAACAATACATTGATGCCGATAAGCGTTTATGGATGAAAGAACGTGGTATATTACGTGTTTTTGACTTGATTACTGAACAATATGTCCATAATGTAGATTCTCTGTTGCTTCAATTCGGTATCAAAGAAAAGGTGGCGGATATGTTTGTTGACTCGGAAAAACATTGTTGGTTTTTGACGTCCGGTTCGTTGGTGTATATGTATGATAGCAAGAAGAAATCTTTGGACTTGATATGCCGGAATGATGAATTTATGGAATTCTATGGTGGACTCTTAGGAGTGGAAAGCCATGGAAATTGTAGCTGGATGGTTCATCAGAAAGGAGCTATCCGTTGTTATGATCAGGAGAAGAAGCGTTTTGTCAAACAAATAAATTTCCTGGAAGGGCAGTTGAAACCGGACGATCGCGTCATCTTGAAAATACTGGGTAATGGAGACTTTTGGGCAATGTGGATCGTGGAGTTGGTTATTATGACGTATATAACAACAAATGGAACCAGATTTCTGATATACAACTCGGACATTATTCCTGGTTTACCTCCATGGATATAGATAAAGGAGGAAATGCATGGTTGGTACTGTACAGGATGGAATATATACCATAGATATGCATAATTTCTCGGTCACTCATACATACGATCTTTCTTTATTATCGGGCAAAAAACTGCAGAGTGGCATTCAGAGTATTTATTGTGATTGGGAAAGCAATGCTGTTTGGATTGGTTTGTACAATCAAGGTATCTGCTATTACCATCCAGTATGAATAAACTCATGATATGCAATAAGAAAGTGCTGGACCGGAGCTTGGGGGGGAGAAGAAATTCGCTGTATGTTAGAAACTTCGGATGGGGCTATCCTGATGGGAACTTCACAAGGACTTTATCGCTATTGTCCTGAGTCACACCGTATGGATATTTTTTATAAGGAATTTAATCAGAAAAACTGTCGGGTGCTTTATGAAGATAATCAGAAACGAATTTGGGTAGGCACTTATCATGACGGATTATATTGTATCGAAAAAGGAAAAGTGAGAGCCTTTGCTTATCCCAATACGGACTATCAGAATGAACTGGATTATAGCAATATACGTACGATGGTGTCGGACTCGTCCGGACGGTTATGGATCAGTATATACGGTGGCGGCGGAGTCGGTCAGCTCAACCCCGATAATGGGAAGATTACTCTGTTGTCGGAGCAATTTCCTGAATTGAAAAAATACAAAGTGGCCAATGCATTGGCTGTGGATAGTCATTCAAGATTAATAGTCGGGAGCGATAATGGTTTATATATCTATGATCCTGCAAAGAATACAGTATGGATACCGGAACAGGATGGAGGAGCCAATTCTGTATTTAATCGTGGCAGTTATAAATATAATCAGATTCTGAAAGACCATGAAGGCACATTGTGGTTTGCTACGCAGTATGGACTGACCATTTTGACTTCTGATGACAAGAGTTATACGTTAGGTAAAGAAGAAGGATTGACCAGTGCAATTCTAAATGTCGTAGAAGATCATAATCATGATATCTGGATTTCTACGGTTACTTCGATTTATAAGATTAAAGTAGATAGAAAAGCGGATAAATACTCGTTTCATGTGGTCAGTTACCTATCTGAAGCAGAGATTCGTCAGGATGATCTGTTTAATTTTCCTTCGATGGTAACCAAGAACAACAAACTCTATTTCGGGTTAATGGACGGATTTGTCACTTTCTTACCGGAGAGTATGCTTGACAACCAATGTCTTGTCCGTCCCTTGATTACCTCATTCAGACTGTTCAATGTTTCGGTTAGTTCCGGAGAAGAATATAATGGACGTGTATTGTTCGACAAGGCACTTAGCTATTCAGACGGAGTTTCTTTGGACTATGATGAGAATTTCGTAACGCTTGAATTTTCCGGGTTGAACTTTCCCAATCCTTCGCAAACCTCTTTCCGCTATTTGTTGGACGGACTTGATAAAGAATGGACTGAAACATTGTTTGAAAGCGGGCAGGGGCGTGTTACCTATAATAATCTTCCTCCCGGTGAATATATTTTTCGTGTATCGGCAGCCGGAAATGACCGGGTATGGGGACCGGAGGCGGAGTTTGCCATAACGATTCATCCTCCTTTCTGGGATACAGTTTTCGCCCGTATCCTTTATGCAATTCTTTGCTGTCTGGCCATAGTAGGAATAATCTATGTAGTCAACCGTCGTAATCACCAAAGAATGATTCGTATGCAACAGGAGGAGGCTTTGAAACAGAAAGAAGAACTGGATCAGATGAAATTCCGTTTCTTTACCAACATCAGTCATGAACTGCGTACCCCGTTGACGTTGATTATAACTCCACTCGATATGATGATACGCAGAGTAGCAGATGAGACAATGAAGAAACAGTTGAATACCATTTATAAGAATGCGCAAAACCTATTGTCACTGGTCAATCAATTACTTGATTTCCGGAAATTGGAAATGAAGGAGAGAGGCTGAACCTGATGAATGGGATATGAGGAATTTATAGTCTCTGCCTGCAACAATTTTACACCGATGGCAGTCGAAAATCATCTTAACTTTGTCAATCAGACTTTGCATAGACCTGTCTATATGTTTTTGATCGCGACAAAGTGCATAAGATTGTGAATAATCTGTTGTCCAATGCCTTTAAATTTACCCCTGAAGGTGGTACGGTAAATCTGTTCTTTTCTACAGAAGAGATCGAACAAAGAATGTATGTTAAGATTGAAGTCTCCGATACAGGAATCGGAATTTCCGAATCTGATCTTCCTTATATTTTCGATCGTTTCTATCAGGTGGGTAAGCAGGCGGATGAAAAACTGGGTAGCGGTATCGGCCTGCATTTGGTCAGGGAATATGTGACAATCCATGAAGGTAAGGTCAAAGTAGAGAGTCAGGTAGATCGTGGATCGACATTTATAGTATGGATACCGATGGATTTGAAACTGGAAGAGGAAGCCATGTCTGAAGCAACGGAGGAAATAGTGGCAGGTGAAGTTGCAGAAGCGAGTGCTCCTGTGGTTACCGGAGAAGACAATCATAAGAAATTGTTGTTGGTAGAGGATAACAAGGAATTCCGCACATTCTTGAAAGAGCAATTGGAGGATTTCTATCAGATTGTGGAAGCCGGTGATGGTGAAGAAGGCGAAAAATGTGCGATAGAGGAAAATCCGGATTTGATTATCAGCGATATTATGATGCCGAAAGTAGATGGTATTGAGCTTTGTCGCCGTATTAAGACGAATGTGCAGACTTCCCATATTCCGGTGATATTGTTGACAGCCCGTACGGCAGATGATATAAAAATCAATAGTTATGAAGTAGGAGCGGATTCTTATATGTCGAAACCTTTCAACTTTGAC
>ENA-OQJH01000853-OQJH01000853.1-human-gut-metagenome-genome-assembly--contig:-NODE-853-length-14813-cov-1.756979_pt1 | contig 14813 bp, 21 predicted proteins | sample MGYA00242597_ERZ504763 | MGnify/ENA primary metagenome ERZ504763 (study PRJEB26092, sample SAMD00036359) | human gut metagenome | host: Homo sapiens | study: EMG produced TPA metagenomics assembly of... | reverse complement strand
TATGTCTACATGAAACAGGAAAGGCAGAAAAGGCAAATAGGCTGGCTCAATTAATCATAGAAAAACCTATAAAAAAGAATTCTACAATCATTCAAAAAATTAAGGCTGAGATGAAACATCATTTATCGAGAAAAACATGTTTGTACTAAAAGCATACACAACAGTGCATTTGGAAGGCGAAAACATAAATAAGAATACGCCTTTTATGGTCGAAGAGATTGCCAAAACTTTAAAGGCAAACAAATAACGGACATAATTATAAACTGCGGCAATTATTGTCTGATTTACCGTTTCTCTTCGTCCAAGCAACCCTATAATCGCTTAATTTTCACTTATTGTTATCAGATTTTCGTAGGGACATCTTCATCGTTCCACCCGGGTAGAACGAACTGTCTACGTCTGTGACACGATCAGTTTACCTGGGTGCAATGATCAGTTCACCCGGTGAACGATGAAGATGTCGGTAAGATAATATAAGAATGTAAGGGAGATATGCTAAGGACATAAGTGTCACAACATACAAATGATAGGCAGAGTAAAATCAATACAGCTGTAGTCTGTAGCAGAAAGAATGATGAGAGACAACTTAAAAAAGGATGAGAGATACACTGTTTGGGAGCATATTATGGGATTAAACGATGAGAGACACCCTGCTCCGGAGGTATCTCTCATTCATTATTCATCTAGTTATCTGATCTTTACAGGAAAACAGTGAGACCGTGAGACTAAAATATTTTTTTTTATTTCTTGGGAGCAAGCAGATTATTCCTTATCTACAGAAAATTTAAAGATACACTGACTCATGTATTTTTCTCCCGGGCGAAGCACAGCCGAAGGCCATTCCGGTTTGTTCGGAGTATCCGGATACTTCTGAGTTTCAAGACATACGGAAGCACGCTGATTATATGTGATACCTTTCTTTCCTGTCAGAGAACCATCCAGAAAGTTGCCGGCATATACCTGAACACCCGGTTCGTTGGTATATACATCCAGTACGATACCCGTTTTGGGAGATTCGAGTGAAGCACATTTGCGGGAAATATCCCCTTTGGCATTCAATACCCAGTTATGGTCATAACCATTTCCATTCTTCAATTGTACAAAATCGTAGTCGTTAATGCGTGCACCTACCGGAGTCGGAGTGCGGAAATCCATCGGAGTACCTTCTACCGGAACAATCTCGCCGGTTGTCATGAATGTGCTGTCTACCGGAGTATAATAATCGGCATCCACCATCAGCAGATGATCTGCATTATTTGCCGCATCACCGTCAAGGTTGAAATAAGAATGGTTGGTCATGTTTACGATAGTCGGCTTATCCGTTTCTGCTTCATAGCGGATATCAATTGCATTATCGTCTGTCAGTTTCATCAGAACCTTTACAGGTAATGTTACCCGGGAAACCTTCTTCGCCATCCGCAGCGACATAAGTCAGTTCCACTTCTTGCGGATTCGGTTGCACAGCGTCAAACACACGATACTGGAATCCATTGGGACCGCCATGCAGGCAATGACCGTAATTATTCTGAGGCAACTGATATTCAATGCTGTCCAATGTGAATCGACCTTGATTGATACGGTTTGCGTAACGACCGATGCTGGCACCAAAATCAGAAGGTTTGCTGATATAATCCTGAATAGAATCGAAACCTAAAACTACATCCTGCATCTTACCGTCTTTATCGGGGACCATCACAGAAACAATGCGTCCACCGAAATTCGTCACACAAACTTCCATGTTGTTCTTGTTACGAAGGGTGTACAGATCGGTTTTCTTACCACCTACTTCAGTCTGGAAGTTAGTTCTTAACAGGCCGGAGTCGGTTGGTTGCTCGGCTTTCGGGGTACAAGCAGCTACAAAAAGGGCAGAAACAGCCATAATGCTAAATTCTTCATGGTTGATATAAGTATTATTATAAATTAGTTCAACGAACATCTTTTATTTAGATTGCAAAATTGGCGAAATTCTGATAGTTTGGAGGCAACATTCTTTCCAAATAATAGCACAAATCAGTCATTTCGCCAATGATGCAATCATAAACACTTATATCTTTCTAAATCAAAATGATTTATCTTATAACAAATTCAAGTAAACTGATTCCATCACCAGTTACTCCTTTGTATTCGGGAAAGCCGATATTCTCAACCGGGCCGCTCCCATCGGAATCAATGTAATCTCTTCTTTAGCGCCTTTCACCGCATCTTCTTCGGGCAATACACCGCAAAGTCCAGTTTCGTCAATCTGCCATTCGGGGATAATCCGGCCGGTAGCTTTCACTTCCAAAGGCACATTGGCCACCGTGAACGGGAAGTTATCAGCAGGCCAGGACTTACGAACGACTTTGAAGTTCTTCAAAGGCTCTTTCTTATCCAATACCAACGAATAGTTCCAGGAACTGTTAGCATAGATTTCAGTAGTAGGCCACTTCTTCGGGTCAGCACCTTTCTGCCATTTGGAGTCACCGATAGCCGTTTCACGACTGTCTTTTTCTATATATTTCTCGTCAATCTTCAGAGATAAAGTCAACGGACCATAATCCACACTTACACTGTTCTTATTGACTTGCCACGTACGCATGGACAAAGACATCGGAAGAGTCATTTCTACTTTATCACCATCCGCCCATTCGCGTTCGATACAAAGGTATTTACCGGATACAGGTTTCACACTGATCTTCTTTCCGTTGACACGCACTTCGGCTCCTTCAGTCCATGAAGGAATGCGGAGGTAGAACGGAAAATCGACCTTTTCATCGGTAGAAACGGTGAATTTGATGCCTTCTTCAAAAGGATAGTTAGTCTCTTCGTGAAGGACGATTTCTTTTCCATTACCCACTTTTACCGTAGCTTTACAAGCAGCATAGATGGCGGCAGCAATACCGTTGTCGGGAGTTGCCAATATCAGATGTTCCGAAAAATAAGGCCAGCCTTGTGCATGGTTATGCTGACAGCAACGGCTGCTGAATGGATTCATGGAAAGGAACGGACCACGGTTGTCAATACCCGGATGATGGTTCTTTGAGTCACTGACAGTATGATTCGGACAAGTGATGTAGCGCAAAGCCTTGAAGTCCGGCATCACAGCGGCAGGATAAGAGTTGAAAGCTACTTCTTCGCAATGCTCAGCCCACATCGGGTCACCTGTCATACAGAGCATGATCTCATCGGAAGCCATCTGTTCCACCAGTCCGCAGGTTTCCACTCCCTGACGAGGATCGATATATCCCAGACGGCATTCTCGTCGGCACCGAACATACCGCCCGGAACCTGGCCAAAAGTGCGACGGATCAAATGATGTACATTATAAGAGGCTTTGAGCATGGCGGAATCTCCGGTCTGCATATAATAAGTGGCAGGTTCGCGGAAACACTGGGCGATGTTCACATTGTGCCAGTTGGGCAGGGAGGTTGATTTTGTCCAGTCGGCTGTGTTGCGGTGAATCTTCTTGCAAGGTCCAGCAGGAAGGCATCTCCGGTATGGTTATAAAGCCAATAGATACTGATGATGTTGTCACCGCCACGGCTGTTTTCCCAATAGTCTTCCAGAAGTTTATCGTCGGGGACAGTCATCTGCCATTTGAAGTAGTTCGTCATCAGGTCAATAACCCGTTGGTCCTGAGAATACTCATAATAAGATTGCAGACACCAGAGCATAATCATCTGTGCCCACAACTCACGCTTGCCGTTCCGTTCGTTGACAGGACCGAAGTATCCATCGGGCTGGCAACTGGCAAATACACCTTCAATCCATGTTTTTGTTTCTGCAATCATTTTCGGGTCATTCAGGATATAGGCAAGGTTGCCATAACCTTTCAGCCAGTAAGGTACTTCTTCCCAGCCATGATCACCACCGGTTGTCAGCCAGGCGTTATTATCTTTCTCCAGCCAGGCACTGATTTCTCCCAGATGTCCGGTCAGCCCGTCACGTTGCAGTTCGAGGTACTTCTTTACCCACCTTCCGGCTGGATGCTGCCGACAGGCAGCTTAATAAAGTTCAACGGACGGAGCGGGGCCCGATAGCTCACATAATTCACATTCGTCGATTCTGTGTCGGGGCGGTCCATCACCCTTACAGACTCACTGGCAGTGCGTGTAGTAAAAGCTGCTGTCAGTAACCCGACAGTCAGCAGCGTACCCGCAACACCTATTTTAAAAGATCGTTTCTGTTTCATTTTGAATATTTTTTTGGAGATACTACCGACTTTTTAGTCAGCCTTGTTTTAATTCGGTTTATTTATAATTATAAATCAATTCTCCGCCTTTTATCAGTTCATTGTGAGATATACGGTAGTCAGCAATCTTTTTCCCGTTGAAATGGATACTTTTGATCGGTGCGTCTTTCTTTTTCCGTCCTTCTGTCTGAATAGTAAGTACGTTTCCATTCGTCAACCGCAACAGTACCCTGTCGAAAAGCGGAGAGGTCAGATCATAGTATTCATCTCCCACAAGCAGAGGATAGAAACCCATTGCCCCGAACACGTACCAGGCACTCATCGTACCGTCGTCTTCGTCCATTTCGGGACTATATCGGGTCGACTTCTTGAATGCCTTACCCAGATAAGGAGTCTTAAATTCCGAGTTGCCTCCATATTTATGGATCATCGGTTCGGTCATCAGACTGCGTACTATCTGCTGGGTTTTCTCCGGTGCCCCAAGTCGGTTGAACAGGTAAGGAACATGGATATCCGGTTCGTTTCCCTGATTATAAAGGTGATGGTCGAAGAAATAGGTAAGTTGCAAACGAAGAGAGTCCTGCCCTACCCATTCTATCATTTTATCAATGTATTGTGGAGCCGCCCATCGGTATTGCCAACGGGTTCCCTGATAGAGTCCGTTGTTCTTCATCACTTCAAAAGCGGGAGTCACATTCATAAATTCCTTCTTCCATGTTTCTTCAAAAAGAGAGACCGAACGTTGCCGGTATTGTTCGGAATCCGCCTTTTCACCGATGATTTCCGCAATCTTTGCCATTGCCCACAAGTCATATGCCGATTCCATCTTCTGGTCGGGCGAACGCATGGGCAACCGCTCCATTTCCTGCTTCATACCAGCGTATCCTTACGGAAATCAAGGTTGTAATTCCTTTCCGGTAAGCGTCCAACAAAAGAATTACGGCATGTTCCGTACGTACTGTCGGGGTAGACTCGAATCCGGTGGACCAGTCTTTCTTTCCCGTTGCATACAGATGAATCAGGGAAGTCGCCATATCCCGCATCTTCGCAGGTTCGGTCAGTACCAACAAAGGAAATTTAGTGCGGAAGGTATCCCATAACGACCAGTTACTGTAATATCGGAAGTCTTCTGAGATATACACTTTTCCATCCGTACCCAGATAAGCTCCGTCCGGAGAACTGACATCCGCCGGACTCAGGTAAGTACGATACAGGGAAGTATAGAAAATGACCCTGTCATCTTTCTTGCCTCCTTTGACGTCGATAGCTGACAATTGTTTTTCCCACTGATCAGCGGTCCGGGATTTCACATCTTCGAAGTCCATTCTTTCCCACGCACATTCCCAGCTCGCCAGTTCGGAACTTAACGCAGACAGTCCGATACGGACTTCCACCGAACGTACCTTTTTGCCAAAGGTAAGGCAGGCAGTCGTCTCTTTCTGTTCTTCCAACTGGAAAGGCTGGCTGGTATTTAAGGAGAAATAGAGTTTGTAGCATCCATGTCCGCAGACGTTCTTTGCCTGTACATAGCCTTCGATGCAAGTTTCCGATATACGTTTGTAATGGCAGGTAGCTACGTCTTCAAACGTAGAGGCGAAGTCTATCCAAAGGGCAGCGGAAAGGCTTCGGGGAAATTTATAGCGTTCCACCGCCATAGCGTTGGTCGCTGTCAATTCAGTTTGATACCATTGGTAAAAGCTGTCGAGTAATATCCGGGAGTTGCTTTCTCGCGGGACTTTTTAATATGCAATTCCTGTGAAGGAGCTACCGGACGAATGCGCAGGTTTCCTCCTCCGCCACTACATCCCACTCCGGAGAGGCGGTTGACAGAGATACCGGAGACTTCGTCACTGCATAATCATAACCGGCATGGCTACGCGGATCATTATCCGGACACACACAAACCATTCCGAAAGGAGCGGCAGCGCCCGGAGCTACCTGTCCGTTATCACCGGAAGTACCGATAAACAAGTTGACATACTTTGTATTTTGTGCAACTGACGGTGTCATGATAGATAACACGACTAAAAGAAGGGCATACCATCTGCTTCGGTTGTTTTTCATGCTTCTAAAATAGTATCATCCTGTCACTCTTCGCTACGCTCTGAATGACAGGATAGGATAAACTAATGATATAATATACTTATCTTTAATTCTTGTTTACAGAGAACTTAAAGATACACTGACTCATATATTTCTCGCCCGGACGAAGTACTGCCGAAGGCCATTCCGGTTTGTTCGGAGTATCGGGATACTTCTGAGTTTCGAGACATACGGAAGCACGCTGGTTGTAAGTGATACCTTTCTTTCCGGTCAACGAACCATCCAGGAAGTTTCCTGCATATACCTGAATACCCGGTTCGTTAGTATATACATCGAGTACGATACCAGTCAGCGGTGATTCGAGAGTAGCACACTTACGGGTAATGTCGCCCTTAGTATTCAATACCCAGTTATGATCGTAACCGTTACCATTCTTCAACTGTACGAAATCGTAGTCATTGATACGTGCGCCTACCGGAGTCGGAGTGCGGAAGTCCATCGGAGTTCCTTCAACCGGAGCGATCTCGCCTGTAGTCATGAAGGTACTGTCTACCGGAGTATAATAGTCAGCATCAATTGTCAGCAGATGCGCCTCATTACGGGCTGCGTCTCCGTCAAGATTGAAGTAAGAGTGGTTAGTCATATTCACAATGGTCGGCTTGTCGGTTTCCGCTTCGTAACGGATATCGATCGCATTATCGTCTGTCAGCTTCATCAACACTTTACAAGTGATATTTCCCGGGAACCTTCTTCGCCATCTTCTGCCGTGTAAGTCAATTCCAGTTCTTGCGGATTCGGCTGAACGGCATCAAACACACGGTACTGGAATCCTTGCGGACCGCCATGCAGGCAGTGACCGTAATTATTCTGAGGCAACTGATACTCAGTACCGTCCAAGTAAATCGACCTTGGTTGATACGGTTAGCATAACGGCCGATGCTTGCTCCGAAGTCCGAAGGCTTGCTGACATAATCCTGAATCGAATCGAAGCCGAGCACTACATCACGCATCTGTCCGTCCTTGTCGGGTACCATCACTGAAACGATACGACCACCGAAGTTCGTTACACAAACTTCCATGTTGTTCTTGTTGCGCAAGGTATACAAATCTGTTTTCTTTCCATCCACTTCCATCTGGAAGTTACTTTGCAATAAACCGGAATCCGTTGTTTTCTCGGCTTTCGGTGTACAAGCTGCCATTAAGAGGGCGGCAACTGCCCATACACATAACTTTTTCATGGTATTCTATTAATTGATACTATTCAATAAATCTACTTTGCCTTCGTTAACCAACTTAAGAATCAGTTCTCCGAAAAGCGTATTCTGCCAGGCAAACCAGGCACGGGTGAAGTTCTTCGGATCGTCTTTGTGGAAAGATTCATGCATAAAGCCTGTTCCGGCATCGGTATCCATCAGCATTTTGATACAGGTTTTGATTTCCGCATCATCCTTGCTGGTGAAGGCTTTCATCATGATACTCATCGGCCACACCATATCGTAACCGATATGCGGTCCGCCGATTCCTTCGCCTGCCTTGCCTTTGAAGAAGTAAGGATTGTCTTCGCTCCACACGAATTTACGGGTATTCTGATAGATAGGATCGTTTACATCTACATCACCCAGATAAGGCATGGCAAGCAGGCTCGGTACATTGGCATCATCCATCAGGAAGTGATTTCCGAAGCCGTCTACCTCAAAAGCATAGATTTTACCATATTTCGGGTGGTTGTATACCGCATATTTCTTCAATGCTGTCTCTACTTCCTTTGCCAGGTCTTTGCATTCCTTAGCCAAAGCAGTCTTCTTATTTACCTTATCAAGTATTTCGGCTGCTTTGCGCAATGAAGATACGGCAAAGAAATTGGAAGGTACCAGATATTGAAGAGTCGTCGCATCATCGAAGGACGGAAGCAGGAGACGATCAGACCAACCGGTTTCACTGGTGCTCCGAGTCCGTCATTATTCAATGTATCCAATGCACGTTCTGTCTTACGCTGGAATTTATACGGGCCAACTCCGTCTTTGCGCTGTTGTTCCTTGAATGTTTTCAGCACATTGGTGATAGCCTGAATCCATTCTTCTGAGAAGATGCTGGCATCTCCGGTTGTTTTCCAGTAGTGATAAGCCAGACGCAGCGGGTAGCAAAGTGAATCGATTTCCCATTTACGCTCGTGCAGTTCCGGCTTCATATCGGTCAGGTCACTCATCCAGTGATTGTCTTCAACGGCACCGTCATTAAATGCGTTTGCATACGGATCGATATTGATACATTTGAACTGGCGGAGGATAACACCTGCCAGCATCTCTTTCAGTTCGGGATCGGAGTTTGCCAACTGCACATACGGCCATACCTGCGCACCCGAGTCACGAAGCCACATTGCGTGAATGTCGCCCGTATAAACGAATGTATCCGGTTTGCCATCCGCGCCTTTGCGGAAGTGTACGGTAGTATCGATGGTATTGGGGAAACAGTTTGCGAACATCCATGCCAGTTTCTCGTTTTTCAGAAGTTTCTGCACACGGATGATTTCCTTTTCTACCGCATTCGAACGGAAAAGACGTTTGGAAACTTCCGGACGATTGTCTTTCTGAATAGCGTCCGTCACACATACATGCATTCCGGACATCGTATTTGCAGCCTGCATCTGACCGCCACAAAGGAGCATGCCTGCCAGCATACCCGCACTGATATATTTTACTTGCTTCTTCATAAATTACTTTTTCTTTTTAAATTCGTTGGAGAAAGAATAAGGGAAATCGGTTTCTTTGGTACCACGCTGCTCATTGGGTTTGGAATCCATCTTGAAAGTGATGGAAGCACCGTTCATAAGGTCCTCGTGAGTCACGTAGTTCTTTGTATGGTCTTTGCCGTTCAAGGTCATGGAAGAGATATAACGTTTGTCGTCTCCGTTATTTGGAGCGGAGATGGTTACTGTCTTTCCATTTTCAAGATGCAGCTTCATCTGTTTGAAGTAAGGAGTACCGAGAATATACTCATCCGTACCCGGACATACCGGATAGAAGCCCATAGCAGAGAACACATACCACGCAGAAGTCTGGCCGTTGTCCTCATCACCACAATAACCGTCGGGAGCAGGAGTATAAAGCTTATCCATCACTTCACGAATCCAGTGCTGCGCTTTCCACGGCTGACCGGAGTAGTTGTACATATACAGCATATGCTGGATAGGCTGGTTACCGTGTGCATAGTTACCCATATTCATAATCTGCATCTCACGGATTTCGTGGATGACACCGCCATAATAGCTGTCGTCAAAGACAGGAGGCAGGATAAATACAGAGTCCATCATCTGGTTGAAGCCGTCTTTTCCGCCCATCAGGTCGATCAATCCCTGAGGATCATGGAATACGGACCAGGTATAATGCCAGCTGTTTCCTTCGGTGAAAGCGTCTCCCCACTTCAACGGGTTGAACGGAGACTGGAATTTGCCATCCTCATTCTTGCCGCGCATCAGTTATGTTCGGGATCATACAGATTCTTATAGTTCATGGCTCTCTTTGCAAAGATCTCAATTTCCTTTTTAGGCTTGTTCAAGGCCTTACCCAGCTGATAGATACACCAGTCATTATAAGCATACTCCAGTGTGCGGGCTGCATTTTCATTGATGCCTACGTTGTAAGGAACATAACCGAGCTTATTGTAGTAGTCATAGCCCAGACGTCCGGTAGAAGAAACCTGCGGATGTACCGCATTAGCTCCGTGCTTTACAGCTTCCCAAAGGGTTTCGATATCATATCCTTTCAGACCTTTCAGGTAAGCATCGGCAACTACTGAAGCCGAATTGTTGCCAACCATACAGCCTCTGTGTCCCGGGCTTGCCCATTCCGGCAGGAAGCCGCTTTCTTTGTAGGTATTTACCAATCCTTCCTGCATCTTCATGTTCATAGACGGATACATCAGGTTCAGGAAAGGGAAAAGACAACGGAACGTATCCCAGAAACCGGTATCGGTAAACATATAGCCGGGAAGTACTTCACCATTATAAGGACTGTAGTGAACGATATCTCCTTTCGCGTCTATTTCGTAGAAGCTTCTGGGGAAAAGTACCGAACGATACAGGCAGGAGTAGAAAGTACGCAAATGGTCGATATCATCATCTTCCACTTCGATGCGTCCCAAAACGTCGTTCCATACCTTACGGCCTTTTGCCGCAATCTGGTCTATGTTATCTTTGCCCAACTCTTTCAAGTTCAGTTCCGCCTGTTCGGGCTGATGAAAGAAGAAGCTACACGTACATTTACCTGTTCGCCTTTACGGGTTTTAAAGCCGATCAATGCGCCGGCATGCTTATCGTTGGCTTCCAGTTTATTGGTATCGATGTTACCATTGGCAACAGCTGCCGTATAAGTAAAAGGCTTGTCAAACTCCAGTACGAAGTAATTCTTGAAGTTTGCAGGAACACCGCCGCTGTTCTTGGTCGTATAACCGATAATCTTGTTTTCCGAAGGGATGACTTTCACAAACGAACCGTTGTCGAAAGCATCTACAACTACATAAGAGTGATCGTTCTCAGGGAAAGTGAAGCGGAATGCTGCCGCTCTTTCTGTCGGAGCAATCTCGGTTACTACATCATGGTCGGCAAGGTATACTTTGTAATAGTAAGGAGTAGCCGTTTCTGCTTTATGCGAGAACCAGCTGGCACGCTGATCCTGATCGAAAACGGCTTTACCGGTAATCGGCATGATGGAGAACTGACCGTAATCATTGATCCAGGGGCTGGGCTGGTGGGTTTGTTTAAAACCTCTGATTTTATCGGCATCATAGGTATATGCCAGCCATCCCCCATTTTTCCCGGTCTGGGGAACCCAAAAGTTCATTCCCCAGGGAAGGGCGATAGCGGGATAAGTGTTTCCGGTAGATAAGGCGTGCTTGGACTGAGTACCTACAGCGGACTAACATAGTCCACTGGTCCGGTAATCGTTTTAGCATCCATATTCCACGCACTAAATAAAGTAAAAGCTAATAGAGCGAGTTTTTTCATGGTGTTCTTGTTTTATTTAGTTAGTTTTTCTTCAAGCATCTTTATAAAATAGCCGCCAACTACGGAACGCGCCTGGAAACCTCTCTGAATCGGATTGTCCGTAAATACCCAGTCGGACATCGGAACGCGGGTAGTCGTTTCATCCATAAACAGATATACCGGTTCAATAAACTTCTCGAAAGTAGCTTTGTCCTGTGCCATGGTAGCTGTCCACATGATCCAGTCAGTCTTGGTATAAGTTTCACGGTTATCCAGCGGAAGGCCGTATTTATTTTGCTTCGTAAGATAATAAGCAATTTCTGTCTCAGCAACTTTCCGGGAAATCTGTAGTTTCAGCAATTTGTCCCACACCAGATTATACTTCTGGCTCCAGGTTCCCGGTTTATCGAATGTCAGACGGTAGTGGTCGCCGTCATCCGCCATCTTCACCCATTCGGCAGCCATTTCTTTCGCCTTCTTCGTGTACTTTTCAGCAATGTCTTTTTGCCCAGCATATCTGCCATGTAGCCGTAAGAAGCAATACCCATGATAGCTTGATAGAAAGATTGGCATTGTGCGCAAAGTGTCCGGCAAAGTCATCCGTACAAAGTTGGTTCTCCGGATCAAGACCATACTCTACCAGATAATCCGTCCAGGTTGTCAGAGTTTCCCAATGCTTTTGTGCGTAGTCGGCATTTCCTTCTACAGCAGCAATCGCTGCAGCAAGGACTACCATATTGCCAGATTCTTCGATTGGCATATCGCCTCCGTAAGTCTGGCCGTTAGCCAGCGGATATGTACCTACGTCGTGAGCAGCAAACGGTTTGGTCCATTTTCCGCTTTCACTATAATAGAAGATATGGTTCATGGTAGCTTTGACCAGTTCCGGATTGTAAAGCAGAAGCAACGGAGCTCCCGGATAAGTCAGATCGACTGTTCGATGGAACCATTACTGAAATTCTCTTTGGAAAGGAATACCAGGTCACCATTCGGAGCTTGTACCAGTTATGGGCAGCTAATGCCTGACGATAAGCCAGAGCGCAAAGTTCGGCATACTTGCGTCCGCCGGCCGCTTCAGCCTCCGCCATCAGTTTCTTATCGAAAGCTGCACAATTTTTCATTTGAGTCTTATATTCCTGTTCTGCTTTCTGGAATTGTGATACGATTGTTTCACTGCCTGTACGATTCCAGTAAGGACGGAGGTTTTCACCAAAGTACTGGATAGAGTAATATCATCGTAACCGATCAGCAGGTGTCCGTTCGCTTTCTTTGTTTCACCCAGTGAGCGTACTAAAGCTAGTTTGTCATAACCATTGGTGGTAGGAGCTTCCAGTTTGTTCTCTGTAAAGCTTTGGCGAAGTTTCTTTCCGTCACCGATAGCATAGGTGCTGTTCTCTTTTTCAGCAGCCAGGTAGAAGTGTCCCCAGTCAATACGTACATCGTCACCTTTCTTTTTCAGGATGTCCTGATTACGGCTGCCGGTACGCAGGAACAACAGATCACCGTCAGTAAAGCTGTCGGCTACGGATTCCTGATGAGGCAGATCGAGTGCCCATTGAGGAGCAGCTTCAAAATAGAGTTCAACTTGGTGCGCCTGTCCGTCGTTAGAAATGACTTCATAAGAAATATAGTTGACAGGGCGTGCCATCAAGTCCAGATTGTCCATAAACAGGGGCGCGGTAAATGTCAAATTCAAGTCTACCGGACCACAAGTGAAGTTATAATAAGTCTGCATAGGTTGAACATCGGCAGAAGTCTGCTGTGCAGTCTGATTGAAGTAACGGTTATTATCCAATTCTACCAGCAAACCAAAATCCAGCAAGCCATTCGCTCCACGGTTGTGACAATAAGCGGCAATCAGGTTTTCTCCCTGTTTCAGGGACGCTACCACTTCTTCCGATAACTTCACCTGTACGTGCTTCTTACAAGCGTTTCCTGTGTCTACAACCTTTATTCCGTTGATATAGATAATCACATCATCATCATGAGAATATTCCAGATATACATTCTTACCTGTCAGGTCTTCCTGAATATCAGCAACACGGCGTACCCAGATAAATTCTTCACCCCACTGGGTCTTGGCTACATGTTCGTTCTCCATGGTTCCGAAGGCACCTTCACCTTCTTTCCAGGCAGCATCATTGAAGCGACATTTTGCCATCCGTCGGCAGGTTGCTGAATTGTATATTTTCCTGTCCAGTTACCTTGTTCCGAAGTTTTCACCAGAGGTCTCAACTCCAGTTCCTCCGTTCCCATAAAGCGGTAAGTCTGTCCGTCGACTTTAGCTACACCGATTAAAGGGAAATCTTTACCGCTCCAATGTTTGACCGAACCGTCGTATAAGTTGTCCGTGAAAGACATGCACTGGTATACGGGTCTATGCTCACCAGCGGATAAGCCGGAGCACGCAACTCGCTCTTCACATGCTGTTCCAGCTGGGTCTCACAGCTACAAAATACAGAGGCTGCTCCCAGCAACAGCGTCATCAGTTGTTGTTTCATAATTTAATTACCTGTTTTATTTAATCTATTTACCATTCTATTGACACATTCACACCGGCAGGATCGTTCTCGAAACTCAACAGAAGAGTTTTTGATGATTCATCCCATTCCGGTTGTTCCTCTTTTCCATTCACACGTATTTTCTCTGGTTTACGAGGCAAGAGGACTCTTGATACATTAGTTGTATTTATCGGGCTTTTGGCTACAAAAGAGTAACTTTGTTTGCTGACTTTCTCATCATAGATACGAGAAGCTCCGCAGAGCACTTTGGCTTTTATTTTACCGGATACTTTATTCAGATCATAAAGATACCCCTGTTCACCCGGTTGGATTTGTTTGGAAGTCAGTACCGGCAGGTCTTTGTCAAACAGGTCGATATATAATCCGGATAACGTCAGTGGCTCTTTGGAAACGCTTTCGTCCATGACAGCAGCAATGGTATATGGACCACGTTCTACAATGAAGCTGTTCTTGGTTTCTATCTCTTTGCCAATCTTTTTCTGATAAGCGGATGCGATCGTTTCAAAATATTTCTGATCGTTTCCGGCTTTCAAAACAAAATGTTTGGGGTCTTCACGCATCACAATCACCGTTCCTTTACCATAGCGGTAAGTTCCTTCACCCGGATTACGGGATAGATTCATCTTCTCGAACAGGTGTTCCGAAGGCGCTTTATATTCATTTCCATCTGTATTCCACCATTCCAGTACCGTTTGATAAGGGTCGATATCTTCTCCACAATAGATAAGTATTCCGCCCTTCTTCACCCAATCAGCCAAATAGTTGTGATATTCCAGTTTCATCGGTTTCATGTTTGAATAAGACATGACAAGTATGTGGAGTCCTTTGAAAGTTTCTTTGAAAGGGGTATTTTCCATGTGTACCAGCTCTACCGGAATACCACGCTTCAACAGAGGCAAAGTTTGTCCGTAGAAACTGGAAATTGCGGATCATCGTAACCGTTATGATTCGGAAAACGTTGAAACATCAGTGAGTTTGCCATCAGTACACCGATGCCTGTGTACCTGTAATCTTTTATCGGTAAGTAACGGATATCATTCAGTGTAATTAACCATTGTCTGCATCTGGTGAATAAGAGCGGGAATGCGGTTCATTC
>ENA-OQJH01000852-OQJH01000852.1-human-gut-metagenome-genome-assembly--contig:-NODE-852-length-14829-cov-1.741940_pt1 | contig 14829 bp, 19 predicted proteins | sample MGYA00242597_ERZ504763 | MGnify/ENA primary metagenome ERZ504763 (study PRJEB26092, sample SAMD00036359) | human gut metagenome | host: Homo sapiens | study: EMG produced TPA metagenomics assembly of... | reverse complement strand
ATTTTTTCATTAAGAAGCACGCATTCATGTTCTGTGCGACTCCGCTTCTCATCTGGTATGAAAAATGTCAGTTCGTTGTTGGTAATGTCCGCTTCGAAACAATAATTCCGGATATTTTGTGGAAAAGCATCTATTAGTGTGCCTAGCAGTAGGTCATGAGTAGCGATAATACCATTGGCATCCATGCTCATGAACTGTTTGATTAAGGCAAAAGAACCTTTCTGTTTATCCATAGAGTTAGTTCCTTTCAGAATTTCATCAAGGATGATAAATAATTCTTCTCCGGCTTTGAGTTTATCAATGATTAGTTTCAGTCGTTTGAGTTCGGCGAAGAAGTAAGATTCGTTGTCGGTGAGTGAATCACTTGTCCGGAGGCTGGTGACAAGACGAGCGGGAAATATTTCCATTTTCGCAGCCCATACAGGAGCACCAATGCAAGCCAAGAGGTAGTTGACACCTACGGTGCGCAGGTAAGTACTTTTGCCTGCCATGTTGGCGCCGGTAATAATGATAAAGAACGGGCGTTTCTCCATATCGATTCCATTGCGGACACATTTATTGCGGTCCATGAGCGGATGCCCTAAGGCTTCGGCTTGCAGATGGAAAGACTGAGAAGTTATTTGAGGATAGATGTAATCCGGATGGTTGTATGAGAATGTTGCAAGAGAACAATAAGCATCAATTGCTCCGATAGCTTCGATCCAGCGGGGAAGATCTGCGGAGTGTGCTTCTTTCCATTTCTCGATTTGCATGACTTGGCGGAGTTCCCAAAATAGGAGGCCGTTCAAGATGGTGCTCATTAGCAGATTACCTCGCTGGTCGAGTGCATTCATGAGTTTAGCAAGGCGATGTACGGACTGGGAAGCTGTTTGATTTTGGCTTGTAAGTTCGGCTTTCAGTTGTTGCAATGCAGGGCTGTGCATCTCTTTTTTCTCGGTGATGAGAATCTGGTCGGCGTAAGTAGACAGAATTTGTAGTTTTTCGCCATACGTCGCTTGTATTTTGGTTATTCCTTTTGAGAAGATAAAACTGAATACGACAAAGCATGCAAATACTATCCCGCTGATGCTTGCAGGGAGAAATCCCAGTATCGTTGCGCCGATACACAGGAGGTTTATAATACCTACTGCTGTCGGGAGGATACGGAGGAAAGCGTGTTTCCGATAGTCGCTCGGACTGTTTACCCATTCTTTAATTGCAGAGGTGTCGGATGGCTTGCTTTATAAAGTAATCCGAGCAGGCGGAATTGTTGTCGAAACTCAAGTTCTGAAGATAGTTCCCGAATCGCTTCCTGACGTTGTTCGATAGCTTCTTTTTCTTCCAGATGTGCATTGAACCAGTTGCAAGACGCTGTTTGCCGATGGGGGTCGAAGTACGATTGATATACTGGAATAGTGAGTGCTCGCCAAATATGTCCAAGTCGAAGTATAGAGGTGAGACGGATCGATGTATTCCTTTCCGTTGTCGAAGTCGGAAAAGTCATATTGCAGTGCTCGTAGTTCCTGCTGATTGATTTCTATTTTCTTTTTGAGATAATCTTTCCAGTAAAACCATCGGTTGTGGCTTTGCACCAGCCAAATGAAAGCGATGATGGGAATTACGGTAAAGACGATGAGCTTTAACCATCCATCAGACCAAAAAATAATAGCGGAGGCTACTGCTTCTACGAATAAGATCAGTCTCAGAAGGCTGATATAGCGAATGCGTTTCCGCGCTTTTTGTAGTTGTTGTTCTGTTTCCTGAATGATTTGTTGATAGGTTGCTATAATATTTTCTTGTTTTTCCATACGATTATATTGCTTTTCGGACAAAGGTAATATAATTCGTAAAAGGCAGAATGGGAGCGTGTTTTTGTAAAGAGCAGATTTACTCTTTATTAACGGTCATTCAGTAATCGGTGATGAAGCAAGTTGTGATGGTTTAGAGCAAAGTTACATAGGAAATAAACACACTTTGTTATTGTCACTTGTCACCTTTGCGTGATAAGTGTCTTATAATTAGTCAAGTAATGGTGATAATAACCGGTGATAATAAGGTGATAATAGATGTTTTTCTGCTTTTTATTATCACCTGTTTTTAATAGATAATACGATTAATTTGCTGATTATCAGTGGTAAGTGCACTGTTTTAAAGCCTTTGCCTATTTATGTTAAGAACTCCCTTTTAGGCATGAATGTACGTTGTTTATACCATATATTACTTCCTGTATGCCGCCTATATTAAGACAAGACTCGGCAACCTTAACCTGTAAACAAGGTTTGACTAATATATTTTGTTCGTTTCATATTTTCGTTTCACGTCCGTGATCTGTTCGGTTCACGTATGTGAGCTCAATAGTTTACGTACGTGGACTGATGGGAGCATGTACGTGAAACGATTTATTGTTACTGACGGAATATATTAATCATGCCTGCATAATAGCATAATGAATCGTTCATTTGCTGTTGTTCCCGGGAGCTTATTCTTTCATAGTTGATAATGGGGCTGACTAAAGTCGTAATATCTTAAATCTTCTCCTTCCGAAGGGAGGGGAATTGGAGATACTACCGACTTTTAGTCAACCCCGACTCAGGTATTAACGCTTGATATACCAGATAAAACACCTGATATTCCAGATGAAAAAGACAAGATAAGATTATAAAAAGAACCATAAACCGTATTTCATGAGTAAACAAACTTCGGGGGCGATTGACTTGCTTCCGGGATAATTGCGTGTAAGAGGTGCTGTGCCAAGAAGGCGAAAGGGGCTTCTTGGCTTCTTTTTTCAACATTTCTTTTTCCATTCTTGCATTTATGCGCTAAAATTTATAACTTTCCACTCGAAAAGGCGTTGAATGAAGAAAGGAGGATGGCTTATGAAGAAAGGATATATTTTGTGGTTGCTGATAAGCGTGATTAGCCTTCCGGTAGTTGCGCAGAATATCATTTATTCAAACTTGAAGGAGTTGATGGCTCAAGATGGCGATACCCTTGCAGTGTTGCGAGTAGAGAAGCGTTCCAGAAGCCAGATTCTATTGACAGGCGGGGCTGACTACCGGATAACGGCAGGCAATGATGAATCTATGTGCCGCCAGTTGAAGAAGCGTTGTTTTGCGGTGCGTACTTCTGAAGGAGACTTATTTATCAACTGTCGTAAGTTGCGTTATAAAAAGATGCGTTTCGGGGCGTGGTATGCTCCGGCTGTTCAGTTGGGACAAAAATATCTATTTCTGTGCGATGCCATTAGGTCGGTAATTGGTGGGACATTTGCAGAAGAAGATGATGTGAAACTGGGCGGAAATGTGGAGATGCTCTTGCTGCTTCAAGTCTGGTTACTAAACGGGTCTGCTATGAGCTGAACGGTGAGACCGGAAAGATTGATTTTGTAGGAAAAGAAAAGATGGCGCAACTGCTGGAAAAACATCCGGAATGGAAAAAAGCCTACCTTACAAAAGACAGTCAGGAAGCGAAGCATACCTTCAAGTATCTGACAAATGCTGTGTGGTGAGCAGCAGAAAGAATAAATAATACCTTTCTGATAATAAATCTACCAAAACCTTTGTCTTTTCTCTTCTTTTTTTCTATATTGCGAAGAGTTATAGAACTGTATTGCTTACAGTTTGTAATCCTTAATTCTGCTTATTATGAAGATAACTCTTGGCAACACGTTACCTCCCTACCCAGCTTTCATAGAAGGTATCCGGAGGGCCCCCGACCGTAGTTATACGCTTACGCCGGCGCAGACAGCTACGGCATTGAAGAATGCATTGCGCTATATCCCCTTGGAATTGCATGAGCAACTGGCACCTGAATTTATGGAAGAATTGCGTACCCGTGGGCGAATTTACGGATACCGCTTCCGTCCCGCAGGCGATCTGAAAGCCAGGCCGATTGATGAATATCGTGGCAAATGTGTGGAAGGCAAAGCCTTTCAAGTAATGATTGACAACAATCTCTGTTTTGATATCGCGTTGTATCCCTATGAACTTGTTACTTATGGTGAAACCGGCCAAGTTTGTCAGAACTGGATGCAATACCTCCTGATCAAGCAATATCTCGAAGAACTTACTCCTGAGCGAACACTGGTCATTGAGTCCGGACATCCGTTGGGACTGTTTCGTTCCCGTCCCGATGCTCCCCGCGTTATTATTACCAACTCTATGATGATAGGTCAGTTCGACAATCAGCACGACTGGCACATTGCCGCACAAATGGGAGTTGCCAACTATGGCAGATGACGGCGGGCGGCTGGATGTATATCGGTCCGCAGGGTATTGTTCATGGCACTTTCAATACATTACTCAATGCCGGACGATTGAAACTCGGCATTCCGCAGGACAAGATTTGCGTGGTCACCTCTTCGTATCTTCCGGTTTGGGAGGAATGAGCGGGGCACAGCCAAAGGCAGCCGAAATAGCCGGAGCAGCTCTATTATAGCCGAAGTCGATAGCTCCCGTATCGAAACACGTTATCGGCAGGATGGGTAGGCCATGTCACACAGGACCTGTCGGAAGCTTTCCGCCTGGCAAAAGAAGCAATGGAACGTCGGGAACCTTGTTCGATAGCCTATCATGGTAACGTCGTCGATTTGCTGGAATATGCGGAACGCGAGCAGATTCATATTGAACTTTTGTCCGATCAGACCTCTTGTCATGCCGTTTACGAAGGAGGCTACTGTCCCGCAGGCTTGACTTCGAAGAGCGGACCCGCCTTCTTCATGAATCTCCTGATCAATTCCGTCGTCTGGCAGACGCTTCTTTGCGCCGCCATTTTGAGGTAATCCGGAAACTGGTGGCACGCGGCACTTACTTCTTCGATTATGGCAACTCCTTTATGAAAGCGATTTATGATGCCGGAGTGAAAGAGATTTCCCGCAATGGAGTTGATGAGAAAGATGGATTTATATGGCCGAGTTATGTAGAAGATATCATGGGACCCCAACTCTTTGATTATGGCTATGGCCCTTCCGATGGGTATGTCTGAGCGGTAGGCACGAAGATCTGATAAAAACGGACCGTGCCGCAATGGAGTGCATTGATGTCAATCGACGGGGACAGGATCTGGATAATTATAACTGGATACGCGACGCCGAAAAGAACAGGCTGGTAGTAGGTACTCAGGCACGTATTCTCTATCAGGATGCTGTAGGAAGAATGAATATCGCCCTCCGTTTCAATGAAATGGTACGGCGGGGAGAAGTAGGACCGATCATGTTGGGCCGCGATCATCATGATGTGAGTGGAACCGATTCGCCTTTCCGTGAGACATCGAATATCAAAGACGGAAGTAATGTCATGGCTGATATGGCCGTGCAGTGTTTTGCCGGAAACTGCGCCCGTGGCATGAGCTTGGTAGCCCTGCATAATGGCGGCGGAGTCGGCATCGGAAAAGCGATTAATGGCGGCTTCGGCATGGTATGTGACGGCAGCGAACGGGTAGACGAGATACTTCGCTCGGCTATGCTTTGGGATGTGATGGGCGGAGTGGCCCGCCGTTCGTGGGCCCGCAATCCGCATGCAATGGAAACTAGTGACGCTTTCAATGAATCACATTCGGAAGGGTATCATATAACGATGCCTTATCTGGCTGATGACGAGCTGATTAAAAAGACATAAAAGAAGCATTGTAAATAGAAAGTAACGAAATAGAGAAATAAATATGAATTGAGTAAGATCATCGAATGTGTCCCCAACTTTAGCGAGGGACGTGATTTGGAGAAAATAGACAAGATAGTAGCCCCTTTTCGTGGCAAATCCGGCGTGAAGCTGCTCGATTATAGCAATGATGAAGATCATAACCGTCTGGTAGTCACTTTGGTTGGCGAACCGGAAGCTTGCGCGATGCAGTCATTGAAGCTATCGGCATTGCTGTCCGTCTGATAGACCTTAATCATCATAGCGGACAGCATCCCCGCATGGGAGCGGTGGACGTGGTTCCTTTCATTCCGATCAAGAATACGACGATGGAAGAAGCCGTCGCCCTGTCGAAAGAAGTGGCTTCCCGGGTGGCGGAACTATATAATCTCCCTGTCTTTCTGTATGAAAAGTCCGCCACAGCCCCGCATCGGGAAAATCTGGCCTCCGTCCGTAAGGGAGAATTTGAAGGAATGGCGGAGAAAATCAGACTTCCCGAATGGCAGCCCGACTTCGGCCCTGCCGAGCGTCATCCCACTGCCGGAACGGTAGCTATCGGTGCCCGAATGCCGCTAGTCGCTTATAACATCAATCTGAGTACCAATAATCTTGAAATAGCCACGAAGATAGCAAAAATATCCGGCATATCAACGGCGGTCTCCGCTACGTCAAAGCAATGGGGGTGGAACTGAAAGAGCGGAATATCACCCAAGTATCCATTAATATGACCGATTACACCCGCACCGCCCTTTACCGTGCTTTCGAATTGGTGCGTATTGAGGCCCGCCGCTATGGAGTGACGATTGTTGGAAGTGAGATCATTGGTCTGGTGCCGATGGAAGCGCTGATAGATACGGCCTCCTATTATTTAGGACTGGAGAATTTCTCCATGCAGCAGGTGCTGGAAGCGCGTATCATGGAATAGCGCCCGGAGTATTAAAATAATGTGCGTCCGATATAAAGCTGCTGAAACTTATATCGAATTATGATTGAAATAGTAAGAACCGAATAATAAAAGATCAATGAGTGAAAACCTGATTATATTCAATGCCCGTATTGTCACCCCGACAGGAATCTCCGCCCGTAAAGGTGCGGAAATGAGACAACTCCGCATCATAGAAAACGGAACGGTAGAAGTGACCAAAGGCATCATACTTACGTCGGCGAGAGTCGTGGCGAAGATCGTGACGGCTACTACCAGCATTACTGGCATTACAACGCCCGGGGACATTGCCTGCTTCCGGGCTTTGTCGATTCGCATACCCATTTTGTTTTTGGCGGAGAACGTTCCGAAGAATTTTCATGGCGGCTGAAAGGCGAAAGCTATATGTCCATCATGGAACGTGGCGGAGGGATAGCCAGTACCGTAAAAGCTACCCGGCAAATGAATTTCCTGAAACTTCGCTCGGCAGCCGAAGGCTTTCTGAAGAAGATGAGTGCTATGGGGGTCACCACGGTAGAAGGTAAAAGCGGCTATGGACTTGATCGGGAAACAGAACTGCTGCAACTGAAAATAATGCGCAGCCTGAACAATGACGAGCACAAACGTATCGACATTGTATCCACTTTCTTAGGAGCCCACGCCCTTCCCGAAGAGTATAAAGGAAGAGGAGACGAATACATCGACTTTCTGATTCGTGAAATGCTCCCCGTTATCCGCGAGAACGGACTTGCCGAATGTTGCGATGTCTTTTGCGAACAAGGAGTTTTCTCTGTCGAACAGTCCCGCCGCCTCCTTCAGGCAGCCAAAGAACAAGGCTTCCTATTAAAGCTCCATGCCGATGAAATCGTTTCCTTTGGTGGCGCTGAGCTGGCTGCCGAACTGGGCGCTTTGTCTGCCGATCATCTGCTTCAGGCTTCCGATGCCGGAATCCGTGCAATGGCCGACGCAGGAGTAGTAGCTACCCTGCTGCCTCTGACGGCTTTCGCACTGAAAGAACCTTATGCACGCGGTCGTGAAATGATTGATGCCGGCTGTGCCGTGGCACTTGCCACAGACTTGAATCCGGGAAGCTGTTTCTCCGGTTCCATCCCGTTGACCATTGCTTTGGCGTGTATTTACATGAAACTTAGCATCGAAGAAACCATCACTGCCCTTACACTGAACGGAGCTGCTGCCCTTCATCGGGCAGACCGGATCGGAAGTATCGAAGTAGGCAAGCAAGGTGACTTTGTCATACTGAATTCGGACAATTATCACATTCTGCATACTACGTAGGCATGAACTGTGTCATCATGACTATTAAAGGCGGTATGCTATACCCCGTCAATTGATAACTAAAAGCATAAAATACCATGTTAGCAGATTTAACCGTAAAAGATTTCTTAGATAAGGTAGCCGGCAATGATCCGGTACCCGGCGGTGGCAGTATTGCCGCTTTAGGTGGAGCGCTGGCTTCCGCTTTGGCTACGATGGTGACAGGACTCACCATCGGCAAGAAAGGATATGAAGCCAGCGAAGAAGTAATGCAGCACGCACAGACGCTTACCACCCGATTCCAAAAAGAATTCATCGCCTTGATTGATAAAGACTCCGAAGCCTATGATGAAGTTTTTGCCTGTTTTAAATTTCCCAAAGCTACCGATGAAGAAAAAGCTGTCCGTAGCGCTGCCATTCAGGAAGCCACCAGGCATGCCGCCCTCATTCCGATGGAAGTTGCCCGAAAAGCACTTGAAGTGATGCCCGTCATAGCAGACATCGCCCGTCTGGGAAACCGGAACGCTATTACAGACGCCTGTGTAGCCATGATGCGGCACGATCCGCCGTATTGGGGGCATTGCTGAATGTCCGCATTAATCTGGGGGTACTCAAAGACAAAGAATTTGTCCAGGCTTGCAAGCCGAAGCGGACCGGATAGAGCAAACCGCTTGCCGGAAAGAGAAAGAATTACTGGATGCCGTCAACCAAGATTTACGCGTATGAGCAAGAATGTGTATCAAATAGGTTCCGGAGAACTGACCTTCGAAATCATCGAACGGATCATCAACGAGAATCTGAAGCTGGAACTGGCTCCCGAAGCAAGCTCCGCATTCAGAAATGCCGTGATTATCTAGACCATAAAATAGCTTCTTCCGAAGAACCTCTTTATGGCATCACCACTGGCTTCGGCTCATTATGCACTAAAAATATTTCTTCCGGCGAATTGGGAACCTTGCAGGAAAACCTGATAAAGAGCCATGCCTGCAGTGTAGGCGAAGAAATCCGTCCTGTCATCATCAAACTGATGATGTTACTCAAGCCCACGCTCTCTCGTTGGGACATAGCGGCGTGCAACTAATCACCGTACAGCGTATCCTCGACTTTTTCAATAACGACGTACTGCCCATCGTCTATGATCGCGGTTCCTTGGGAGCTTCCGGCGATCTCGCCCCATTAGCCAATCTGTTCCTTCCTTTGATCGGTGTGGGCGACGTCAACTATAAAGGAAAGAAATGCGAAGCAATCAGCGTGCTCGACGAATTTGGCTGGGAACCCGTCCGGCTCATGAGCAAGGAAGGGCTTGCACTGCTCAACGGTACCCAGTTCATGAGTGCCAACGGTGTATTTGCCATTCTCAAAGCCTTCCGCCTTTCCAAGAAAGCCGACCTGATAGCTGCTCTTTCTCTTGAAGCCTTCGACGGACGCATCGACCCGTTTATGGATTGCATCCAGCAGATACGCCCTCATCCCGGACAGATCGAGACAGGAGAAGCTTTCCGTAAACTGCTGGCAGGCAGCGAACTGATCGAACGTCCCAAGGCGCACGTACAGGATCCTTACTCTTTCCGTTGCATCCCGCAAGTGCATGGTGCTACGAAAGACGCTATCCGCTATGTTTCCTCCGTACTGCTGACCGAAATCAATTCCGTCACGGACAATCCAACGATCTTCCCTGACGAAGACAGAATCATTTCCGGTGGAAATTTCCACGGTCAGCCGTTGGCTATCTCCTATGACTTCTCGCTATTGCCTTGGCAGAACTGGGAAACATTTCCGAACGCCGTGTCTCTCAATTGATTATGGGACTTCGCGAACTTCCGGAGTTTTTGGTAGCCAATCCGGGACTGAATTCCGGTTTTATGATTCCCCAATACGCTGCTGCGTCTATGGTCAGCCAGAATAAAATGTACTGCTATGCCGCATCGAGCGATTCCATCGTTTCGTCCAACGGGCAGGAAGATCATGTAAGTATGGGAGCCAATGCCGCAACCAAACTTTATAAGTGATGGACAACCTTGAACATATCCTTGCCATCGAACTGATGAATGCTGCGCAGGGCATCGATTTCCGCCGTCCGCTGAAACGTCTCCGCTGCTGGAGAGTTTCCTGCATGCCTACCGGAAAGAAGTGCCTTTTGTGAAAGATGACATCGTGATGTATAAAGAAATACATAAAACAGTCGCTTTTTTAAAAAGGACTAAGTTAGAGTACTAAACCTCCTTTTTCGCTTTTCGTTAATAATGGTGACTGTTATTCCGGATAAACGATCGATTCTTATCGGTATTTATCCGGCATTTGCCGATTATTCTCCCTCTTACAGCGATAAAACTTACTTCATATACCTCTATTCCTTACTTTTGCTCTATATTTCCTCTTAACACTTGTTTTCATATACCTCTAATGAATGATAATATTTATCAAATGGGCTATAAATAAAAGGAAACTTGATTTGTTAATTGAGTTTTCTATATATCTTTGTTCCGTTTTTCGCTTTAAATGGTGAATTTATAGAAAACTGAGTCTAACAAAATCTAAAAAGAGTGATGATGGAGCATGGAAGAGACGCGTCCCAAAAGGCGGAGCTGAGAGAACGGATTATAATGACCGCGACAGAAGCTTTTACTTTGAAAGGTATCAAGTGTATTACGATGGATGACATTGCGGCAGCATTGGGCATTTCCAAACGTACGCTCTATGAGGTTTTTGCAGATAAGGAATCATTATTGAAAGAGTGTATTCTGCAAAAGCAAGCTGAAAGAGACAAATACTTGCAGGAGATATACGAGCAATCCAACAATGTGCTGGAGGTGATACTTGCTGTCTTTCAGAAAAGCATCGAGATCTTTCATCAGACCAACAAGCGCTTCTTCGAGGATATAAAGAAATATCCGAAGGTATATGCGATGATGAAAGACCGTAGTGAAAGTGACTCGGAGAAGACGATGTCTTTCTTTAAGTCGGGGGTAGAGCAAGGTATCTTTCGGGCGGATGTCAACTTTGAGATAGTCAATCTGTTGGTGCGCGAGCAGTTTGATGTGCTGCTGAATACGGACATTTGCAACGAATATCCTTTTATAGAAGTATATGAATCCATCATGTTTACCTATATACGTGGCATTTCCACGGAAAAAGGAGCCAAGTTTAGAGGAATTATATCAGAATATCGTAAAAACCGGGTCGAGCAACAATAGGAGCTAGGTTCGGATGACAAACAATTAAGGATCAAATAGAAACGAGTTTATGAACAGATTGAAAAGATTGACAGGCAAGAAAATGCTTCTGACGGCAATGGCTCTCTGTGCGTTTGGCTTTGCAAAGGCTCAGACGGAGCAGACAACGCAGAATACGCTGACATTGACGCTGGACAAAGCCCTGGAAATAGCGTTGGATGAGAATCCTACGATAAAGGTGGCGGCAGAAGAAATTGCCTTAAAGAAAGTTGCAAGTAAGGAAGCGTGGCAGAGCCTGTTACCCGAAGCAAGCCTAAACGGATCACTGGATCACACGATCAAAGCGGCTGAAATGAAACTGAACGATATGTCGTTCAAGATGGGGCAGGATGGTACGAATACCGCCAATGCCGGACTGAGCATTAACCTGCCTTTGTTTGCACCGGCAGTCTACCGGGCCATGTCAATGACAAAGACGGATATCGAACTGGCAGTGGAGAAGTCGCGTGCTTCCGAACTGGATTTGATCAATCAGGTAACCAAGGCTTATTATCAGCTGATGCTTGCACAAGATAGTTATGAAGTGCTTCAAGGCAGCTATAAGTTGGCAGAAGATAATTTCAATGTCGTGAACGCCAAATATCAACAAGGTGCAGTCAGCGAATTTGACAAGATCAGCGCAGAAGTACAGATGCGCAGCATCAAGCCGAATGTCATTTCTGCCGCCAATGCCGTGACGCTGGCAAAACTCCAGTTGAAAGTGTTGATGGGCATTACGCTGATGTGGATATTAAGACTGACGATAATCTGACAAACTACGAATCAATGCTGTTTGCCAATCAGTTGAAAGAAGAAGATATGAGTCTGGAGAACAATACAACGATGAAGCAGTTCGAGCTGAATATGAAATTGCTCGAAAAGAACGTGAAGTCGCTGAAAACGAACTTCATGCCTACTTTGTCGATGAGCTTCTCTTATCAATATCAGTCTTTGTATAATCCGAACATCAATTTCTTTGATTATACGTGGAGCAACAGTTCGTCTTTGATGTTCAATCTGAGCATTCCTTTGTATAGGGCGAGCAACTTACGAAGGTAAAATCGGCCCGCATCCAGATGCGCCAGCTTGACTGGAACTATCGATACGGAGAGAAAACTGAATATGCAGGTAGTCAGCTACCGTAACAATATGACTGCCAGTTCCGAGCAGGTGGTCAGCAACAAAGAAAACGTGATGCAGGCTGAAAAAGCGGTACAGATTGCCGGAAAACGTTATGAGGTAGGTAAGGGAACCGTGCTCGAACTTAACAGTTCGCAGGTATCACTGACGCAGGCACAACTGACTTACAATCAATCAATCTACGATTACCTGGTATCTAAGGCTGACCTTGATCAGGTTTTGGGAAAACAATAAAGATAGACAACTAAAATTACAACTAAGGAATATGAAAAAAGGTATCCAATTAGTGGCTCTGCTATTGACAGTAGTAATGAGCTCATGTACGGGTGGAAAAGATAAGGCTGCTGTGAAACAGGAAGACGAGAAGCCCAGAGTAAAAGTGGCTGATGTAACAGCCCGTCCCGTAGATCAGATACAGGATTATACAGCGACGGTAGAAGCTGAAGTAAAGAACAACATTGCTCCTTCGTCACCTGTCCGCATCGACCGGATTCTGGTAGAAGTGGGCGACCGTGTATCCAAAGGCCAGAAGCTGGTGCAGATGGATGCAGCCAACCTCACACAGACGAAACTGCAACTGGACAATCAGAAAATTGAATTTAATCGTATCGACGAACTTTATAAGGTAGGCGGTGCTTCCAAATCAGAGTGGGATGCTGCGAAGATGCAGCTCGATGTGAAGCAAACTGCTTATGATAATCTGGTAGAGAATACGTTTCTGTTGAGCCCGATCAACGGAGTAATCACTGCCCGTAATTACGATAATGGTGATATGTATAGTGGCGGAAGTCCGGTGCTGGTAGTAGAGCAGATCACTCCGGTCAAGCTGATGATCAATGTGTCTGAAACCTACTTCACGAAGGTGAAGAAAGGCGAACCGGTAGATGTGAAGCTGGATGTATATGGCGACGAACTGTTCAAGGGAACTATCAGCCTGATCTATCCGACTATCGACGCAACTACCCGTACTTTCCAGATCGAGATCAAGTTGGACAACAAAGATCAGCGTGTACGTCCGGGAATGTTTGCCCGTGCTACCTTGAACTTCGGTACGGCGGACAACGTCGTAGTACCCGACTTGGCTATTGTGAAACAGGCAGGTTCCGGCGATCGCTATGTGTACGTTTATAAAGATGGTAAAGTGTCCTACAACAAAGTGGAGTTAGGCAGACGCATGGGCTCGGAGTATGAGCTGAAATCCGGTGTGCCCGATAACTCGCAGGTGGTAGTGGCCGGACAGGCACGTCTGATAAACGGTACGGAAGTAGAGATCGAGAAGTAAAATCACTATTAAACTAATCACTATAAAGAAATGAGTTTATACGAAGGTGCGGTTAAGAAACCGATTATGACCTCCCTCTGCTTTCTGGCAGTGGTGATTTTTGGTCTTTTCTCTTTGTCCAAGTTACCTATCGACTTGTATCCGGACATCGATACAAATACGATCATGGTAATGACCGCATATCCTGGCGCAAGTGCTTCGGATATAGAAAATAACGTTACCCGGCCGCTGGAGAATACCTTGAATGCGGTGAGTAACCTGAAACATATTACCTCTCGTTCTTCCGAGAATATGTCATTGATTACATTGGAGTTTGAGTTTGGTAATGATATTGACGTGCTGACGAATGATGTACGTGACAAACTCGACATGGTAAGCTCACAGCTGCCGGATGATGTCGAGAATCCGATCATCTTCAAGTTCAGTACGGACATGATTCCGATTGTATTGCTTTCGGTACAGGCCAATGAGAGCCAGGCCGCGCTTTACAAGATACTGGACGACCGTGTGGTTAACCCGTTGGCACGTATTCCCGGTGTGGGAACGGTGTCTATCAGTGGTGCGCCGCAGCGTGAGATTCAGGTATATTGCGACCCTAACAAACTGGAAGCTTATAACCTGAGCATTGAAACTATCAGCTCTATTATCGGAGCCGAAAACAAGAATATTCCGGGCGGTAACTTCGATATCGGTAGTGAGACGTATGCCCTCCGTGTGGAAGGGGAGTTTGATGATTCCCGTCAGTTGGCAGATATCGTAGTAGGTACGCACAATGGAGCGAATGTCTTCCTGCGTGATGTGGCCCGCATCGTGGATACGGTGGAAGAGCGTGCGCAGGAAACCTATAATAACGGTGTGCAGGGTGCGATGATTGTGGTTCAGAAGCAGTCGGGCGCCAACTCTGTAGAAATTTCCCGTAAGGTAGAGGAAGCGCTTCCGCGTTTGCAGAAGAACCTGCCGAGTGATGTGAAGCTGGGAGTGATTGTCGATACTTCCGATAATATTTTGAATACGATTGACAGTTTGGCAGAGACTGTAATGTATGCCTTGCTGTTCGTTGTGATCGTCGTGTTCCTGTTCCTGGGACGCTGGCGTGCGACATTGATTATCTGTATCACGATTCCGCTTTCGTTGATCGCCTCCTTTATCTATCTGGCGATTACCGGAAATACGATCAATATTATCTCACTGTCGTCTCTGTCTATTGCCATCGGTATGGTGGTGGATGACGCGATTGTGGTACTTGAAAACGTGACGACACATATTGAGCGTGGCTCGGACCCGAAACAGGCAGCAGTACATGGAACGAATGAGGTGGCTATTTCCGTAATCGCTTCTACGCTGACCATGATCGCCGTGTTCTTCCCGTTGACAATGGTAAGCGGT
>ENA-OQJH01000851-OQJH01000851.1-human-gut-metagenome-genome-assembly--contig:-NODE-851-length-14837-cov-1.827328_pt1 | contig 14837 bp, 15 predicted proteins | sample MGYA00242597_ERZ504763 | MGnify/ENA primary metagenome ERZ504763 (study PRJEB26092, sample SAMD00036359) | human gut metagenome | host: Homo sapiens | study: EMG produced TPA metagenomics assembly of... | reverse complement strand
TGCGATCGGTGCCGTTGCAACTTACTGCTTGACCCATTCTTTATTTTGCATTAGGGTTTGGCGTCCGGGGTGCTGCGATCGCAACTGTGATCTCACAATGTCTTTCTGCTTCTTTTGTGTTATTTTTCCTTACAAAAAAAGCAGAATTAAAGGTACGTTTTCTTCATAAAAATGAGCTGTCAGAAAGTTTAGGATATGCAAAGAATATCATCAGCCTTGGAACTGCTGGATTTATCATGCAGTTAACTAACGGTCTGGTAAGTATTGTTTGCAACAATGTACTTTCTGTGACTGGCGGAGATATTTATATCTCTGTCATGACGATCGTATCAAGTGTACGACAACTTGTGGAAACCCCGATTTATGCCATGAATGAAGGCGGTTCTCCGATCTTGAGTTATAACTATGGTGCCAGACGTCCAGCTCGTGTAAGAAAGGCTATGATCGTTATATCTGCTATGATCCTATGCTATACAGCCGTTATGTGGAGTGTTATCATTTTTGCTCCTGGTACATTGATCCGTGTATTCAGTTCTGATCCTTCACTTGTAAAAGATTCCATTCCTGCATTGAATCAGTATTTTGCTGCTTTTATCTTTATGGATCTACAGTATATTGGACAGACAGTATTTAAATCTCTAAACAAAAAGAAACATGCGATCTTTTTCTCATTGCTTCGTAAGGTATTTATTGTTATTCCATTAACTTATTTTATGCCTTATGTATTACATATGGGAACTTCCGGGGTATTCCTTGCGGAACCTGTTTCTAATGTGATCGGTGGAGGCCTTTGCTTCGTTACGATGCTTTGTACTGTGCTACCTGAACTTAGAAGAATGGATAACTGTGATTGATCTTTTTATGTTAAAATTTTCTCTCCAGTTCATCCATCTCTGCCATGATCTCCGCTTGCTGTTCATCAAACAAAAGTCCTCTATTATACTGGTAGTACTTATCACATCCATTTTCCTTGATAAACCAGACACTGTAATAATTAACATTCAGTTCTGTCACAAATACAACCATTTCCTGACTTTGTCCAAAGGCTTCTTCCATGAAGTCAAATGCATTGTCTAGTGCTTTGGTTGTATTCTCTATCTGCTGTTCTAATTTTGCTGGTTCTTTCTTGAATTCTTCTCTCACACGTTCAAATTCTGCTTCTGCTTCTAAATGTTCAGCTTTGCTGATCTGTTCATATGACTCCAGAGTCTTGATTACATCAAGCAGCATATGTTCCTGTGCTTTTCCAAGTTTCTTCTGTCTTTTTCTTTTCGTCGAAGTCCTCATGGATTTCTTTGATACCTGACTTAATGTCTTGCCTGTTTTAAGTTGTTTTAGCCAGCCAAATAATTCCGTAACATAAGCATCCTGTCGATAAGATTCAGCAAACATTTCGGATAATTTTCCATTTAACAATCCGACAACACTTAATTTCTCATCGAATGCTGCGAATTTTAATCTGCCGATCGTTTCCTGATTCCATTGTCCTTTTAAAATACGCTCGATTCCATAGTCTTCTTTGTATTTCTTATATAATTCATAATAGTTGCAAAGTCTTTGGCGATCTTCAGGTGCTGTAAGTACTGAAATACCACTTCTCTGTCAATATCTTTTCCAAGTTTCTTCGTAAACTTTAATAACTTGAGACAGATCTTCCCATCCTCTGGCTGTAACAAACGCCTTTCCATCAACTGTTGTTTCCATACGATAGAAATATTCTTTACGGATTTCAAGATATGCAAGGATTGCTGGGTGGATTCCTGCCTGATATGCGTATTCTTTCCACACTTCATAGTCTGCTTCCACATCAATTTTCTTCATACGGTCCAAGGTAACTACGTCAAAATCTCTGACAGATTTATTGTATTCTGGTGGATTTCCTGCCGCTACGATGATCCAGCCATCTGGTACTTTCTGATTTCCGAACATCTTACACTGCAAAAACTGAAGCATTGTTGGTGCCAATGTCTCAGATACACAGTTAATCTCATCGATAAATAAAATACCTTCTTTATTTCCAGTCTGTTCAATCTTTTCATAAACAGATGCAATGATCTCACTCATCGTATATTCCGTAACAGAATATGTTTGTCCACTATATTCTTTTTCTCTGATAAATGGCAAACCGATCGCACTCTGTCTTGTGTGGTGCGTGATCGTATAAGCTACCAATCCAATCTCACATTCTCTTGCGATCTGTTCCATGATCTGTGTTTTTCCAATTCCTGGAGGGCCCATCAAAAGGATCGGACGCTGTCTGATGGATGGTATTTTATATTCTCCATAATTATCCTTTGTAAGATAAGCTTCAATGGAATCTTTGATTTCCTGTTTTGCTCTTTTAATATTCATGTTCTTCTTCTCCTTCATCAAGATCTTCGGCATCGACGATCAATTTAACTGCCCATGGCGGTACATCCACATCTTCGTATTCTTCCTGCATAAAAATAAATGCTGTCTGATATGGTGGTTTCTTCTTTGGATAGGTTCCTTTTCCATCTGTGAAATAGATCAATCCCTTCAGATGATAAAATTCACCCTGTTCGATCAGATGATTCACATATTCAAATGCTGGCCGGAAATCTGTCCCACCTTCTCCGATCAGTTCCAAATGTTCCATATATTCTTTTAATTCTTTTTCGTCTGTGATCTTCTGGTCGTTTTGTACCATCTCATCACACTGAATGATATGAATATTTACCTTATGAAAAAAGCTCTCTGCTTCCGTTAACACACCATATGTTTCTTCCAGATTTCTTTACCAGATCACCAGAACATGACATTGATGTATCGATCACGATGGCAAAGTCTTCAACTTTCTTTACTTCCTTCCACTCCTGCGGCTCGATCAATGGCATATTTCCATACATAGAAAGCCCATAACTGTAAAATATATAGTCAAACGAATCTGGATCCACACTGACTTCTTCTCTTAAAACCGAAAATTTTCTTAAAAATTCACGATAATCATAACGGTCTCTGTTTCTACCTGTACCTGTCCGATCAGATCCCCTGCTTGTTGTGACTCTTCACTGGAAAATGTCTCCATATCTTGTTTCCGTTTTTTCACTGATATTCTTCCATTTATTTTCTACTTCCTGATGAAGATCTTGCTTGGGATCTTCGGGCCAATACTGGTGGTCATCTACCCGAAATTCCATCTGCAGTTCTTTTATTTTCTTCTCTTCTAATCCAAAAGAAACTAACTGTCGATAAATCCCCTCGGCTGTCAATACTTTGAGGTTCCTCTCAAGCTGCCCGTAAATGTCTTTGCGCAGCCTTGTTTGCACCATATGGATACATTTTAAATGCCAGTGATCAATAATTGATTCGACTGCGATATCACAAGAAATATTCCATAGAGTCTTATCTCTTCCTTTTCTTCTTGTCACATGATGTAAAATGCAGTGAAGCACCATATGAAGATATGCACGATTCATCCGGACTCTGTTTTGCCTGTACATGCCTCCTAAAGCCCCTGGATGATAAAACATACACATTCCATCCGTTCCAACACCATTTACAGAAGGATCGATCACATAAGCAAAACTGCTTAATGCCACATCTAAAAAACGCATATGGATATATAATTCATTTCTTGTCGTCGCAAGGATCTTTGTTCCAAGTTCACTGAGACGCTCATTGATATTTTCTTCCATTATTCATTTCCCTTTATCTTATCTATAATTCAAATGTTTTCTTTTTCTTTGGAAATCTCTTATGTTGTTCGTTCATCAAAATACTTAAAAGTTCTGTTTTCTGCTTTCTAGATGCCCAGTCGATCGCTGCTTCGATTCCTTCTTTACTGAAATAATTCTTCTCTGCCATCAAATTGATAAATAGCATCTGATCTTCTTCTTTTAAATAATTCATCATCTCACATTGGTTCTGCTTTACATAGCCCTCGTATTGCATCCATGCAAAATCTGATACCCCGTATGGCATTAACATACGCCCAGCTAATATCTCCCATACAATATCCAGATCTTCCTGAACTGCTGCCACTGGAAAAATATCATCATATTTACGATAGTCGATCTCTCCTCGCAAAAAACTTTGGCGATATTGATATCCTGTTCCATGAAAATGTGTCTCCACAATTCTTGCTGGTGTATTTTCCACAGCCTCTTCATAATACTCTGGATAAAATAAACGACTTTGTTTTTCTTCTTCTTTATAACGGATATTTACCTGCAATGGAAAACGAGTATCTCTTACAACGTCTCTTAAAGCACTTTTTTTATCCTCATAAACATCATAGTAGATCTTTTGCAGCTTGCATCCTGTAAAAATTCCTGCTCCTGTTCTTAAAAGAGAATCTGAAAACCCAAGTGTTGTCAGATTTACACATCCATAAAATGCATATTTCCCTATTTCCACAGTATCCGGTGGCAGATAAACTTCTTTTACTGCTCCCCACAAAACATCGGTTCATCTTCACTGCCCAAAAAGTCTTCGCCGATCATAATCTCTTTTGCTTCGTCTTCTTTTCGTTTATGCGCAGAAAATGCATAATCACCAATCTTTCGTAACTCTTTTTCCTTCAATTTCCGAAGAATCTCTACTTGATCTTCTTTGCTGAAACAACTGAAGAACTTCGATTCCTCCATCTTTGCATCTCTGTATTGTATCTTAAGCATCGTCTTTTCCTTCGCCTTTCTCCATGTATACACTATCCTTATTATAGCTGACTGACAGGAAATATCAAGAATCGTAAAAAGGAATTTCCCATCTTCATAAAAATGTAATATAATGCAGAAAGATACGATGATTTTATACACTTATGATGATATATAAAGGAGATTTTTATGGAACGACTGATCGTTTTAGGAACTGGAAATGCACAGGCAATTCATTGCTATAACACTTGTTATGCCATGCAAAAAGGTGAAGAATACTTCCTTGTCGATGCCGGCGGCGGAAATGGAATTCTATCTCAGCTTGACAAAGCTGGAATCCCTCTTGAAAGCATTCATAATATTTTTGTGACACATGCTCATAATGATCATATTTTAGGAATGGTCTGGATGATCCGTATGATCGCTACTTCTATGAACAAGGGAACTTATGATGGCACTCTGACGATCTACTGTCATGAAGAACTGGTTCATACGATCAAAACACTGACAAAACTTACCGTTGGTAAGAAATTTTATAAGCATTTTGATGAACGTATTGTATTTCATGTCATTGCACATGGAGATACGATTCAGATTCTTGGAGATTCTTTTACATTCTTTGATATCGGCTCTACAAAAGAAAAACAGTTTGGTTTCACATCGGTTATGGAAAATGGATTAAGGGTATCCTTTCCTGGAGATGAACCTTATCGTGAATCTCTTTATGATTTTGTGAAAGATTCTGACTGGCTGCTTCATGAAGCATTTTGTGTGTATGGTGAGAGGGATATTTTTAAACCTTATGAAAAACATCATAGTACAGTAAAAGATGCCTGCGAACTAGCAGAGTATCTAAAGATTCCAAATCTGGTTCTATGGCATACAGAAGATAAAAATATGCTGCATCGTCAAGAAAAATATATCAAGGAAGGCAAGCAGTATTATACTGGAACACTTTATATACCTGAAGATCTGGATGTATTGAAATTGTAATTTGGAAGGTTAATGATCAACCTTCCATCAAATAATAAATGATCGCAGCTACAACATCATAGGCATTTTCCTGCAAATGTATTCCGTCCACGGTATACTCTCTTGACAACTGCCCATCTTCTCCGATCAATTTATCAAATACATCAACATATTCAAAGTTATCTTCTTTACACAATCTTTGTATTTCTGTATTAATCTTTTGAATCTCTTTATTGGATTTTCCTTCTGCCCAGGACGCATCAATCCAATCCTTTTGGTATATGCCGGATACATAGATTCAATATAAATCTTTGTATCTGGCAATTGCTGCCGAATCCTTCGTGCAAGTCTGATCAATCGTTCCGCTAAAGCTCTTGCTCCTGGATACAATGACATCAGGAAATCATTTGCACCACCTTGCATAATAATGATATCTGGTTTATATGGAAATACATCATAAGCCAGTCTTGCACCCATCTCTGCGATCGTATCCCCTGCAACTCCGCTGTTAATGAACTGCGCATCTATATCTTTTAATTTTTCCATTGGGAAATAGTCGGTCAGGGAATCCCCAAACATAACAATTGTCCTCTTCTTCTCTTCCATTGTCTACTCCAATACTTTTTGTTTAAAATCCTCTTTTTGCTGCATGGAAATATTTAATCCCTTGATCATAAACTGATTAATAGAACCATATTCTTCTTTCATGGTTTTAAGTGCTGCATTTAAAAATTCTTCTTTTGCCACAAAATAGCCCTCTATTTTTTCGATTTTTTCGCGATGCAATCCTGCTAAATGAAGTTTCTTTTTTAATTTTTCTACTCTTGTGATCGCAGCTTTATTGGTCCTTAGATAATCCTCCATCACGTCATCTTCAGACACATCAAGCAAAAATAAAATGGTTGCTGATAACAATCCACAACGGTCTTTTCCTTCTGTACAATGCCATAAAACCGCACCATTTTTTGTATTCATAATCTCTCTGACTGCTTGTGAGATCTGCTTTCTGCAAAATTCTTCTTTGATCATCATCTTATAAATATCTGACATCTCTGGAAATTCTTCCATATGTAACATCTGTTTTCTTGTTTCCTGCTCCCGGCTGACTCCCACCATGCTTTCCATAAAAAACGGAATATTCTCATAAACAGCTCCCGCCACTTCCAGATCTGGCTCTTGTTCTACTTCTATTGGTGTTCTTAAATCCAGAATTTTCTGTAAATGATATTCTGTTTCCAGTAAAATCTTATCTTTCTGCGTAATCCTTGATAAACGGTTGCTGCGGATCAGCTGTTTATCTTTGATCACTGCACCTTCTGTCGTTTTTAATCCGCCAAGGTCTCTCGTATTATCTGCACCTTCCAGATAAATCTTCCCCATGTTACCGCCTCCATTTTTGTATGATCAATTTTCCTTCTCTGGCTGTTCTTTCTCCAAGGATATTCCATCCATCATATAAGTTTTCTCATTTTTCTGATTCTCCAGGTATTCTGTTCTGATCTGTGCTTTTGCTTCTTCATAGTCTCTCTTTAATTCTCTTGCAGAAAGCAGACGGCAGCCTTGTCCGCGGATAATGATCTGTTCCAATCCATCGGATGTTGCAACTGTTACATCGTATTTTCGTCCATGGGTATGGGCAAATTTTTCAATATACTGATCTGCTGTTTCTGCTTCTTTTGTGTAGACTACATGAATATTCATGTAATCTGTGATCTCTGTTTCATGTCCTTTCACACGATATGCATCAAACACAACAATCAGCTCCATTCCCTTCATTCCCTGATAATTACTCATCTCATCAAGTAATTTTCCTCTGGCTGCATCTACATTCGTATCTAATAATTCCTTCAGATCATCCCATGCGTAAATGATATTATATCCATCAACCAGCAGGTATTTCTTGGACATATCTCTTTTTACCGATGATTTTTCTGCAGATGTATGATAATCCTGCACAAGTCTTGCTGTTTTCTTCTTCTTCCATTTACTTTTATTATGCTGGTTTGCATAAATGTTTGTTCAAGAATCCGATCGATTTCCTCTGTATCAATTGATTCTTCTTCAATATAAGCCCTTCGCTGTGTCAGTTCATCAAATTCCTCTTCCTCGATTTCTTTCGCAAGAACGCTCTCTAAATGCATATGTTCTGGTACCTCATTCCATGCGACATTATACCCGGCTCCATGGGAACAGAAAACAGATCCACATGGATTTTCAAGATCTCTATCTGGATCATATCCACTGGCTTCTATGATTTCTTCTTCATTATGGCAGATATCATATCCATTTAAGGTTGTAAATAATCTTCCCATACCTTTGGAATATGCTAATACTTCTTTTTGGTATCCTTGCATCGTAGAAACTGGTGCTATTCCTTGAAGCACTGACATCTCTCCTGTAGTATCTGGTGTATCAAACGTACCTTGCATCTTTTCAATATCTGTCATAGCTCTTCCGATCATCTGCTGTGGAACTTCCAGCCGGAACTTATAATATGGCTCTAATAAAACACTCTGTGCCATACGAAGCCCCTGTCTTACTGCACGGTATGTCGCCTGACGGAAGTCTCCACCTTCTGTATGCTTCTGATGTGCCCGTCCTGCTGCCAGCGTGATCTTGATATCTGTGATCGGTGCTCCTGTTAAAACCCCTCTATGATCTCTTTCTAATAAATGTGTTATAATCAGTCTCTGCCAATTCTTATCCAATACATCTTCGCTGCACTGTGTGTCGATAACAACTCCACTTCCCCTCTCCAGCGGTTCCATCAACAAATGTACTTCTGCATAATGTCTTAACGGTTCAAAATGCCCAACACCTTCTACAACATCTGCTATCGTCTCTTTGTATACAATATTGCCCTGTCCAAATTCCACATCTACATCAAAGCGTTCTTTGATCAGACTCTTTAGGATCTCCAATTGAACCTCTCCCATGATCTGCACCTGAATCTCTTGTAATTCTTCATTCCAGATGATGTGAAGTTCTGGTTCTTCTTCTTCCAGCTGACGAAGTTTTAGAAGTATCACGCTTGCACTTGTCTCTTCTGGCAATATCATCTGGTAAGTAAGTACTGGCTCCAACACAGGTTCATATCCGCCCTGCTCTGCTCCAAGACACTGCCCAGGGATCGTATCTGAAAGTCCTGTAACCGCACAGATTCTTCCTGCCTGCAGTTCATTTACTGTCTCATACTTTTCTCCCGAATAGATACGGATCTGATTGATCTTTTCATCACTTTCTGTAATAACTGTTTTTACCTTTAAATTTCCACCTGTTACTTTCAAATGCGTCAGACGGTTTCCATTTTCATCTCTTGTGATCTTAAATATACGTGCACCAAATTCCTCTGGATATTCTCTTTCTTCTGTATAAAATGCAAAATCACTCAGAAATTCATTGACTCCTTGAAGTTTTAACGCTGATCCAAAAAAGCATGGGAAAATCTTACGTTCTGCGATCATTTCCCGGATCTTGGATTCCGTGATCTCACCTGATTCCAGATAATGATCCAGTAACGCCTCATCTTCCATAGCAATCATCTCATAAAACTCATCACTGCCCTTTTCTCCAAAATCGATACATCCGCTGCTTAAACGTTCCTGTAATTCCTTCAACAATTGATCTTTTTGTGTTCCGTCCTGATCCATCTTGTTAATAAATAAAAATGTTGGGATCTTATATCTCTCAAGCAGACTCCATAATGTCAAAGTATGGCCCTGCACACCATCTGCTCCGCTGATCACAAGAACCGCATAATCAAGCACTTGCAGGGTTCTTTCCATCTCCGCAGAAAAATCCACATGTCCTGGTGTGTCAAGCAAAGTAAGATCCATCTCATTCATTGAAACCTCTGCCTGCTTGGAAAAATGGTAATTCCTCTGGACCGTTCTAGTTCATAAGTATCTAAAAATGCATCTCCATTATCCACACGTCCGATTTTCTTCAAATTCCCTGCAGTATATAAAATTGCCTCTGATAGTGTTGTCTTCCCGGCATCCACATGAGCCAGAATACCAGTTACTATGTACTTTTTATTCTTCATAAATTTCTTTTTCCTTTTTTCGTATTCACTGTAAATAAGTATAACACATATCCTGTTTCATGTTAACCGAATACATCCATAAGATTATTTGACAAATTTTTCTTCTATGTTATAATCAAAAATTAGTGCTCTTCTTTCCATGTATACCAGAATCTGGTATAATGAAAGTTAATAAAGAGACGGCATACAAACCACAAGGCATACGAAAGGAGTTTCTTATGAGAGATGCTTTACGGGATGAAATGATCAAGAAAATATGCGTCAGAGATACAGATAATATATTAGATGTCGGTTGCGGTGATGGTACCTTTTTACATGAACTGACACGCTGGAAGGATGTTGAAGGATATGGTATCGATGAATCTGAGGATAAGATTCTTATCGCAAAGCAAACTTGGCCAGAACTTCATTTTGAGACAGGTTACAGTGATTTTCTTTCTTTTGATGATAACAGCTTTCGTGTGATCACTGTATGTGACGATTTCCACACATTTAAAGATCCACAGAAGTTTGTTAATGAAGCATTTCGTGTCTTAGTTCCTGGCGGAAGACTTTATGTTGGAGAATCTGCCTTCCTGAGGCATTGCGAATTGTTTCTAATATTCCATCCTATCTGACTTCTGGTGATGATCGCAGACATTCTACTTATGAGACTTTAGAATATTTTAAGAATGCAGGGCTTACCAAATTCCGTGTATATAAGAAGAAACGTTTACTTCTTATCTCTGCAAAGAAACCATTAGAATAAATTCCAGAACTTAAAATGGAGCTGATACGATCTGTATCAGCTCCGTTTTTCTTATACTTTAAACAACCATCCAAGATATTTATCTTTTGTTATTTTTCTGATCGTTTTTTTCCCTAAAAGTTTCTCCATCTTTTTTCTTGCTGTATTGTTGATCCTTACCTTGTCATCTTTTGTTACGCATAGATCCGGGAACATGACACACCACCAGTTGTGCCCTTTTGCTGCCCCCAGATCGATTCTTACTGCATCGTAAATACCTTCTGGAAATGTATATTGGCCATAGTTTTTCTCTGGAAATTTTTCTTGTACAAAATGTACGTTTACCTTTTGTTTCACTCCCTCTTTCTTTAATATTTCCTGTGCTGTATTTTTTATTCTGTTTTTTGCATTTTTAAGATTTTAAATGCTTCTTCCTTCGTTTTTGCTTCACTCAATTCTGGACTGATCTGATCGATCACGGCATCTCTTACTTTCAATTTATATGTCTGATCCATCCTGCTGTTACTATTAGCTCTCACATGAAACCGAATCAGATTGCTTTTCAGATTTTGCTGTATTATGTTATTGGATTTTCTTTGTCCTGCCACAAAAATCATACATGCTATGGCCAGAAACAGAATCCCTTTGATCATGTTTTTTCTACTCATATTCAGAGGATGTCCTGTTTTTTTGCTTTTTATACACAACCTCTTTCTAATTGTCTGAAAATTTATACAATATCAATAACATTTTCTTAAAATTCAGGGTTGACGAATCTGACCAGTTATAGTAACCTAATATCCATGAGTCATATGACTGACGGAGCACGTGGAATCAACACATGGGAGTATGATCATTAATCGCCGGCCGTCTGGGCAATCTTGTCTGGACGTGCGGCGTTTAGTTTGTTACTACATTTTTGACAGAAAAAATATCTGTCAGACCTAAAAAATCACTCAATTTTTCTCTTTTTAAATTTTTCACTTGACACGCTCCACTGTCCAGATTTTCACTAAAAGATAAAAAAGAATCCTGATCATTCAGGATTCTTTTTTAATCTACATCTCATAAATAACACATTCATACGGTTTCATTTTTAACGTATTTCCAATGACAGTTGTCTGTTCATAATTCACAAATACAACATTTTCATAGTCTTCTGATAATTCAATATCTTTTTCCTTAGAACTAAAGTTACAGATTAATACCAGTTTCTGACATCCATAAGACCTGCTATATGCAAAATATGATCTTCTTTTTCATATATTGGTCTGAAATCACCATATGTTAGTATCTCATTATATTCTTCTGATTTATAAAATGCGATCAACCTCTTGTAAAAATTCAGGATCGATCCATATTCTTTTTCTTCTTCTGCGACATTCACCACTTTATAGTTCTCATTAACTGGCATCCACGGTTTTCCTTTTGAAAATCCTGCATTTTCTTCCGAACTCCATTGCATTGGTGTTCTCGCATTGTCTCTGCTGTGATGTCTTACAATCTCCAATGCCTGTTCTTTGGACATTCCTGCCTTCAATGCGATCTGATACTGATTGATCGTTTCCAGATCATTAAATTCATCATATTTCCATCGACGATTGCTCATCCCGATCTCTTGCCCCTGATATAAGAAAGGCAGACCTCTCTCACAGAAAATGATTGTTGCAAGTGCTGACAAGCTGTAAAATCCATAATCTTCTTCTGGGATAAACAGACTTGCCCCTCTTGGCTGATCATGGTTCTCAATGATATTCGCTTCAAATCCAGCCCTGGCGACAATCTCTTGATTATGAAAAGTTTCCTCTCTCCATTCATCAAATGGCTGTGGCCAGTCATAGTTCATATAATTTTTGCCTTTTCGATAGGCATGGCATGGTTCAAATGCAAAAATCGTAGAAAAATATCCGTCTTCACCGATAAATTGTGAAAGGATATCTTCTTTTACAAACATAGCCTCCCCAACGGTCAGTGCATCATATGGCTCAAAGCAACGATGCTTCATCTCCATCAAGAAATCTCCGATTCCTTCGACTTTTCCTGTGATCTTATATACATCTGCGAGTCCATCTGGACCGTCTGGTTTCAGATTACTCCATGTCAGATCTTTCTTTATATTCATGATCGCATCAATCCGAAAGCCTGAAAGTCCTTGGTCCATCCACCAACAGATCATCTCATAAATCTTCTCACGAACAATCTCATTCTCCCAGTTCAGATCTGGTTGTTCTTTTGCAAAAGAATGCAAATAAAATTTATTGTCATACCCTGGGATCTTCTCCCAGACACTGCCTCCAAAATAAGATCTCCAGTTGGTCGGTGGCTGCCCATCTTTCCCGTCTTTGATATAAAAATATGATCCATATTCCCCTTCTGGATCTGCCATTGCTTTCTGGAACCATTCATGTTCACTGGAACAATGATTCACAACGAGATCCATCAGAATATACATATTTCTTTTCTTTGCTTCCTTGATCAATTGTTTCATCTCATCCATTGATCCAAACATCGGATCGATCGCATAATAATCGGAAATATCATAACCGTTATCCACCATCGGAGACTGATACATCGGAGATATCCACAAAATATCAACCTCTAGGTCTTTTAAATAATCTAACTTGCTGATAATTCCAGAAATGTCGCCGATTCCGTCACCATTTGTATCCTTAAAACTCTTTGGGTAAATTTGATATGCAACTTTGTTATGCCACCATTTTTTATTCATCATAATTCTTCTAAACTCCCATTTGCGGTTTCTACTAACATCTTCATAGCTTCTACCGGATATCTGCCGTGAGCTGTTTCCCCCGTCAGCATCAATGCATTCGCTCCTTGATGAACTGCATGATAAATATCATTTACTTCAGCTCTTGTTGGATAAGGGTTTCGGATCATAGAGTCTAGCATTTGTGTAACTACCATGAAATTTTTGTTATGTTCTTTGCATACCTTTGCAATATATGCCTGCACTTTGGGGAGTTTGGATAATGGCATGACATTTCCTAAGTCTCCTCTTGCTATAACAATATAATCACAGTATGGAAGTAATTCTTCCAAATGCTCTACTCCTGTCATATTTTCTATTTTGGCAAAGATTCGAATATCTTCACAGTTGTTTTGTTTTAGTGCTTCTCTTAATATAATCAGATCTTCTTTATTCCGTACAAATGGCAGCATAACATCGGTTACTTGATATTGTTTTGCCAAAGATAGATTCTTCAGATCAGCCTCAGTTAACGTCGGATTGTTGATATCACATCCTGGCAAAGCTATGCTTTTACGTGCCGTCAATACTCCTCCACAAACAATGCGGCATCTCCAGGATCGTGGTGATATTTTCCGTTCTGCGATCAGTTTTATTTTCCCGTCATCTAATAAAATTTCCTGATCTCTTCTGATATGCGGCATGATTTCTTCTGGTACTAAAATTCCACCATGTCCTATAACCACATGTGCTCCTGTTGAAAGGCCCATATCTCCTTCCAGATATCCAATTCGAAGTTCTGGCCCGATCAGATCGATCATTAATTTCTTCTCTCCATTTGTCTGCTTCGCTGCCTCAAAATAATGATAAATCCATGCATGACTTCCTTCTAATGAACTATGTGATAAATTCAACCGGATCCCTGTCATTCCGGCATCAAACATCTTCTTTAAACTCGTTGGTTCGCAACAGGTTGGTCCCAAAGTTCCGTAATATTCCATTGTGCATCACTTCCTTTGTGGTTATTTTAACATTTTGAGGAGTGGTTTCCAATGGATTTGATGTAAAAATTCTAGTTCTTTTAAATCATATTTTCCTACATCCCATACACATCCAGATCAACCTTCCCATCAACAACCACAACTCCATCTTCTTCTAACAATTTCGCCTGATTTCCTTCTCCTCCAAACGCAAAGGCTCCTGCTAGTTCTCCCTTTGCATTGACGACTCGAAAACATGTATATTCTCTGAATCTGGGTTCTTATGCAGGGCATTTCCTACTGCTCGTGACATCTTTGAATTTCCTGCCATGGCTGCTACTTGTCCATAGGTTGCCACATGCCCTTTTGGAATTTTGTTTGACTGCTTCGTAGATTCTTTTTGTCGGACTGTCCGTGATGATATCGTAGCTTTCTTTGATCATTTTTTTGATGTCTTTTTCTGGAATGGTTCCATCTAAGATGATCGTGTTCCAATATTTTTTATTCTGATGGTATCCTGGGATTACGGCATCGTAGGCTTCTCTCCAGAATTCTCTCCATTCGGGATCTACTTTGATATTCAGATTGATATAACCATCTTTTTCATAGACCCATAAGAAAGCTTTTTTACTTCCTTTTACCCTTACTAATTCCCAATTAGGATCTTTGAATGGAGATTCTACATATGTGTGCGGGAAGTTAGACCGTAAGTGATTGCTTGTTGTCTTGTTTTCATGTAAATTTCTTCTTTCTATATTTAGTTCCTGTTTTATCTGAGTTATTTTAT